>TARA_R100001440_G_scaffold26791_11_pt1 | contig 39041 bp, 32 predicted proteins | sample TARA_R100001440 | Tara Oceans TARA_R100001440 (sample SAMEA2622112) | marine metagenome | biome: marine biome (ENVO:00000447); feature: surface water layer (ENVO:00002042); material: "saline water (ENVO:00002010), including plankton (ENVO:xxxxxxxx)" | depth 5 m
ATCGGCGCCACACGCCCGCTCTGACGCCACGCATAAAGCAAGTCACGTCACTTGCACTGTACGACCCATCGAGCGACATCCAGATAGTACCCGTGACACTGTTCTGGGGGCGCTCGCCAGACAAAGAGAAGTCCCTGTTCAAACTGCTGCTATCCGATACCTGGTCGGTCGCCGGCAGGCTTCAGAAACTCCTGATCATTCTGGTTCATGGCCGTAACACCTACGTGCAGTTTAACAAGCCGATTTCCCTTCAGCATGTGGTCAACGAATTCCGCGACAACGAGGAACGCGCTACCCGTAAACTGGCTCGCATCCTGAGAACGCATTTCCGGCGCGTCCGTCAGGCGGTGTTGGGACCTGACCTTTCACACCGTCGCACTCTGGTGGCCTCGCTGGTCCGGACCACAGCGGTAAAAGATGCTATCCGGGAAACCGCCCGCGAGAAGGATATCCCGCCGGAGAAAGTACGCGCCAAGGCCTTGAAGTACGGTGACGAGATTGCCGCCAGCATGTCGGTGGTGACGATTCGGATTCTTGAGGTCGCCCTGTCCTGGCTGTGGAACCGTATTTACAACGGTGTCGCCGTCAATAACATTCAGGTGGCTCAGGATGCAGCGAAAGATAACGCGGTAATTTATGTGCCCTGTCACCGGTCACATATCGACTATCTGCTTCTCTCCTACGTGCTCTACCGCAACGGCCTGATGCCGCCCCACATTGCCGCCGGCATCAATCTCAACATGCCAGTGGTGGGCCCTATCCTGCGCCGTGGCGGTGCTTTCTTCATGCGCCGCAGCTTCCGGGATAATCCGCTTTACGCTGCTGTTTTTAATGAGTACATGCACGTCATGTTTTCCCGTGGGTACTCGGTGGAATACTTCGTGGAAGGCGGGCGCAGTCGCACCGGGCGAATGCTTCAGCCACGCCCTGGGATGCTGTCGATGACTGTCCGCAGCTACCTGCGCGATCACCGCAAGCCCATTGTCTTCATACCTGTCTACATCGGGTACGAGAAGGTCATGGAAGGCCGCAGTTATCTGGGTGAGCTACGCGGCAAGAAAAAGCAGAAAGAAAGTATTTTCTCGCTGGCCAAGACCGCCAAAAATCTGCGCAGTTCATTTGGGCGCGTCGCCGTTAACTTCGGCGAGCCGATTCAGCTCAGCAACGTACTCAACGACGTCCGCCCACAATGGCGGGAAGAAGCTTACGGTGGAGACTATAGGCCGGAGTGGCTGAACACGGCGGTTGAGAGCCTCTCTGATCAGGTTGCGGTCAATATCAATGCCGCGGTCAGCGTCAATCCTATCGGCATGCTGGCGACCGTGCTGCTGTCGACACAGAAACTGACAATGGACGAGCGCCTCCTGATCCGTTTGATGAATGAATTCTGCGACCTGATCCGGAGCGCCCCCTACTCCGAGCACGTCACCTACCCTGAGGGCGATGGCGCGGATTGGGTCGCCTACGGCGAGAGCATGGGACTGATCTCCCGGGTGCATCAGGATCTCGGCGATATCATCTCGCTGGAAGGCAACAATGCGATTCTGATGACCTATTATCGCAACAACATTCAACACCTGTTTGCCTTGCCAGCACTGATCGCCAGCCTGTTCGAGAACTTCTCCTCATTGGAACGTGAAAAGGTCGTCTTTCTCGCCAGCGCCGTTTACCCCTATATCAAGTCCGAGCTTTTCCTGCGGTATCCCGATGAAGATGTCGATCCGGTCATCGAGCAATGGATTGATGTGCTGATAGAGCGGGACCTGCTGCGACTGGATGGAGACAGGATCTGCCGACCGGCCGATGGCTCTGAAGCGGCGCTGCGGTTGCGGGCACTTTCCAAGTTCGTAATCCAGACACTCGAGCGCTACCACATCTCGATCGCGATCCTGCGGAAGTATGGCTCAGGCCGTATCGGTGCGAAGGAACTGGAAGAGCAGAGCACCTTGATGGCCCAGCGCATGTCGATTCTGTTTGGCGTCAACGCGCCCGAGTTTTTCGACAAGATGCTGTTCAGAAACTTCATTGAAAATCTCCAGAAAACAGAGATTCTGACCCAGGACGAGGAAGGCATGCTCTGCTACACCGAGGGTCTGGATGAAGTGGCAGAAGATGCCCGACTGGTGTTGAACATGGAAATGCGCCAGGCCATCCAGCAAGTTACAATGTTGGGCGCCTGAGCCTGACCAGGGATACCTGAGCCTAAGGAAGGGCCTTCAGGGCATAGATATCGTAGCGACTGCTCTTACCCTCAAGTTGTGTCGTCGGCTGAGGCCCGCTCACCGGCGGCGCCTTTCGGGGGCGCTTCACCACAACCCGGTATTCCGCTTTCTCCAACGCCGCTGACAACAGATCCGCGGCGTCCTCATCTGCGCCAACTACAGGCCGGAACAACTCCATTTCCTTTTTAACCCGTGCACTTTTGTCTCGATGGGGAAACATGGGGTCGAGATAGATAACATCGGCAACAGGCCCCGGTTGTTGGCGAAGCCAGAGAATACTGTCGCCTGCCAGCAAGGTCATTTTCGACGTCAGCGCCACCGCCTCCGGACTTGCAGCCGCGCGGGCCAACCCATCCTCCAGCAATGCATGGATCACCGGTGAGCGCTCCAGCAACTGCAATTCGCAGCCCAGACCTGCCAGTACATACGCATCCTGACCGAGGCCTGCTGTGGCATCCAGTACACGCAGTGTCTGCCGTGTGCGCTGCAAACCGACGGCACGGGCAATCATCTGCCCGGAGCCGCCACCATGGTCACGGCGATAACCGGCCTTGCCAGTGACAAACTCCGCCCTCACCGGGCCGGGCGCCTTCTTGCCGGTCGCCCGCAACGACAAGCCGTCTTTTCCACGCCAAAGCAGCAAGTCGAAATCAGAGACAAAACGGGGATCCACCACACCCAGAGACGGCAGAGTGAGCCGCTCGGCAAGATCGTCAGAAAGCTGGGAGTAAACCCGATCTTCGCAGGCACAGGCTAGCACGTGAAAAAATACCTTGAGGTTGATGCTGAGACTGTCAGTTCAGGCTCATATCAGATGCGGATGTCGATACCGGCAAGTTCAACGTCGTCGTCAGGCTGGCTGGCGATACCGGTAAACACTTCAAGTGCTTTGGCATTGGCAAACGGGACATCATCAACCCGGAACTGCTCCAGGCGCACATCCTCCGCAGCCTTGCGGGCTTGTACCCGACGCTCCAGCAGCTGGGGATCAATAAAGTCAGCACTCGACCCGGCCTCCACCACTCGGGTTGCACGGGTATTGCTGTCGTCAGTGCGACCCTGATCGGCACGCTCACGCTGAACCGAGCGATCCGGAACCAGGGGGCCATAGCCATTAGAGGAAATACCACCAATCATGTTTTGCTATATCTCGGACAGATATCGGAAAACCTGTAAGAAACGGTCAAATTTCGAACAGACTGAACCTACAATAACACCACTAGCAGCACCGCGCCCAGTAACAAACGGTAAATGACATACGGCATCAGTCCCAGGCGATCCAGGAAACGCAGAAACAGATGGATACAGATCACAGCACTGACAAACGAAACCGCCGTGCCGATCAGAATATCGGACCAGTGAGCATCACTTCCTGCCTGTATTAGCTCAATGGTTTTCAGCAGACCGGCGGCTGTGATCAGAGGAATAGACAAAAGAAACGAAAACTTGGCCGCCGCTTCACGCTGATACCCCAGAAACAGCGCCGCTGTCATTGTAATCCCCGAACGCGAAGTGCCGGGGATCAACGCAAGAGCCTGTGCCAGGCCGATTATTAAAGCATCCCGCCAGCCAATTGCGGCGATGCCCTTTTGTTGTCGGCCTACCGCATCTGACCACCAGAGTACCAGACCAAAAATGATGGTTGATGCGGCGATCACCAGTCCAGAACGAAGCTCCGATTCAATAATATCGTTAAACACAATGCCGGCCAGCCCCGCCGGAATTGTCGCCAGAATAATGGCCCAGGCCAGACGACTGTCGGGGCCGGTCCGACGATTAACAGAATCCGTGACCCAAGCGGCCGTCAGGCGCCCCACATCGCGACGAAAATACCAGACAACAGCTGCTAGCGTCCCCACGTGCACTGCAACATCAAATGCCAACCCCTGATCGACCCAACCCAACAACTGGGACGGCAGAATAAGATGGGCAGAACTACTGATGGGGAGGAATTCGGTGAGGCCCTGAATAATCGACAGGACAATGGTTTGCCACAGCTCCATGCATGACTCCGTGCGATACGACTCAAGCTTTCGGGGGTATCAGACCGTTAACGGCCTGGCAGTTTCTTCCAGGTTATTTCGTTTCTGACATACACAGGTGCAGCATCGGCTGCACTCACCTGCTCGCCCCGCTGCCAGGCTGCAGCGCCGAGAATGGCGACGTCAGAGGCAAGAGGATACAGCTCGGGGAAGGAAGATTTGATGACAGATGAGACAGATTCAGGCATTTGGGCGCCAAGGTGCCAGCCGGCACCGGCGCCAATCCAGTGATCTGCAGCCGATGCGGGCAAAACCACTGATCCAGGTGCTGTCACGCATTCGTCACCAAGAGCCACCACTGTGCCCTCTTGCGAAACGAAACAGCCCCAATAGACTTCACCCATCCGCGCATCAAAAGCCACCGCAATACCCTGGGCCTCTGCATCAGCATAGCCCAGGCGAACAGCCTGCATGGCAACAGCCGCCAGAGAAGACACCGGCACCACAGGAATATCCAGCCCGTAAGCCAGCCCCTGCACAACACCGGTGGCAATACGCAGTCCGGTAAAGGATCCCGGCCCACGACCAAAAGCCACTGCGTCCAGATCCGAAAGCGGAATGCCACTTTCAGCCACCAGCTCCTTCACCATCGGCAATAGATAGCGAGTGTGTCCACGAGGAGCCAAGGTGCTTTGCTCGTACAAAGTACCGTCGTGCCAGAGCGCTGCAGAGCAGCCCTCGGCAGTGGTATCCAGAGCAAGTAATTTCATTGGTCAGGCAGCCTGGTCAGCGACGTGTTTAAGCGCTTCTGTTACTGAAGCTGTGACAATATCTGGTCGCGAATACTGTCCATCGAGCCTACGCCTTCAACACGCACATACTTCGGTGCAGCAGCGGCGTCATGAGCAGCCCAGTCCTGGTAGTAGCCGATCAGCGGTGCCGTTTGATTGTGGTAGATCTTGAGCCGGTTGCGCACGGTGCTCTCGGAATCATCGGTACGCTGGATCAGCGCATCACCGGTTTCGTCGTCTTTGCCTTCAACCTTAGGTGGATCGTATTTAACGTGGTAGATGCGGCCACTGGCCTCATGCACACGGCGACCTGACAGGCGGGTCACGATCTCTTCATCGTCGACCGCAATCTCAACAACGTAATCAATGACCACGCCCTCTTCCTTCAGCGATTCAGCCTGGGGAATGGTGCGAGGAAAACCATCAAGCAGGAAGCCATTCTTGCAGTCTTCAGCCTGAATGCGATCCTTGATCAGTGCGATGATAATCTCATCGGATACCAGCCCACCGGTGGACATGATTTCTTTCACTTCAAGACCGAGCGGTGATTCTGCTTTAACAGCAGCACGCAGCATGTCGCCGGTAGAAATCTGGGGAATCCCGAACTTACCGGTAATGAACTGTGCCTGGGTGCCTTTACCCGCGCCCGGCGCGCCCAACAGAATGATTCTCATAATGGAAATGCTCCGTTTATCGATGAAATCGTTGTGCAGCGGAGACGCGGCCTGGGCGTTCATCCTGCTGGCACTTGCCGGGACCGCCCGTTTGTAAGCGAGCCAGCTTTATTATTTGTTGGTCATCTAAACGAACGGTGGAGGCCTGAAAAACACCGTTTATGACTCTGCAGATTGTGTGTCGCGTCGCCTGAGGGATCTGTTCTGCGCGCTGCGCGCCGCTCTCGCGGCAAAATGATCGGGCATTATACGAAGTCGTGACGCCCTAAGAAAGGGCGGGTTGACCTAAGGAATCTCTGATCACGCTTGTTGATGGCTTCTGCCGGCCTGTCAGGCAGACAATGAACGCGCCAACGCGTCCAGATCATCCGCCACCGCATCCACCGATGCAATAAAGGAATCCGCGTCAGACTGGGAGTACCCCAGGGTTTCCAGCAGCGGCGCTGAATCCGCCGGATTGAATTCGTCTCCAATCCCTTTTTTCTTCAACAATTCGTTTGCCAGCTGCACCATATGAACATAAGTGGCTTCATCGCCCTCGTATTGGGCACTCTGATGCACGCCTGCCGCCTTCACCACGGCGTCCGGTAGTTGCCATAACCGGTGCAGAATTCCCCCGATCGCGCCATGACCGACGGAGAGGTATTCCTGCCCAGCGCCAAACACCTGCAACTCCAGCGTTCGCATACTCTGCTCCGGGTTAGCTTCCCGTAACCGGTTGAGCTGCTCAAATTCCGACGGAAACAGATGGCCGATCAAGAGTAAGCCAAAGTTGTGCAGCAAACCGCACAGATAGGCGAGCCCTTTGTCAGCCTTCGATTTTATCGCCATCTGCTGACAAAGAAATGCGCAATATAGCGAATGCCGCCAGAACGCATCCATACCCAATGCACCTTGCCTGGGCACATCAAACGCCCGGACGGAGGCAATCCCCATGGCAACGTGCGCAACCCGGTCAAACCCCAGTACACGGCTCACAGCCTCCTGAACCGAGTTGATTTGGCCGGGATAGTTAAACAGCGCCGATCGGGCATAGCGCATGACCTGTGCGGTCAGGCTCGGATCATACTCAATGAGGTCTGCCAACTCTTTGGCGGTGGCCTCAGGATGAGCAGTGAGGCGCAATATGCGCAATGCCAGGGCTGGCATTGGCGGCAAACGATTCAGTTTCTGCAGGCGTTGAGCGACTTCTTCGAGGGTAATGCCCTCGGCGTTGACCGGGCTGATATCCTGAGCCTGATCGATAATGCCGATCTTGCCTGACTTGGCTCCGGCCAGCGCCAGTCGCAATGCGCGATCATCCATCCGGATCAGACAGTTGCTGGCACCTGACGCCATATAGGCCTGGCTGAACTTTAACACCGGTGTGTCGACAATCACCGGTACGTCATAGGCCCCGCCAATCGGTGGATGAAAGCCGGCTTCGCAATCAGCAAACAGGCGATCGGCCTGACGGGCTGTCAGCAATTGCATTCTTCGACCGGTCAGGTCCGCAACGGCATCAACATCAATCGCGGTATGAAAGCCGTGAACCGCCATCACAACGCCCTGCAAATCAATCAACAGGGTCGCGCGAACCACTTCATCCTGCGATACGCCCGCGCCGGACACCGCAACATCAAAGGTTTGCACTTCGTCGTGGGGCAAGGTGTCGTACACAATACCCTTGCGATTCAGAAACACTTCCAGCCTGGCTGACACCGCCACTCACGCTACCTCAATCAAACATTATTCGTTCGGCTGACGGTCGCCTTTCGCAACCGTCATGCCCCAGCAAATCAACCTGTATTGCGCATGCCTGCGGCGATGCCTGCCATGCTGACCTTAAGCGCACGCTCGACCTGTTCTGGCACCTCACCGCGCTGCTCACCTTCGCGATCACGCCGGAGAAGCTCCGCCTGCAGGTAATGCAATGGATCGGTATAGGGGTTGCGCACTCTCAGCGAATGCGCAAACACCGGCTCGTCAATCAGCAGTTCATCCTGCTGTTTTAGCAGTTTCACCTGTTCAATACAGGTGCCAAGGCGTTGACGCAACTCCTCACCCAATCCTCTCAATTCAGGCTCAACCAATGTCTGCTCGTAATAGTTGGCAATCCGAAGGTCGGACTTGGCCAACACCATTTCCAGCATATCGACGTAAGTTTTAAAGAATGGCCAGCGCGCCATCATATCGCGAAGTAGTGGTTCGTGGCCCGCTTTTGCTGCTTCACTAAGGGCAACATCGCTTCCCAGCCAGCTGGGCAGCATCAATCGCATCTGGGTCCAGGCGAAGATCCATGGAATGGCTCGCAGACTTTCAACGCCTCCGGACGCTTTGCGCCGAGCCGGGCGACTGCCCAGCGCCAGCTTGCCAAGCGCCTGCTCTGGCGTTGCCTGCCTGAAATAAGGCACGAAATCCGGGTTCTCGCGTACCACTTCACGATAGGCCTTCAAGGACCGCTCAGTCAGCCAATCCATCATCTCCCGCCACTGTTTTTCCGGCCCCGGTGGCGGCGCCAGCGTGGCTTCTATTACGGCCGTGGCATAGAGCGTCAGGCTTTGTTCCGCCAGACGTGGCAAGCCGAACTTGAAGCGGATCATCTCCCCTTGCTCGGTGATCCGAAAACTGCCGTTTACTGATCCCGGCGGCTGCGACAAAATCGCTCTGTTAGCCGGACCACCGCCGCGTCCAACCGTGCCGCCCCGACCGTGAAACAGGGTCAGATGAACACCATATTCGCCAGCAACATCGGTGAGCTTTTCCTGCGCCTGGTACTGTGCCCAGGCCGCCATCATCTGACCGGCATCCTTGGCAGAATCGGAGTAACCGATCATCACTTCCTGACGGTCCTTGCAATAGCTGCGATACCAATCGATCTGAAACAGCGCAGACATGGTCGCAGGCGCCAACCGGAGGTCATCCAGCGTTTCAAACAACGGCACTATCCGCAACGGATTGGTCATCCCGGCTTCCTGCAGTAGCAGGATCACGCTCAACACGTCCGACGGCTGACTGGCCATGGAAATAACGTAGGAGCCCAGTGATTCGGGCGTTTGCTCCGCCACTACAGCACAGGTATCCAACACTTCCCGGACGGGGTCCGATGCCTGCCAATTACGGGGGATCAGTGGTCGACGGCTTTGGAGCTCCTTCACCAGGAATGCCTGGCGCTCGCTCTCTGTCCAGTTGCTATAGTCGCCCAATCCCAGGAAATCAACGATTTCGCCAACGGCATCAGCATGTCGCGTAGCTTCCTGACGAATATCCAGCCGCACAAGCGGAAGACCAAAGGTATGCACCCGGCGCAAGGTATCAAGCAGTAAACCATCAGCGATGGTCTCGAGACCTGAGGCAACAAGCGAGTCATAACATAGCTGCAAGGGGCGAACCAGATCCGCATTTTCAAACAGAATCCCGGCACTGTCTGCGGGCTCTCCATTAATGCAGGCCTCGGCCCAGTCCCGGGTTTTCAGTAATTTTTCGCGTAATCTCGCCAGCACCGTACGGTAAGGTTCCCGTGAATGGCCTGCCTCTTCAAGCAACTCATCGCTGGCCTCCCACATGGAAAGCTCGGCGCGCAATGTCTGGACATCACGCAGGTACAAATCGGCAGCCATCCAGCGTCCCAGCCAGAATACCTCTCTCGTTACTTCGTGGGTCACATTGGGGTTACCGTCCCGGTCGCCCCCCATCCACGAGGCGATCTTCATCGGCGTGGCATCAATCGGCAAGCCTTTTCCTGTTGCCTCTATCAAGGACTGATCAAGGCTACGAAGAAAGCGGGGAAGCGCCTGCCACAGGCTGTTTTCAATAACAGCAAAGCCCCACTTCGCTTCGTCAACTGCGGTGGGACGTTGGTGACGAATTTCATCGGTGTGCCAGGCCTCAGTCACTAACTGGCGCAAACGGCTGATGATTTCGTTGCGTTCGGCTGGCAACAAATCCGAGTGGTCCAATTGGCCAAGCGCATTGGATATTTCATCGTACTTGAGTATCAACGTTCGACGGGTGACCTCAGTCGGGTGTGCCGTCAACACGAACTCTACGCTTAATTCCGTAACGCGTTTGTGCAGTTCTTCCGCCGAAATCCCCTGATCCTTGAGTCGCTTGAAAACATCACCCAGTGATTCGACCATTACGTCAGCGTGGTGGCCCTGTTTACGCCGAATACCATGGTACTGCTCTGCAAGGTTGGCGAGATTGAGGAACTGACTGAACGCCCGGGTAACGGGAAGCAACTGATCTTCCGTCAACTGCGACAGCAGATTGACCAACCGCTGGTCGGATCCACTCTCCTGGCGCCGGTCGGCCTTGGCCGCTGCCCGGATTTCCTCTATCAGATCAAAACAATCCTGGCCTGGATGCTTTCTGATGCTTTCGCCCAGCAACTCGCCGAGCATTCTGACATTGTCCCGAAGTTCAGGGTGCAGCTCTGTCATCGACTCTTCCCGTCCTTGTCCCGCTAATGGGTGTGTAGTGAAGCAGATCTTAATATAACAGCAGGTTAGCCGATATAAACCCGACCTTCATCGGTAAAGCTCATTAGACTTGATCGCAGGCGCCCTGCAGCCTCCATTGCTATGATTTAAACAGGGTTACTCTGAATAAGGATTGAAATTGCATAACCAAAGGTGTTTATTGATATTCAGAATCCGTTCACTGATGCCTGTTGCTACTGGCGGCGATTTTAAGGAGTGTTTATGAAAGTAACTGATTTGCCCAAATACTGGGAAGACAAAAAGCAGGAGACCGACCGTCCCGAGAGCTATTCGCTCAAGCTTCCGCTGGAAGACGCTGCCCGCATCGCCGCGCTGGCTGAGCTTTACCCTGATCGCAGCGAAACCGACATTCTCAATGACATGATCGGAGCCGCTCTGGACGATCTGACTCGCCAGACACCCCTCAAAGGCAAACTCGAAGCTGTAAAGAAATAATTCCGGAAGGCCCGCCCAATGGCATGGCGGGCCTTTCCAGTGTACCCCGCACGCTACTCACCTGCCCATCGCAGGCTGCCGCGAAAAGAATCGGGAATGAAAGGCCGTCGATGGTGTCGGAATAAATCGGGGAGTCAGGGGATCTTTGGCCGGCAACACTTGGCGGGTCGCCAACCAGCTCATTCAGAATAGTGGTCTACGCCGCGCGCTTGTTAACCTGTTCTACCGAACACGCGCACGACGTTACCATGACCGGATCGTCAGGCCGCTGTCTCGAGCTGACGCAGTTTCAGATCCTGCATATGCTTCTGGCTCAGACTGACAAAACGAGGGGTCAAGCCGGCATCTTCGTAAATCTCGAAGCCATCCTCGTCAAACGCTACAACCCGTGAACCCTGAACATAGGGAAAGCTTGTTTCCAAATCGTCCAGTGCGGCCGATATCAGGTCACGAATCAGATCTTGCGGCGACTTAAGGGGATATAGCTCGGCGAGTTTTTCCATCCGTGCCATGTGTTGCTCAGACAACGCAGCGACGTAATCGTCACGAGTCAGACGACCGCGTGCGTGTTTATCCCAATATCTCACCAGATCCTTGATCTTCATGGTCAACGCTCCCGCTTTTTGCTTTGTCGCATTTTATTCGCTGCGCTCCATGCCTTTTGAGCATGCTGGCAGCCACTGCCAAAACCGAGCGTTGCGCCAACAGTTACTGTGCTGGCGTAACGTAAGAAAGAATCTGCAATCCTGACGGATCTTATTCCTTCCATTGAAAGTGTAGCTTAACGTATATCGCCTTACTGCGTGAAATCGTTACGGATTGTACCTACCGTAACCAACTGTTCTCGCGCTGTTTCGCTGCCATCAGTCCGTTTTTTCTACGCCTTTAACAGACTGCCAGATTGCATCCAGGTCCGACAGGCTTTGCGCATCAAAATCGCGACCTTGTGCCGCAAGAACCCGCTCGATGGCCCGAAATCGTGCATCAAACTTTCTATTGGTACGCCTTAAAGCCTGGTCAGGATTAACTTTCAGGAAACGTGCCAGGTTGACGCAGACAAACATCAGGTCGCCCAATTCATCTTCCAGCGCATCGCGGTCGTCCGGTTGAGATTGGGTGTGTTCCCAGGCTTCTTTAAGCTCTTCGATTTCTTCATGCAGCTTATCGAATACCGGCGTGATATCGGGCCAGTCAAAACCATGACTGGCTGCCCGGCGCTGCAGTTTTTCAGCACGCACCATTGCCGGTAACGAGGCGGCGATCCCATCCAACCGGCTCTCGTCTTGTGATGTTGCGCCGCTCCCTATGCCCGTCTGTGAGGCTCTTTCTTCAGCTTTTATCCGCTCCCAGTTGGCCTTGATCTCGGCATCATCAGGTCGATTGGCCGGATCGACGATGCTTGCCAATGTCCCGTCAGGGAAAACATGGGGATGTCGACGGATAAGCTTGCGCACCTGCTGATCAACAATACCGTCGAAGTCGAAATGCGCATCCTCATTACCCAATTGGGCATAGAAAATAACCTGAAACAGCAGATCGCCCAGTTCATCTTTCAGGTTCACGTAGTCGGCCCGCTCAATGGCGTCGGCAACTTCGTGGGCCTCTTCGAGGGTATGCGGCACGATGCTGCGGTAGTCCTGCTTACAATCCCAGGGGCAACCGGTTTCAGGATCCCGCAGCCGGGACATCAGTGTTTTCAGGTCTTCAATGGTGTAGCGGTCAGACATAGCGGCTCCATACAACCTGGCGCGGCAACCTCAGTTGCCACGTTTACGGCGTACTTCAAGGATGTTGGGTAGATTGCGAATCTGTGCCAGCAGTTTGGCCAACTGTTCAAGGCTGGAAATCTCAACGGTAACCCGCATGGTGGCCGAGTTATCGTCCTGATTGGAGATCGTATTCAGCGACAGCACGTTGCATCGTGATGAAGCCAGCACAGTGGTGATATCCCGCAACAGGCCCGACCGGTCATAGGCTTCAATCTCGATATCAACCGGATAGACAGACTCCTGGCGACCACCCCAGTTTACTTCAATGATACGGTTGGGCTCGTACTCCCGCAGATGTAGGAAGGTGATACAGTCCTGCCGGTGCACGGTTACTCCCCGGCCAACAGTGATATAGCCGCCGATAGGATCGCCGGGTAGCGGTTTGCAGCACTTGGCCACCTGGGTTTTGAGCTTGCCGACACCCTGAATCTGAATATCCGATTCAGTGTCATATTCCTTTGCCCTGGGCGCAGCCAGCTTCAGGTCAAGTTGTTCCGTTTTTGGTTCAAGCAGGTGCTGGGCAACATTGGCCACGTGAGTAGGCCGAAGATCACCCGCGCCAATAGCGGCAAACATATCGTCCGCCATTGGATAATTAACCTTTCGCGCCAACTCGTTCAGATCGATGTCATAGATCGACAACCGCTTGAACTCGTCTTCAAGAATCGCCCGGCCGTCAATCACATTGCGGTCGCGGTTCTGCTCCTTGAACCAGTGGGTCACTTTGGCCCGGGCCCGGGAAGTCTGGATATACCCCAGGCTGGGGTTCATCCAGTCACGGCTGGGAGCCGGATTGTTGGAGGTGAGGATAAACACCTGATCCCCGGTTTTCAGCGGATAAGTGAGCGGCACAATACGGCCATTCACCTTGGCACCGCGGCAGGCGTGCCCGACCTCGGTATGGACACGATAGGCAAAATCCACCGGCGTTGCGCCCTGGGGCATGTCCACCACGTGACCTTCAGGGGTGAATACGTACACGCGATCCGGCGTGACATCCGCCTTTAGCTGATCAACCAGACCGGAAAGATCGCCCAGATCTTCCTGCCACTCCAGCACCTGGCGCAGCCAGTTTATCTTCGCTTCGTACCCGGTAGATTTGTTGCCTGTGTCCGTACCTTTGTACAACCAGTGCGCACAGACGCCGAGCTCTGCGTCTTCATGCATGGCGTGGGTGCGGATCTGCACTTCCATTACCTTTCCTTCCGGGCCGATAACCGCCGTATGCAACGACTGGTATCCGTTCTCCTTGGGGCTGGCAATATAATCGTCAAATTCATTGGGAATATGGCGCCAGAGGCTGTGCACGATCCCGAGCGCGGAGTAGCAGTCTCGCAATTCAGGCACCAATATCCGAAATGCCCGCACGTCATAGACCTGCGAGAAATCGATGCCTTTGCGGCGCATTTTCCGCCAGATGCTGTAGATGTGCTTGGCGCGGCCAGAGATATCACCCTTGATGCCTGCCTTGTCGAGCTCGGTTTTCATCGCTGTGACCACGCGTTTCACGTAGTCGTCCCGATCCAGCCGCTTTTCATCCAGCAACTTGGCAATTTTCTTGTACGCTGACTCATGCAGGTACCGGAAAGACAGGTCTTCCAGTTCCCACTTGATGTGGCCGATACCCAGCCGGTGAGCCAGCGGTGCGTAGATATCGAAGACTTCCCGGGCGACCCGCATCCGCTTCTCCGGAGGCGCACTCTTGACCGCCCGAATCGCACAGGTTCGCTCCGCCAGCTTGATGAGCGCGACGCGGACGTCATCAATCATCGTCACCAGCATTTTGCGGACGTTATCTAGCTGGCCCTGGCTTTGGCCCAGTACATTGCCTTTAAGGGGATGGTGAATTGACGAGATGGCAGCCATGTTCTGCACGCCGTCGATCAGCTTGGCGACTTCTGCACCAAATTCCTGCTCGACATCCGTCAATGCAATGCGCTCCTCGCGCACCGCGCGATAGAGTATGGCCGCGACCAGGCAGGTCTGATCCAGATGAAGTTCTGCCAGCACCTGAGCCATTTCGATGCCGGTTTGAAAACTGCTAGAACCCGGCGCCCACAGCCGGTCTTCACGCACAGCCTTGAGGTCGATAACGGCGCTTAATTCACAGGCACGGCGAAACTGATCAACATCGGCAAGCGTCGTCTGCGCCTGAATCTGGCGAACCCAACCCTCGATATCGACCTGACCATCCATGGTCAACGCATAATCTTCACGAACCTTTACCATAGCGGCAGCCGCTCTCCCTCGTGCCTGTCCAGCCGGCGCATCTAGCCGGTATATCTAGCCGAATACCCTACAGGGTCAGATGCGCTCAAACAGCGCCATTGACTCAACGTGCGTGGTATGTGGAAACATGTCCATCACGCCGGCTTTCACCAGGCGATACCCCTTGCTAACCAATACGCCGGCGTCCCGTGCCAAAGTCGCGGGATTGCAGGACACATACACAATGCGGTGTGCGCCAAATGCCGCCAGATACTCACAGACTTCCTGCGCACCGGAGCGAGGTGGATCGATCAGGATACGATCAAAGCCCTCGGCCGCCCAGGATTCGGAAGTGAAATCCCCCTGCAGGTTGGCACCGTAGAAACGGACACTGTCGATCCCGTTAAGTTCCGCATTTTCGCGCCCCCTGACAACCATCGACTCGTCCCCCTCAACACCAACGACGGATGATGACCGACGCGCCAGCGGCAAGGTGAAATTGCCCAGTCCGCAGAACAGATCCAGTACCCGGTCATCCGGCTGGGGATCAAGCCATTCGATGGCACGATGCACCATGGCCTGATTCATCTGGGCGTTGACCTGCGTGAAATCCATCGGGTGGAACTTCATCGTGAGGTCAAACTCTTCAAGCCGGTAACTCAGCCGCTCTTCACCTTCGGCCGGCCAAATGCGATGCACGGTATCCGGACCCTTCGGTTGCAGATAGATATGCAAATCGTGCGCCTGACCAAAGGCCAGGAGTTTTTCAGTATCGCTATCGGACAGCGTCACCATGTTCCGGAACACCATGGCAGCCACATCGTCACCACATGCGACTTCAATCTGGGCAATGTTGCTATGCGCTTCCAGCGTGTACAGAAACGACCGGAGCGCGGTAATCCGTTCACCTATACGTGGGTCAAGGACGGCACAGCTGTCGATGTCTGCCAGGAAGCTATTGCGCTTTTCACGGAAGCCGACCAGCACCGAATCACGCTTGGATACAAACCGCACCCCCATACGTGCTTTGCGGCGATAGCCCAGCTCTTGCGAACGCATCGGCGCGACCCATTCCTCGGGCTCGATGCCCCCAAAATGGGCAAAATGTTCCCGCAGGGTGTTTTCCTTGAACGCGATCTGGGCGTCCGGCGACATGTGCTGGAGACTGCAGCCGCCGCATAAGTCGGCATATTCGCAAGGTGGCTCTACCCGGTCTGGTACGCCTGTGACAACGTCTGTTGTTCTGAGCTCGTCAAAACTCTTGCGGCTGCCGACATACTTGGCCAACACGGTTTCGCCCGGCAGTGCACCATCCACAAACTGGATCTTGCCGTCCAGGTGCGCTATGCCACGACCATCGTGGCTCAGCTTTTCAACCTCGCAACTGATCGGTTCAGCTGGGAGTACTTTTCTTCTGTTACGTCTGCTCATCAGAACTTCCGGTCTTTATCGTTTGCGATAGGCTTTGCTGTCAGCTGGGAAATACGCCGGTAGACAGGTAACGGTCACCCCGGTCACAGATAATGGCGACGATAATCGCATTCTCAACTTGCTGAGAAAGTCGCAGCGCGGCCGCAATCGCCCCACCTGAAGATACACCGCAGAAGATACCTTCCTCGCGAGCCAGTGCCTGCATGGTCTCCTCGGCTTCCTGCTGACCAACATCCAGTACCTGATCGACCCGGGTGGCATCAAAAATTTTCGGCAAATAGGCTTCCGGCCAGCGACGGATACCCGGGATAGACGAGCCGTCCGCAGGCTGCAATCCGATGATCCGGATATCGGGATTGCGCTCCTTCAGGTAACGCGACACCCCCATAATGGTGCCGGTCGTCCCCATCGAGCTGACAAAGTGCGTCACCTTGCCTTCGGTTTGCTCCCAGATCTCCGGCCCGGTTGTGCGGTAGTGCGCCAGCGGGTTATCCATGTTGCCGAACTGGTCCAGCACCACACCCTTGCCTTCGCGATGCATTTTCTCGGCGAGGTCCCGGGCATACTCCATGCCCTCTTCCTTGCTAACGGTAATCAGCTCGGCTCCGTAGGCGCGCATGGATGCCCGGCGCTCTTCACTCATGTTCGCAGGCATAATCAGGAGCATGCGATAGCCCTTGATCGCCGCAGCCATCGCCAGTGCGATACCGGTATTGCCACTGGTGGCTTCAATCAGCGTGTCACCCGGCTTTATATCGCCGCGTCTCTCGGCTTCCTGAATCATGCTGATCGCCGGACGGTCCTTTACAGAACCTGCGGGATTATTACCTTCTAGTTTGGCCAGTACGACGTTGCTGGTATTGCCCGGCAATCGCTGCAGGCGCACCAACGGTGTATGACCAACATAGTCTTCAATCGTAGGAAAATTCATGGATCCACAGGCTCCTGAAAGCAAGCTAAAAAATCGAATTCATTACTCTGGAATCTACTGATCAATTCACCGGGATTGATTCGTAGCTCCCGTCGCCCGAAGGCGGTCAACAAAGCTGTGATACACTCTGGATCGCATCATACGCGCTTCGCGCAGACGATCCCAATACGGCTGGTTATAACGCTATTCCAATGCCGTTGATCGCGACTAGAATGGTGCTATAAAGGATCATATTCCCGATTCTGTCGGGTTCACGATTGTGAGGTTTGGCGGCAATTCGGCTTACGGCCAATATTGATCAGGGACGGTGTCTTTGGTGCCGCTACAGAGCCCGTAAGGGAAGTAGCAAGGCGCCGGACGATTGACGGAATCAGGAAGCGCACCATCATGCGACGCTGGGGTATTCGCAAAAAAGTACTGTTTGTCACACTGGTACCGACCATTCTGACAACCTTGCTGCTCGGTCTGTTTTTTACCCAGAGCTGGGTGGGCAACATCAACCAGCTGCTACGCGACCGGGGCGAATCACTTTCCCGACAGCTGGCGTCCGCCTCCGAGTACGGCATGTTCACGGCCAACCGCAGTCTGCTGAACAGCCTGTCCAACGCCCTGCTTGAAGAACAGGATGTGCGCTCGATAACCTTCTTTAACGCGCACGGCCATCGCCTGCTCCATACCGGCCCCAGTCTTACCCAGGAAATTACCAGGGAACAGCTGACGGCCGAGCGAACGCTCACCCTTCACACCGAAAATAACACGCTGTTTATTACGCCGGTGTTCCTGCAAGACCTGATGCTCGACAGCCTGCTGCAAATCGAATCCAGGCAAACCGCACCCAGTGCGGTTGAACCGATCGGCTGGTCCGCCGTTGAAATGTCACATGTGCGCACTGACAAAGAGCGCTACAAGGCCCTCCTGATCAGCTTGCTGCTGATTCTTGCAGGTGTGATCTTCAATATTCTGATTGCCCTGCGAATGAGCCGCACCGTCACCGACCCTATTTTTGAGCTCAACAACGCCGTCGCACGACTGAAGCAAGGCAAGCTGGAAACCCGGGTTTATACCGAAGCAGGTCCTGAGTTTGAACAGCTGGAATCCGGTCTGAACGCAATGGCTCAGGAACTGAGCGAAGCCCAGGCCGAGATGCAGCAGAATATTGATCAGGCCACCGAAGACCTGCGCGAGACGCTGGAAACCATCGAAATACAGAACATTGAACTCGACCTGGCCCGCAAAGAAGCACTGGAAGCCAGCCGGATCAAATCGGAATTTCTGGCGAACATGTCCCACGAAATCCGCACACCACTGAACGGCATTATCGGCTTTACCGAATTACTGCTGAAAACCCCCTTGCCACGCCAGCAGCGGGATCACCTGAACACCATACGCAAGTCGTCTGAAATCCTGCTCACCATTATCAATGACATTCTCGACTTCTCGAAAATCGAGGCCGGCAAGCTGGTACTCGACCGTATTCCGTTCGGGCTACGCGACACGATTGAAGAAGTCATGGTGATGCTCGCGCCCTCTGCCCATAGCAAGAATCTCGATCTGGTGCCGCTGATCTACAGTGACGTGCCGGATGCGATTCTCGGCGACCCATTGCGGGTTAAACAGGTCATCACCAATCTGGTCAACAACGCCATAAAGTTCACCCAGACCGGCGAAGTGGTGATGCGCGCCAGCCTGGAAGAAGAAGACGCCGAAGGGTCACGCGTTGTACTTCGCTTCAGCGTCAGCGACTCGGGTGTCGGCCTGTCCCGTGCTCAACAGCAATCACTGTTCAATGCATTCAGTCAGGCCGATGCATCTACTGCCCGGCAATACGGCGGCACCGGTCTTGGTCTGGTGATATCAAAACGCCTTGTAGAGGAAATGGGGGGCGAAATAGGCCTTGAAAGCGAACTGGGCAAGGGCTCGACCTTCTGGTTTACCTTATCAACAGAAATCGCCCACAATGCCGAGCTTCCGGCTCCAAGGGATGGACTCAAGCAGGAACGGGTCATCTACCTGGAGCAACAGAAAACAACCGCCCTCTCCGTTACCCACTTGCTGCGGGATTGGGGGATGAACATTGATAGCGCCAGCTCCCCCAGCGACATGCTGGAAAAAGTCGAGCAGGCCCAGTATGAAAATCGCGGCTACGCGGTGGCCATGATCGGCGTCACCCGCCACCTGGTGCACTCCAGCCAATACCGGGAACTGTTCCGGAAGCTGGAATTGGAACGGGATTGTCGCACGCTACTGCTGACCCCAACGCTGGAAAATCAGGAAGGCGGCCTGGCAGCCATTACCAGCGGCCACATCGCCAAACCGGTCTGTCGCGATCGTCTCTACGACGAGTTGTTTATGCTGATTCACGGCGCCCATGCTCCAGACCAGACCACAACTGACCTGCCAGATGATGCGCTACCTGCGCGCAGCCCGGGCTCAGCACCACGGGTGCTGGCTGTAGACGACAACGATGCGAATCTTAAACTTGTCATGACTCTGCTGGCCGACTGCAGGGTTCAGGCAGAAGGTGCTTCGAGTGGATTTGAAGCGCTCAGCAAGGCACGGCAACGACGGTTTGATCTGGTTTTCATGGATCTGCAGATGCCCGGCATGGATGGCGTGGAAACGACCGAAAGGCTGCGCGCACTTGATGAGCCTGATCAGCCGACCCCCATCATCGCACTGACAGCTCACGCCCTGTCCGAAGAAAAAGATCGCCTGTTGCGCCACGGGTTCGACGGCTACCTGGCAAAACCCGTCAGCAGCCAACAGTTGATGGACACCGTGTTCAAGCACACCGGTTATCGGTTTGCCGTACCTTCCGGCCAAACCGCAACCATCGAAAACGAAAACCGGCAACGCGGCTTCCGCCCTTCTACCCGTGAAAAGCAGTTGCCTTGCGTTGATGTCGATGAAGGTATTTCATTGGCTGCGGGCAAGCAGGATCTGGCGGAAGAACTCTTCAGCATGTTGCTGGAACAGGTTGTCTCTGACCGGGAGGCCATCGCCGAGTTGCTTGAGCGTAACGACCAAACTGACGCCTTACTGGAGAAAGTACATAAACTTCATGGCGCCACGCGCTACTGCGGTGTACCTGAATTACGCAGCCTGTCAGAAAAACTCGAAACAGCTATCAAACGCAAAACAGAAGACGAGCTTCCGCTCACCCGTTCTCTTTTGTCTGCGATTGATCGCCTGCTGATCTGGGCAGAAGAAACCGAATGGCAGGCGATGTTCAGGAAAGGTCCACTCGGCTAAAGCCGCACCTTGAGCCGAGTGCTGGCATTCAGTTGGAGTGGGCAATCGCCCGATCAAGAATGGCGCGCATGTCCCGCACTGCTTCTTTCATTCCGGTAAACAGCGCACGGGCGATAATGCTATGCCCGATATTCAACTCGTTGATGCCCGCAATGGCCGCGACACGTTCGGTATTGTGATAATGCAGGCCGTGTCCGGCGTTGACAATCAATCCCTTGTCGCGGGCATACGCCACGCCGTCCACAAGCAGACGAAAAGCGGATTCAAGTTCTGCCGGGGTTTTCGCGTCGGCATAGTGGCCGGTGTGAATCTCGATGACCGGCGCGCCGCAGCGCACGGCCGCATCAATCTGGGCAAAATCCGCATCGATAAACAGTGACACATCCGCATCGATTTTTGCCATCCGCTCACACGCTCGTGCAATACGGGTTTCCTGGGCAACGACGTCCAGTCCGCCCTCTGTTGTCAGCTCTTCGCGCTTTTCCGGTACAAGGCAGATGCATTCGGGCTTTATTGTCTCGGCAAAAGCCAGCATGGCATCCGTCACCGCCATTTCGAGGTTCATGCGAGTGTTCATCATATCCCGAAGCAGTAGCACGTCCCGATCCTGAATGTGGCGGCGATCCTCACGAGGGTGGATCGTAATACCATCAGCGCCCGCTTCTTCAGCAACCAGGGCGGCCTGTACCGGATCAGGGTAGCGGGTACCCCGCGCCTGACGAAGTGTCGCGACGTGATCGACATTCACGCCGAGCAATACTCTGGGTTTCAGGGAGTCTGGGTTATGGACGTCAGGTTTCATGGTGATCTCCTCGAGAAGGGGTAAACAGGCTTCGACTGTGCAGCGGTCGGCCTTGCAGAAGATGATCGATCAACACCCGCATGACGCGCTTGGCCATTCGCCGGGCGGGGAGGCTGTCGAGATTGTCATCGCCGAGCTGCAACAGTACCTCGCCGCTCAGCCCCTGTAACAGGCTACCGGCAGTCGGTGACGCCAGCACACCTTGCTCAGGATCGTAATAATAGTGCATCCCGGCTACCGGCGCGTTGCCGGCATCCATCACTTCGTCCCAGGCGAAGCCGTAGCCCAATACCGTAACAAACGCACGCTCGAAGCGGCGCAGTATCGGTTCGAAATCGTCCTCCACGGACAGTCGGTCGAGCGTTTCAATATAGTGGGCAAACAGGGGCTGATTCGGCTCGGCGGGTGGCAACAGGCGTTGCAGAAGTTCGTTCAGATAAAGCCCGCAATAAAGGCGCTGGGTGCGCTTCAGTTCAGGCCCAAGCCGGCTCTCGGCAGCGGTCAGGGTTTTCAGATCGGAGCGCCCCTGCCAGCTCAGCAGCATTGGCTGAAATGGCTGAAGCTGGGCTTTCAGGGGGCTTTTGGCACTGTTTGCCCCCTTTGCCACAACCGAGATTCGACCAAAGTTGAGCGTGAACAGATCAACCAGAAGGCTGGTTTCGCGATAGGTTCTGCGATGCAAAACGTAACCCGGCTCCTGCGATATCCGATCTGTCATCGCAACTCACCCAGGCCAGCGCGGCCCGCAACCAATCGATACTCACAGGCTCGATCAGGAACAGCGCACATCAAAAGTCATTCATACCCAGACTTTTCAGTGCCCGGTCACTGTCGGCCCAGCCCTTCTTGACCTTGACCCAAAGGCGCAGCATGACTTTGCTGTCAAACAGCTTTTCCATATCGATACGGGCGTCATGGCCTATCTGGCGAATACGGTCGCCCTTGTCGCCAATAATAATTTTCTTCTGACCGCTGCGCTCCACCAGTATTACCGCCGAAATATGCAAGCTTTTACCGGAGTGTTTGAACTCCTCAATCTCGACAGCCACAGAGTATGGCAACTCCGCACCCAGCTGACGCGTGATCTTTTCACGCACCATCTCGGATGCCAGAAAACGCTGGGTACGATCAGTGATCTGGTCATCAGGATAAAAATGGATACTCACGGGCAAGAGCCGGTTAACAGCCTTTTCCAGTGGCTCCAGATTTTGTTCCTTGAGCGCGGAAAGCGGGATGATTTCCTCAAAGTTCCGTTTACGGGCAACGGACTCAAGGTGCGGCAAAAGCGCGTCGCGGCGCTCCAGTTTATCCACCTTGTTGATCACCAGAATAACCGGCGCTGTTACATGCTCAAGCTTGCTCAGCACCATCTCATCTGCGGTCGTCCAGTGACCCTGATCGACCACAAAGACCACAACATCCACACCTTTCAGGGCGGACGATGCTGCGCGGTTCATGTACCGGTTCAACGCACGGGGCTCTTCCTCATGCATGCCCGGCGTGTCCACATAAATCGCTTGAACGTCGCCTTCGGTCTTGATCCCCAATACCTGGTGCCGGGTCGTTTGCGGTTTACGTGATGTAATACTGAGCTTTTGCCCAAGAATATGATTGAGCAGTGTCGATTTGCCGACATTCGGTCGACCGATAATGGCCACAAAACCACAGCGGCTGTCGGGGTTATCGGGCTTGGTAAGATCGGTCATCAGGAATTCTCCACGCCCAGTGATTTCAAGGCGTCGCGCGCCGCTTCTTGCTCGGCAATACGACGACTGCCGCCAACACCTTTCGTTTTTCGGTCCAGCGAGGGCAATGCGCATTCAACGTGAAAGGTCTGGGCGTGGGCTTCGCCTTCCACCAGTATGACGTCATAGCGTGGCAGAGGGTACTGACGCGATTGCAGGTATTCCTGAAGACGGGTTTTCGGGTCTTTCTGGGTGTCCTGAAGATTAAGCGCTTCAAGTCGACCTTCAAACCACGCCAGAACCCGGGTCCGACAGGTATTGAAATCGCTGTCGAGATAAATGGCGCCGATAACAGACTCCACGCCGTCAGCGAGAATAGAGTCTCGGCGATACCCTCCGCTTTTGAGCTCACCCGAGCCCATTCGCAGATAGTCTCCGAGATGGAATTCCCGGCCGATCTCTGCCAGAGTCACGCCCTTGACCATGCGGGCTCGCAGACGGCTGAGCTGCCCTTCCCGCGCTTTGTCGAAATGTAAATAGAGGTGTTCGGCAATCACCATATTAACAATCGAGTCACCCAGGAATTCAAGGCGCTCGTTGTTCTGGTTGCCATGACTCCGGTGCGTCAACGCCAGATTCAACAACTCCTGATCACGAAACTGATACCCCAGGCGTCGTTGCAACCGCCCCAGATCAATGTCACTTACTCTCACTTGCCTCTCATCTCGTACGCATGCTCAAAGTGAACAATCGCATCAATATTCTGGAACAGATTGGTACGACGGTCATAGGCCAGAGAAAGCTTGACCACACCGTCTTCGGTTTCGATTTCAATCAGCTTCGGATCGAATTCACGAACATTATTGACGCTCATCCGCTTTTGAATCAGCTTGCGGATATCCGCCTTGCGCATCTGACCCAGGTTCTCGGTATCATCGAGGCCTTCCAGCGCTTCCTGGACGGTGATGTCATCCAGATAAATCGGCCCCAACTTGATGGCCAGGGTGACCAGGCTGCCGAAAAAGAGGACTGCGATAAGAATTCCCAGGGTGGAAGCGCCACGTTGAGTCTTCATGTTAAAACTCTCTTTTTTTATCGTTGATATGATGTTCGTTTTTATTGTCGGGTAGCACAATATTAGTCGATCGACCCGACACGGCTAAAGCTTGGCAGGCTGGTCCAGGACTCTACGTGCATCCAGATCGCGAACGCCTTGCCAACAATCAGATGCTCCGGAACAGTGCCCCAGAAACGGCTGTCGTTACTGTTGTCACGATTATCACCCATCGCAAAGTACTCGCCTTCAGGAATCGGCCATTCACCCTCACCGCGACGACCATCCTGTGTTTTCACTAGCTGAATACTGTGATCAACATCACCCAGGTGCTCCCGGCGCAGCTCTTCGGCGCCCAGCGTCGCGACATAGTCAGTCGCAATCAACTTGTCGTTGATATACAACTTTTTGTCGTGATAACGCACCACGTCACCAGGCAGCCCGACAACACGCTTAATATAGTTGGTTTCACCATCCTTCGGGTATTTGAAGACCATCACGTCGCCTCGCTCGGGCTCACCGATATCGACAACCTTGGTGCCGATAACCGGTAACCGGATACCATAGGCAAACTTGTTCACCAGAATAAAATCCCCGACTTCCAGCGTTGGCAGCATTGACCCGGATGGAATCTGAAAGGGCTCTACCAGAAACGAGCGCAACACCAGCACAATCGCCAGTACCGGAAAGAACGAACGGCTCAACTCGACCAGATAGGGTTCGTCAGAGTCTTCCTCTGCTTCGGCTTCTGATTGCGCCACACTGGCGGCCTGAGGCGCTGCCGCCTGTTTTTCGAGCCTGCGAGAACGCAGAAACAGTATATCGGCCAGCCAAACACCCCCCGTCACGAAGGTCAGGATGACGAGGATAAGAGGAAAATCAATGTCCATTCAGCAAAGTCCTAGTTGTCGACGCGCAGTACAGCAAGAAACGCTTCCTGTGGCACCTCAACGTTGCCAAGTTGCTTCATGCGTTTTTTACCTTCTTTCTGTTTCTGCAACAGTTTCTTTTTACGGCTGACGTCACCGCCATAACATTTTGCCGTCACGTTCTTGCGCAGCGCTTTCACCGTCTGACGCGAAACCACCTGATTGCCGATCGCTGCCTGTATCGCAATATCGAACATCTGGCGCGGAATCAGTTCTTTCATCTTTTCGATGACAGAGCGACCGCGGCGATGTGCAATCGCACGGTGAACAATCAGCGCCAGCGCATCTACTCGCTCGCCGTTAATCAGGATGTCGAGACGCACCAGATCCGCCGCCTGAAAGCGATTGAAATGATAGTCGAGTGAAGCAAAACCGCGACTGGCAGATTTAACCCGATCAAAGAAATCGAGAACCACTTCCGCCATTGGCAACTCATAGGTCAACTGCACCTGACTTGACAGGAACAACATATTTTTCTGGACGCCGCGTTTTTCTTCGCAAAGCGCAATCACGTTGCCCAGATGTTCCTGCGGTACAAGAATGTTGGCCTCAACGATCGGCTCCCGCATCTCTTCAATGCTGCCGATATCCGGCAGACGCGAAGGATTATCCACATGCAGGATTTCATTCTGTTTATTGAGAACTTCGTAAACAACAGTCGGGGCTGTGGTGATCAGATCCAGATCGTATTCGCGCTCAAGGCGCTCCTGGACGATCTCCATGTGTAGCATGCCGAGGAAGCCACAACGGAACCCAAGCCCCAGCGCATCGGAATTTTCCGGCTCGAAGAACAGCGACGCGTCGTTCAGTGTCAGCTTTTCAAGAGCATCACGGAAGTCGTCGTAATCATCAGACGTTACCGGGAACAGACCGGCATAAACCTGAGGTTTTACTTTCTTGAAACCGGGAACAGGCGCTGTATCCGGTGTTTTTTGATGGGTGATGGTGTCACCAACCGGCGCGCCATGAATATCCTTGATACCGGCGACTACAAACCCAACCTCGCCGGTACCCAATATGCCGGTATCAGTGGGCTTGGGCGTAAAAATACCCACTCGATCGGCGCTCCAGGCCTTGCCGGTCGATTTGATCAGGATCTTGTCACCCTTGCGCAGCGTGCCTTGACGGACGCGGACAAGCGACACGACACCAAGATAGTTATCAAACCAGGAATCAATAATCAGCGCCTGCAACGGACCGTCAATATCGCCCTCAGGCGGCGGCACCAGACGAATCAATTCCTCCAGCACCTCTTCGACACCCATACCGGATTTCGCACTGCAACGCACCGCGTCTGCAGCCCCGATACCGATAATGTCTTCGATCTCCTGCGCCACACGCTCAGGTTCTGCCTGCGGCAGATCCATCTTGTTCAGAACAGGCACAACTTCCAGCCCCTGCTCAATTGCGGTGTAGCAGTTCGCTACAGACTGAGCTTCGACGCCCTGGCCGGCATCCACCACCAGCAGCGCGCCTTCACAGGCAAAGAGTGAACGAGACACTTCATAGGAGAAATCGACATGACCCGGCGTGTCGATCATGTTCAGCTTGTACTCGATACCGTCGCGAGCCTTGTATCTCAGCGTAACGCTCTGAGCCTTGATGGTGATGCCGCGCTCACGCTCCAGATCCATGGAATCCAGCACCTGGGCTGCCATTTCCCGGTCAGTCAGGCCTCCGCAGACCTGAATAAAGCGGTCAGCCAGAGTGGATTTTCCGTGATCGATATGGGCGATAATGGAAAAGTTACGGATGTGGCTTAGCTCAGTCACAGAATCAGGATACTCACGTCAGAAAAAGTGTCCGGTGCGCAGAAAAATACTGCAGCGGCGTTGGGAGCGCTGATTTTACCGGTTAAGCCTGACTAATGCCATGACCCTGCCGAATCAAAGCACCTTAGTTGCAGCGTTCTTGCTGGCGCACCAGAAACCCTATCAGGGCATCCTCGTCCAGCGGATAACTGAACAGATTGCCCTGCGCCTGGGCACAGCCCGCCGAGCGCAGGAAGCTCAGCTGCTGCGGCGTCTCAACGCCTTCAGCGACCACTGTCAGGTGCAGCTTGTGCGCCAGCGCGATAACCGCAGAGGTTACATCAGTGGAACTGGCGTTATAGGGAATGTCCCGGATAAACACCTGATCGATCTTGACCGCATCAAGTGGCAGCTGCTGCATAGCCGCCAGCGAACAGCTGCCCGCTCCGAAATTATCCAGAATCAGATAGACGCCAATATCATGCAGCGCACCCAGCAAATGCTGGAGCACCTCGATATCCTCGTTGAGCAGCGCTGACGGCAAATCCAGCTCCAGCCGTTTCGGCTCAACGCCCGTTTCAGTAATCACCTGGCGGAACATTTCGATAAACCGGGGATCCGTCACCTGCCGGGTCGACATGTTCACGGATATTCGCAGGTCTTCAAAACCGGCACGTTCCAGGGCCTGAATCTGGATGCAGGCCTGTCGCAGCGCCATCTCGCCCAGACGGATAATCAGCCCTGACTCTTCAGCAAGCTGGATAAACTGGCTCGCCGACACCATTCCGCGCTCAGGATGCTGCCAGCGAAGGAACGCCTCAACGCCGAGAACCTTGTCCTGAACGAGGTCAAATTTGGGTTGGTAGTGCAGCACAAAACAATCGGCATCCAGTGCGTTGCTGAGCTCTTCCTGCTGCAGCATGCGCCGGGCCGCCTGGATGTTCATTGACGGCGTAAAGAACTGCACGTTATTGCGGCCGCACTCTTTCGCACGGTACATGGCGAGATCGGCATACTTCATCAGCACGCCCGGGTCTTCGCTGTCATAGGGAATCATCGCCAGCCCGATGCTGACCGTAATCCCGACTTCGTGCTCGCCAAGCCGGACACGCTGACACAACCGGCGCAAAATAGCATCGGCGACCGTGCGCGCGGCGTCCGGCCCGGCAACCGTCGACAGCAATACCACAAACTCATCACCACCAAGGCGCGCTACCGAGTCTTCTTCGCGCACACAGCCCGTGAGCCAACCCGCAACCGTTTCCAGCAACTGATCGCCAACATCGTGACCAAGGGTATCGTTTATGCGCTTGAAGCCATCCAGATCAAGAAACATCAACGCCGCGGCCTCACCGCTGCGCTTGCTGCGACGCACGACGTGAGCGAGCCGGTCTTTAAACAGCTGACGGTTGGCCAGCCCGGTTAGCGGATCGTAAAATGCAAGACGGTGAAGCTCTGCCTGCGCCGCCTTCAGTTCGGTCAAGTCACGCAAACTGACCACCACGCCATTAACGCCCGGCACATCCATCATCGCGGTGTATGCACCCTCCATATCCCGCCACACGCCGTGCTGGTCGCGAATCCGCGCATGCACCACCGGCAAGGCCTTGCCCGGCTCTGATAGCGCCTGGTCGAAACACTGCTGCAATTGCGGCCAGTCGTCCGGATGGACCTGAGCTTCAAGCTCCGGCATCGGCATTTTGGCAGGCTCGATACCCAGAATGGTTTCACAGGAGGGACTGATGTACTTGACGCTTCCCTGACGATTCAGGATCAGCGTGATGTTACTGGCACCTTCGGTGATCGCGCGATAGCGACCCGCATTCACCTGGGCCAACATCCGGGACCGGATCATCGCCAGCGAGAATGCAAACAGGAGCAAGCTGATCAAAACACCGGAGATCACGACAATCAGCGGTCGTGGATCCGACGCAAGAAAATCAAATGCCGGAGTCGTTCGGGTCTGCAAAAGCCAGGTACGGCCGCCGTGGGTCACCTTCTGGCTCATTTCGAAGGTGTAGTCATCATCCAGTGAACCAAGGTTTGAGCCATACATCAGTGCGTCTTTGATCGCCACGTCACTGTCATAGATGCGGACATCAAGGAAGGGGGAAATCAGACCGACAATGCCGTCCATCAGGTTATTCACGCGGAACGCACTGAACACGAATCCGCGCAGACGACTGCGCCGTTCAGCCATGATCTGGGGAACAGAGTCGCCCTCATAAACAGGAAAATACATCAGGAAGCCCGCTTGTTCGTCGTCCACTTCTTCCTGCACCAGGACGACTTTTCCGGTCATGGTTGCCTCGCCGGTATCCCGTGCGGCTTCCATTGCAATGCGGTGGGCCGGGTCACCAAAGGCGTCGTAGCCGTATGCCCGCCGGTTGCGCTGGGTACTGGGTTCGAGAAAAACAATGGGATGATATTCGGCGCGAATGCCGGCAGGATTGACAAGATAATCGGGCAGGCCCTGTTCCCGTATACGTTTGACGAAGCTGACGACGTCGTCACCTTCCACCCTGGCGGTATAGCCAATACCTTGTATGCCCGGGTAGTAGCGGTTGATATCGAGTTTGTTTACGTACAGTCGCCAGTCATCTCGCCCCACCAGATCCGCAACAGCGAACAGACCAGCACTGCCGGCCAGAACCTGCTCGTAATTGAGCAACCTTTCCTCAATGGCGGTTTTTAATTGCAGAGACTGGGTTTTGAAATGGGCTTCGGTGCGGTCTGCAACCAGAATGATCGAGAATCGCCAGGCGATCACCGTCAGCACCAGCGCAATCAACAAGACTAGCCAGGCAATACGGGACTGGCGCGGCCGCAACAGCTGACCCAGAGTCACATCCTTTGTCATTATTACTATCCATAGCTTCAACCGGGGCAGGACATCATCGTTTGTCCCGTGAGAACCATGGATTATAGCAAAAACCCGTAGCGTACACAGGCGCTACGGGTTTTTACTGATGAGACATCAGTACTCTCATCACGGACGCGAGCAGGACTTATTGGCCCGTCTTGATCACCAGGAAGGTGGACTGACCTCCCCTGACAACCAGCACCGGCACCGCTTTACCTTTAGGCAAGTCACCGGCGATCCGATTGAAATCTTTGACCGATGTGACCGGTTCATTATTGAGTTTACGGATAATATCGTTGGGGCGAATGCCAGCGTCCAGCGCAGGACCCGGCCCTACATTTTTTACTACAACGCCTTCCTGAATACTGAGCTGCTCACGTTGCTCGTCAGTCAGTGCCGACACGGAAAGGCCGAGCGGCCCGCTGGCCGGGCTCGGAGACGGTGTATTCTCAGATGCCATCTGGCGATCCTCCGGCAACTCGCCAATCGTCACTTCCAGCGTTTTTTCATCGCCGTCGCGAAGCACCAGCAGTTCAACCGTATCGTTCAGGCGCGTGCGCCCCACCATCGGTGGCAAATCAGAGGACAGGTTAATATCGAGATCCTGGTACTCAAGAATGATGTCACCAGGCTGCAGACCAGCGGCTTCGGCGGGAGAATCCGGCAGAACCTCAGCTACCAGCGCACCGCGCGGACGACTCAGACCGAAGGATTCCGCGAGATCCCGATTCACTTCCTGAATCAGCACACCCAGCCACCCGCGGGACACAAAGCCATGATCGCGAATCTGGTCGAAAACGTTCATTGCCACATCAATTGGAATCGCAAACGAGACGCCCATAAAACCGCCAGAGCGGGTATAAATCTGCGAGTTGATGCCGATAACCTCGCCATCAAGATTGAACAGCGGACCGCCAGAATTGCCCGGGTTGATCGCAACATCCGTCTGGATAAACGGCACGTAGTTTTCTGATGGGAGGGAGCGACCAATGGCGCTGACAATTCCCGCCGTCACGGTGTAATCGAAACCGAACGGAGAACCGATGGCGAAAACCCATTCGCCTTGTTCCAGTTCGCTGGAGCGCCCCATCTGAACAACCGGCAGATCCTCGCCTTTGATCTTGAGGACAGCGATGTCGGATCGTGGATCAACCCCTACAACTTCGGCGCTGAGTTCGCGACGGTCACTCAGACGAACCAGAATCTCGTCAGCCCCATCAATCACGTGATTGTTGGTCAGGACATATCCGTCCTTGGAGACGATAAAGCCTGACCCCATTGAATTGAGTTGCTGCTGTCCGCCCGGCTGACCGCCGCCACCCGGACCATTGGGGCCTTCAAAAAAGTGCCTGAAAAAATCGGGCATCTGATCAAGCTGACGCTGATCAAACGGCAAACCACCGCGACGACCTTCAGTCTTCTGGGTCGTGCTGATATTCACCACCGCAGCGGAGTTATCTTTAACCAACCCGGTAAAGTCCGGCAGTTCCGCCCTTGCACCAGTTGCCACCAGCATCATGAGCGCGACAAAAGGTGCAAACCACAGTTTCAGGTTCTTTTTAGGCATGCTTTACTCCATTTGGCAAATAAAAACGAAATATCTGATATCAACAAAAATTGATCCCCGCAGGTGCAGCCGGTCAGCCTGACAACGGGGTGTCGATCACTGAGCCGGTGACCGCCGCAGCGGCTGCCTTCAACATCACAGGCTGAAAGCGGTCGTCATGCCGGTCGCGCCTGGATAACACAAACAACAATCCAAGCCCGGCTCCCAGCCCCAGCAAACCGCCACCGATAGTCGCAGGCTCCGAGCCGGGCCAGATCGCTGCCGCCAGCAATGCAAAAACCACCAGACCGACCAATGGAATCGCATATACCCGCAATGAGGCTTTGAGTAACTGGGATTCTTCGATGCCAATCACCACTGACTGGCCCACCGCGGCATTCAGTGTGTTGCGCACCCGCACCTGATTGGCCTTACCGTCAGAGATACTGGCTAATGCTTTCTGGCCGCAGCCCTTACGGGCGCTGCAGCTACCGCATGTGCTTTGGCGGATGGTCTGGACCCAGACTTGATCGCCGTCTACCGCGACAACCGTGCCGGTTTCTTCGATCATGGCGCCATCCCGGTTGCCAGATGACTACTGTTTTCGGGTTCCAGCGACACCGAATTGGCAACCTCGACGGCAGTCTTCGGCGGAATTTCACCAACTACAGTCACCAGCACCTGACGCTGGCCATCTTTGAGATTGCGCATAAAGACCGTCGTCGCACCGATGCGCGAGATGCCGGTCGGCATCCGCATATCGCCAACGGGTGTCACGAATACCGAGAAGGATGCCAGGCCATCAGAGAATGACACCGCCTGCCCCCGGGGTTCCTCAGACGAAGCTGACGCTTCAAAGCCCTGCGGGTGCCACCCCAGTTTCCAGCCAATCGTAACCTGCTGGGCGGCGTCCGGTGCCGGTTTGGCTTTGGTTTCAATATTAAAGGTACGCGCAGGCGCCGCAGACTGAATCTCGAACTCTTTGTCCGGGATATCCGGTGCAAGATCGAGCACTGTAAACTGGAAGCGCTCCAGAATATCGTTCTGAGCCGTGCGCACCTGACTCTTCACCAACAGGCCGGTATTTTTTTCAAGCCACAGGCGATATTGATAGCGGTGCATATCACGCGGACTTAACGCCACCACAACCGCTTCATGACCTGCTACACGATCATCGTCCAGCATGCGGGCGACATACCAGCGTTTGAAAGGCATCAGTTTGTCGGTGAAAGCTCCGGAGAAAGGACCGGAAGGAAGAATAGCGTCCAACTGGATATTGGCATGCGACGGCAGCACACAGTACACCCGGCCACCACGGCGCACAATTTCACCCTGAGCGCCATCCTGGATCACCAGGCGCTCCTGCACCTGCCCATCTCGAAACCGGTGTGCGATGCGCATGGAGCTGACCTGTTCACCCCGACTGTAAACAAACACACCGCGATAACTGGTGGTATTCAGCGCCGGCCCCAACTTCTCGAGCCAGGCCTCGGCTTGGTCCTGTGAATCTGCGGCACTGACATGGGGTGCCAGGCATAACGTCAGCAACGCCATACAAGCTGCCACCCATCTCACTCCGGGCCGCTTGGCCGGCGTGCTTGTGGCATAACGCGGTGCTGCAACCATGTGCACAACTCTCCGAACCTGATCAGTATCCAACGGTTGACGCACTCGCCACCCGGGCATACCCCATTGAACCGTACCCCATACCCACGCTGTTATGTTGCGCGTGCTCCAGCAAATAACGACTCATTCGCTCGCGTTGCCGCGCATCGAGGCCCTGCAGCGCAATTTCAGGCACTCCAGCCTTGTTTGTCGCCACCTTGCCGAGGCCGAGACTGTCAGCACCCGAACCGTTCGACGCGTCCGGTTCAGCACTCAAAGCGAGTTCCGCCGACGCTTCCGGGCTGGAGAAGCCCCACTGGGAACCTGCGCCGAATCCCACCAGCAACGCAAACGAAACGGCAGCGACCGCAGACCAACGCGCTGACCGGGATTGCACCTGCCGTGCCTGCGGAGTCGCAACAGCAACAGATGTTGCGGTTTTTTCGCTCAATGCATCCTGTACCGCCGCACTGACATCCAGGGTCGCAAATGCGCGCCGGTCATCGTGCATCAGGCTTTGCATACTCTGCCAGCGCTGCCATTGCTGACGCACCTCAGGTAATTCCGCCCGGGACAGCAGTCTGCGAATGGCAAGCTCATCGGCCTGATCATCCATCATGGCTGACAGCGTCTCTTTTAGACGATCATCCATTGCTACACCTCAAATCAGTCCACTCTGTCTGTACTGTCGAAAACGGGGCTTTTTCCCCGCATCGCATGTGCATCATTCATTACTCATCAGCGGTGCCAGTTCCCGGTCAACTGCATCGCGGGCCCTGAAAATCCGCGATCGTACCGTGCCAATCGGGCACTCCAGAATGCGGGCGATGTCCTCATAGCTCAGGCCATCGTATTCCCGCAGCAGCAAGGCCGAGCGTAACTCTTCAGGTAAAGCGCCGATCGCTTTCTGCATCACCTGATACATTTGCTCCCGCTGAAGCAGTTTTTCTGGCGTTGCGCCATCCCGTAGCCAATCACCAGCGTCGAGCCGTTCCGCATCATCAGCCTCCACACTACCCCGGGGGCGACGACTGCGTGACTCCAGAAAATTCTTGGAGGTGTTCACCGCAATGCGATAGAGCCAGGTATAAAAGGCGCTGTCGCCACGGAACCGCTCAATCGCCCGAAAAGCTTTGACGAAGGTTTCCTGCGTCAAATCGAGCACATCCTGCGGATCACTGGAATAGCGGCTGACAATCGACGCAACCCGGGATTGGTACTTGAGCACCAGCACATCGAAGGCTGACTTGTCACCGCGTTTGACCCGCTGAACCAGTTGCTGGTCGGTCTCGCCATCAGCCGGCGTCTGTGCTGGATTTTCAGTTACCGGGGTCATGACGGTGTGCGTGCCTGTATCGGATTGCGTCGCTAATCGGGGTCGCTCCCGGCCTTCGCCTGCCGGTTCTTGATTCTGCGCCGGCGCGGCCGGAAATGGCAATCTGGATAACGTCATGCTGCAGTCCTGTTCGCACGTTCTTGTGGAGCCTACACCCTTATGGCCAAATAGACAGCAGCTCTAAAGTTTAGTTCAATAGCCCCCACATTATGGCCCGCGATACGGAACAGATGCCACAGTCCCACAAATACGATGTGCTCATTATTGGTAGCGGTGCCGCTGGTCTTTCGGTCGCTCTTAACCTGCCACGCCACCTGAAAACAGCCGTCATCAGCAAGGGCGAGCTCGCCAGCGGTTCAACACTGTGGGCGCAGGGCGGCATCGCGGCAGTGCTCGATGACGAAGACAGCATCGAGGAACATATTCAGGATACGCTGGCAGCCGGCGCTGACCTGTGTCATGAAGATGCCGTGCGTTTCACCGTCGAGCACGGGCGGGAAAGCATCGAATGGCTCATCGAGCAGGGCGTTGCCTTTACTCGCGATGACACTGAAGACAAGTACCACCTCACACGTGAAGGCGGACACAGCAGGCGGCGTATCATCCACGCCGCCGATGCCACAGGCCATGCGGTATCCCAGACACTGAGTGACCGCGTTCGCAGCCTGCCCAATGTGGAGATACTTGAGCAACGGGTGGCTGTGGATCTCATCACCCACCGCAAGCTGTCACTTCCCGGCAACCGGTGTGTCGGTGCCTATGTGCTCAATATCGAAGACAGCCATGTCGAACTTTTCTCAGCCCGCTTTGTGGTAATCGCCACCGGCGGATCAAGCAAAGCCTATCGCTATACCAGCAATCCGGATGGCGCTTCCGGCGATGGCATCGCAATAGCCTGGCGAGCAGGCTGCCGCGTTGCCAACATGGAGTTCAACCAGTTCCACCCGACCTGCCTCTACCACCCTCATGCCAAATCGTTTCTGATCACCGAAGCGGTGCGCGGAGAAGGCGGGCGCCTGCTACTGCCTGACGGCTCTACGTTCATGGAACGCTTTGATCCCCGCGGCGAACTTGCACCCCGTGATATTGTGGCTCGCGCCATAGACCATGAGATGAAGCGACTGGGCGCAGACCACCTGTATCTGGACATCAGTCACAAACCTGCGGACTTCATCAAATCCCACTTCCCGACAATTTACGAGAAGTGCATCGAATTTGGCGTGGATATCACCCGCTCTGCGATTCCGGTCGTACCGGCAGCACACTACACCTGCGGTGGTGTCATGACCGACGTCAAAGCGCGCAGCGACGTCAATCAGCTCTACGTTGTTGGCGAGGCGGCGTTTACCGGCCTGCACGGCGCCAATCGCATGGCCAGCAATTCATTGCTCGAATGCCTGGTCTATGGCAAAGCTGCAGCAGACGACATAGCCCGCACTGACGCCGACATTCCGGAACCCCCAACGGCACCGGCATGGGATGAAAGTCAGGTCAGGGACTCCGACGAGGATGTGGTCATCTCCCACAATTGGGATGAGCTGCGCCACTTTATGTGGGACTATGTCGGCATTGTCCGCACCACCAAGCGCTTGCAGCGCGCCAAACACCGCGTGGATCTTCTGGGCAGGGAGATCGGCGAGTTCTACAGCAACTACCGTGTTTCAAACGACTTGCTGGAACTGCGAAATCTGGTTACCGTGGCCGACCTGATTATCTGCTCGGCGCTGCAACGGCGTGAAAGCCGCGGGCTGCACTATACGCTGGACTACCCCGGCCTGCTCCACGAAGCAAAAGATACCATCCTGACGCCTACAACGTTTCGCACCCGGGCGCCCTGATTTTTCCGAGGTTTATCCATGGCACATGACACCGATTACAAGCGCCTATACTGGCACAGCCGACGCGGCATGCTGGAACTGGACGTTCTGCTGATCCCGTTTCTCGAGGAAGTTTTCCCCGGACTTCCCGAGGAAGACAAAGCCCGCTATCGCAAGCTTCTCGAATGCGAAGACACGGACATATTTGAATGGTTCATGCAGCGCGGCGAGCCAGACGACCCTGAACTCAGGATTATCGTCAAAAAGATCCTCAACCGTGTACAACCGGATTGATCTGACGCTCAGGCCCTGCCGTGGCATCGCGATTGCGGCACTCGGTTTCTGGGCCTTACTGTTTGCAACTTTTGCCACCATTGGAATGGTGTACACCATTTACGGCGCCGCCGGCGCACTCCTGCTGATCCCCTCTTTCGTCAGGGCGACACAGACAGGGCTTCTGAGCCGCGGCTCCCAACCCGTTGCCTCACTGCAGGTGCGTCACGACACCCTGTCTGTTGTCTTACATAATGGAGAGTCGCGGGCGGTGACTGTCGATGGCGCGAGCCGCCTATATGCGTCACTGGCGCTCTTGAAATTGAACGACGCCACCACCACTCATACCGAATACACCGTCATGCTGAGTCAGCTGCCTGGCCTGAGGAATGTCGATCCGGAAACGTTTCGATGCATGAGAGTCTGGCTGCGCTTCGCCAGCCAGTCCCCTCAACGCAACCTCGAACCCGCTGCCTGACAGGAGAGTTTTTATGCCTGAAGCGACTACACCGGCCATATCCGACTTATCACCGCCTGCGCATCACAACTGCCCTGAGAGCGGTATTGTGGAATTGCCGGGCACCGCCCTGTTCCGGGTTAGCGGAAAAGACCCACGAAAATTCCTTCACGGGCAGCTCACCCAGAGCCTGGACGAGGTGACGGAGAGCCAATCCCGCCGTGCCGCCGCCTGCAACCCAAAAGGCCGGGCCTACGCCCTGATGCTGCTGGCAGACGTCGACGGTGACATTGTGCTATCGCTGCCACGCTCGATTGCCGGCGACGTGACCACGCACCTGCAGAAATTCCTGATGCTGTTCCGCGGTACCTCCATGGAAGAAATCAGCGATGCGCGCGTATTCGGTATCCGGGGCGATGAGCTTGTAGCCCAACTGTCAGACAAGGCGGCCACACTGGCGGCACCTGGGGACTCTCTATCGGTGCCGTCCGGCAAGCTGATTCGGGTCATGCCCACCGCAGAAGGCTGCCCCCGTTATGAATACTGGCAGCTTGCGCCCAATGACGCGCTACAGGACGATATTGCTCAGGACAAACTCACGATTAACGAGTCGGATTGGCGTGCCGGAAATATTGCCGCCGGCATCCCCGAACTTGAACCCGCGATCGCATCGCAATACGTGCCACAGATGCTCAACTGGCAACACCTGGACGGCATTCACTTCAAAAAAGGCTGCTATACCGGTCAGGAGGTGATTGCTCGCATGCATTATCTGGGGCAACTCAAGAAAAGCATGTTTCGCCTGAAGCTCGAGAGTATCGACAGCGCCCCGGTTGCCGGCACCGGTATTCTTGCTGGCGACAAAAACGTTGGCGAAGTGGTTAACAGCGTGATGTTCGACAATGGTGACTGCGAGGTACTGGCTGTTATCAAGCATGCGGCGCTGGCATCACAACCCTGGACGCTGGAAGGCAGCAGCCATTCGTTTACACCCATGCCACTGCCCTACACCGTGCCGGAGCAGAGCAACAGCGACGACTAAAGTTGCTTTGCGACAAGATTCAGATACGTTTTGTGACGGGCTAAACGGCAAAAATTTGCTATAACTGAAGATCAATAACTCTTACGGGGTAACAAACATAACCCCAACGACGTTTAGGATGGAATGATCCCGATATGGCAACTATCTCTGAAACCCTGAAGCAAGACATTATTGCAGCTCTCGAGGCGGATAAACTGGTCTTGCCCACCCTGCCTGAAGCTGCACTGCAGGTGCGGGAGATTGCCGAATCTGAGGACTCCTCTATCCAGGATCTGGTCAAGGTCATCAGCACAGACACGGCTCTTTCGGCGCGCCTGATACGTGTCTGTAACAGCCCGCTGTTCCGCGGGGCGCGTCAAATTGAAAACCTGACAATGGCCGTCAGCCGCTTGGGCATGGCCTACACCAGTAACCTGGCGATGGGGCTGGCAATGGAGCAGATGTTCCAGGCCACCTCCGAAATGATCGACAAGCGTCTGCGGGCAACCTGGCAAACCAGCACTGAAGTGGCCGGTATCTGTCACGTGCTGGCACAGCACTACACGCGACTGAAGCCAGACCAGGCAACCCTCGCCGGGCTTGTTCATCTGATCGGTGTTCTGCCGATTCTGCGCCATGTGGAAGACCATGACATTCAGATCAGTAGCGACATGCTAGACAACGTCATTGACGAACTGCATGCCGACATTGGGGTGCGGATTCTTAAAAAATGGGACTTCCCCGAGGAACTTCAGGCTGTGCCCCGGGAATTTACCCACTTCACCCGCGAAGTTCGCAAAGCGGACTATGCCGATCTGGTTATGGTCGCAAACCTTCAACTTGTGGTGGGCTCGGAGCATCCTTTCTGTGAGATGGACTGGACGACTATCAGTGCATTTGATCGCCTTGGCCTTGACCCGAATATCGACATGAGTGAAGAAGAGGACCTCAACGCTGAGATGGAAGCCGCCATGGCGCTGCTGCAATAAACAATGCCAACTGATGGTAGTAACTAAAAAGGACCGCTCAGCGGTCCTTTTTAGTATCTGTCCTTGCCTCATAGCGAGAGACAAGTGTTGCCTCATCGGGCAAGCGCCAGTCTATCGGCGCTCGTCCTTTTCCCACGAGCCAGTCGTTCGTCTGCCGAAAATGACCACAGCCGAAAAAGCCCCGGTAGGCGCTCAGTGGAGACGGGTGTGGCCCCTGCAGCACCAGATGCTTTTCGCGATCGATAATGCGGCCTTTCTTTTGCGCGTAGCTCCCCCACAAAATGAAGACAACATTTTCCGCTCCGGCATTAAGTTGCTCAATAACCCGGTCGGTAAACATTTCCCAACCTTTACCCTGATGCGCGCCTGCCTGTCCCTGTACAACGGTCAACACGCTGTTCAGGAGCAACACGCCCTGTTCCGCCCAGGGTTGCAGGCAGCCGTGGTCAGGTGTGGTGAAATCGGCTTCTGATTCCAGCTCTTTGAAAATATTGACCAGCGAAGGCGGTGTCCGCACGCCCGGCCGCACACTGAAACAAAGACCGTGAGCCTGACCCGGGCCGTGATAGGGATCCTGACCGAGAATCACGACCGACACCTTATCGAAAGGCGTGGAATTCAGCGCATTGAAACAGTGCTGGCTGGCCGGAAACAGTGTCTTACCAGCCTCTTCTTCCGCCGCCAGAAAATCAGCCAGCGACTGCATATACGGCTGGTCAAACTCCGGATCGAGCCGC
>TARA_R100001440_G_scaffold4434_4_pt1 | contig 38748 bp, 34 predicted proteins | sample TARA_R100001440 | Tara Oceans TARA_R100001440 (sample SAMEA2622112) | marine metagenome | biome: marine biome (ENVO:00000447); feature: surface water layer (ENVO:00002042); material: "saline water (ENVO:00002010), including plankton (ENVO:xxxxxxxx)" | depth 5 m
GTCACCAGATCTTTCAGCAACAGACTGCTGGTGGCCACAATGCGGGCCCGGATTTTTCGTGGCTGATGGCTGCCTACGCGCTCAATCAGCCCCTCTTGCAGAAACCGTAACAGTGCCGATTGTTGTTCCGGTTTGAGTTCGTCGATACCACTGAAAACCAGAGTGCCGCCATCGGCTTTTTCTATCCGGCCTGCCCGGGCGCTCATGGCGTGAGTGAAAGCCCCTTTTTCGTAGCCGAACAGCTCGCTTTGCGTCAGGTTGATGGGCAGTGCAGCGCAGTTCACTGTGATATAAGGCCCCTGCGCCACGGTAGAGTGATCGTGGAGAAATCGGGCGGCGGCGCCTTTGCCTGTGCCGCTGTCGCCGTGAATCAGCACCGGCTCGTCGGTATGGGCGAAGCGTTTAAGCAGTGCGCGGGTCTGGCGAATCGCCGGTGAATGGCCATCCAGCGCATGATGCTCAAATTGCCCCGGGTCTTCGGTTTGCAGCTGGTGTTGTAATTCTGCCATGCCCCACAGGTGGCCCAGCGCGTTATCGAGGCGTGCGCAGTCGTAAGGTTGGGTGTGATAATCCACGCAAAAACTCGCCACTATGTCGCTCAGTTCGACATCGCTATGGGGCGCGTATGGCAGCAGCCCGACCCAGGCTGTTGGCGTAAGGGCTTCAATCCAGCTATCAAGGTGCAGGGGCGGAATGGTTTGAGAGTGGTGAGTGAAGTCCAGCACGCCAACCCGAACAGGTGGCAGCGTGGGGCTGCGGCGTCCTGGCGGGTGTGTGATATCAAAGTGCACCAGCTCCCATGGGCGCAGAAACGGCTCATCGGTGGGCGGCTTATGCGGACCCGACGACAGCCAGAGCAAGGTCTTCTTTTTGGTCATTGCTGATTTCCCCTCCCGGGCCACTTCTTGCAGTGTGTGATGCAAAAAATGGCAGCCAACAGCGGGTTTTTTACGGGGAAAGCATGAGAAGCGAAGGGCCAGCCGGATTATCAGTTTGCACAGGCTTCAGGTCTCCCCTGGGAGACATCACATGACCCGAATCGCTGCCGGTGTGGGGCGGAGATACTGCCGGGTGTGCGGTCCCGGTGAACCAGCGGGCCATTGGGCGAGATGCTTTCTGGCGGGCACATCGGCTCTTGTTGGTTGTAAAAAGCATATTTGGTGCCACGATAAAACAGTCAATAAATTGAGCGGCTTGCCCGAACAGAGGTGCACAAGGTGGGCATAACTGTAAAAAACACCGACATATACTGAGCTGAATCTTGACGTCAGCCAGCGAACGGCTTGACCGGTTTCAGGTTTGCACAGACCATTAAGACATTGCCTTTGCAAACCCGGATATCCGCACACCGGGTTGCCGAAAGATCCTGCGGATTTTCAGACGATGCGACTTGAGGAAAGCCATGCTACCGCTGCAGTTTATTGATCGGGTCAAGTATCTGGTCGAGCGCCAGTTCGTCAAGGGAGCCTTGTTCCAGCTGCTGGTTGTGGCGATTTTCATTGGCCTCATTTCGCTGGTAGGGGGCTTGCTGGTCTGGCCCGGAGAGAATTCATTTTCGTCACTGGGTGACGCGATCTGGTGGGCGTTTCTGCGCTTGACGGACCCGGGCTATCTGGGGGACGACGAGGGGGGCTGGCGCCGCCTGGTGTCAACGATTCTCACGGTCAGCGGCTATGTGGTTTTCATGGGTACGCTGGTTGCGATCCTGACCCGCTCGCTGATCGCCCGGATGACGGATCTTGAGCGCGGGCTGACGCCCGTAACATTGCGTCACCATGTTGTTGTGTTGGGCTGGACCAGTCGCACAGTGCCGATTCTGCAGGAGTTGACGGCGTCCACCGGTCGGGTGAAACGTTTCCTGCAGCGTCACGCGGTCCGCCGCTTGCGACTGGTGGTGTTGTCTGAGGAAGTGTCGTCGGCGCAACTGCTGAGTTTGCGCAATGAGCGGGATATTGGGTCCCATGCCGGCAAAATCGTGTTGCGTTCCGGTACGCCTCTACAGCCGGATGCGCTGCATCGGGTTGCTTGTCTTGATGCCGCAGCGGTCATTATTCCCAGTAGTTCCCACGGGCCCGACAGCCTGGTGACATCGGATGTGGAAACGGTCAAGGCGTTGTTATCGATGGCGTCACAAGCGCAATACCTGCGCCGGGAACTGCCTTATATCGTTGCGGAAATCGAGGATATCCGGAAGCAGGCGCTGGTGGAGCGGGCCTATCCCGGTCCATTGGAGGTCGTCTCCGGCGATGCCATTGTCAGTCGCCTGCTGGTGCAAACGCTGTTGCATCCGGGCCTGACCGAGATTTGTAACGAGCTGCTGACTGCGCGCTATGGCAACGATATCTTCGTTCGGTCAGGGGATATTGCCGAAGGCCAGACGCTGGAACAGTTGGCATCACGTTGCCCTGATGCAATCGTAATGGGCGTTCTGCACCCCCTCGGAGAACAGGGTGACCGGTGGGATGTTCAGCTTAATGCGAGCTCTGATACACGGATCTCCGCGCGGGACCGGGTTATTCTGATGGCGCGCGATTACGACGATACCGAACCCGCACCAGAGGCCGGCAAACACGCGGTGCGCATGCCTGCGATTGCCCGCTCGTCGACACCGGCGTTGCCGGTAAATCATGCCGGCCCGCGTCATCGTATTCTTCTGCTGGGCTGGAACCGTAGGGTGCCGGCGCTGTTGTCCGAAATGGGGTTGTATGATGCCCACGAGTTTGATGTGGACGTGGTGTCGATCGTCGCGGCTGAAACCCGTGAAGCTGAAATCAGTCGATACCTTGCATCAGGGACATCCGTAAGAGCCCGCCAGATCGTTGCCGATTTTATTGTTGAAGATGATCTGCGTCGGCTGCGCCCCGAATCCTACGACAGCATACTGTTTCTCAGTAGCGATCGGCTGGCATCAGGCGAAGAAGCAGATGCCCGGACCATGATGGGCTATTTGCAGCTGGGCGAGGTTCTGGCGTCTCAACCATCAGCACGGGAGCGCAGTACGGACGAGCCCCAGATCATCATGGAGCTGAGCGACCCGGACAATGAAACCCTGTTGGTGACCAATCGCAGCGAAACCGTCGTCAGTCCCATGGTGCTCAGTCACATTCTCGCGCAGGTGGCGTTGCGCCGGGAACTCAAGGCGGTGCTGGATGAACTGTTCACGCCGGGCGGGGCCGAGATCATGCTGCGCCCCCAGTCAGACTTTGATCTTCCGGTAAACGCAGATTTCGCAGCGCTTGAAAAGGCTGTTGCCGCTTGTGGCGAAACGGCACTCGGAATATTCCGGTCAACGCCGGATACTGACGGTCATTGGGTCCAGTTGAATCCGCCACGCAGCACCCTGATGGCCCTTGAGCCCGGTGACCAGCTCGTCGTTTTAAGCCGGGTTTAGAACGGCCGGTTAGATCGACACGGCGATCACCGGCTGATGTTAATTCTCAGGAGAATCCCAGACATGACGCCCGCAGTGAATCAGGCGAAAAAAGCCGGCGTGACCTATCAGATTCATGAATATTCCCATGATGCACAGCAAAGCAGTTACGGTGAAGAAGCTGCTGAAAAGCTGGGCATCGCGACCGCCCGCGTGTTTAAAACGTTGGTGGTGCAGCTTGATTCCGGCGGTCTCGCGGTTGGGATTGTACCGGTGTCCGGCATGCTGAACCTGAAGCAGCTGGCCAAGGCAGCCGGCGCGAAAAAGGCAGCGATGGCGGATGCAAAAGATGTCGAGCGTGCTACCGGGTACGTGCTTGGCGGCGTGAGCCCGCTGGGCCAGAAAAAAAGGCTCCCGACTTTTATCGATACGTCAGCCGAGGGCTTTGATACGATCTTTGTCAGTGCCGGGCGTCGAGGGCTGGAAATCGAATTGGCGGCCGGTGTGCTGGCCCGTCTCACCAACGGCCGGTTTGCACCCCTGGCTCAGGGTGCCGGCTAACTTTTGGGAGCATATGCCATGCGTATAGGTGAACTTGCCCGTCGAACCGGCTTTACTCAGGAAACCATTCGTTACTACGAGAAAATCGAGCTTATCCCCCAGCCGGATCGCAGTGGCGCAAACTATCGTGATTACGCTGCGCCCTACGTGGATCGGCTGCAATTCATTGCCAACTGCCGCTCGCTGGATATGACGCTCGACGAAATTCGCCATTTACTGGAGCTGCGTGACAATCCGGAAGCGCGCTGTGGCGAGGCTAATCAGCTGATTGACGAGCACCTCCAGCATGTCCGTCATCGTATTGATGAACTGACCCAGCTGGCCGATCAGTTGCAGGTGATACAAGGTGAGTGCGGAACCGAGCAAGCGACTCGTGATTGCGGCATTCTCAATGAACTGGACCGCATGTCGGTATCGCGAGAGGACCGCTCCGATGGCCGTGTTCACAATCATGTTCCAGGCAGCCACGGCCACCGGCCCGGCTGACGTCCGGTCTGACTCAGCCTATGACTGATCAGGAGTAATGTCCGCCGGCGTCGGAATAGCCAGTTTCTGCTGAACGTGGACAGCCAGCGCAACGCCGGTCTCGTTCATGGTCAGATAGGCATCGTCGGCACCGGCGTTCTTGATGCGTTCCACTTCGTCATCGTGCAGGGTGTGGGAGGCGATAAAGCCGGTGAACCCACGCTCTCTGAGCTTTGTCGCGGCAATCGTCTTGCCTTCGATGTCATGCAGGCACAGGATCACGGCTTCGAGCTCCGGCATATCCAGCGTCTGCCAGAAATTGAAATCCTCGGCATCAGCAAAAGAGACCCGACGGTCGGCATCCTGATGGCCCTTGATGCGCGCCGGATCAGAATCAATTCCCATCAGTCTCGGTTCGCTGTCGCGCAAGGCTTCATAAGCCGCAGTGCCGGTTCGCCCCATCCCGATGATTAACACCCGGGTGTCGCCCAATGACAGTGGTTGCTCATCCGGATGGCGCTTGTCGCTCTCAAGCGGGTCCATATAGCGGGCAAAACGGGCGTACAACGGGTGGGCGATGCGGTTCAGCGGCGCTGAAATGATAAACGAAAGCGCCACCGTGATCGCCAGTGGCACCAGCCACTGGGGCAGGGCGACGCTGGCGACAATCAATCCGAACTCGCTGTAGTTGGTAAGCAACAAACTGGACAGAAAGCTACTGCGGGAGCGCAGTTTAAAGGTGAGCAAGAGTACAAAGAACAGAATCCCTTTCAAAGGCAGCACCAGCGCCGCCACGATGGCGAACATCAGCGCATTGCCATCGGGCATTCCGCTCATGCCAATCTGCAGGAAGAATCCCACCAGAAACACTTCCTTGACGCTCCACAGGGAATTGGAAAGCTCAACCGCTCGGGGGTGATTCGCCAGCAACGCGCCGATAACCAGGGCGCCCAGCTCTGAACTCAGGCCTACCGCTTCAAAACCGATACCGCCTACCGCCAGTGCGAGCATCAGCCCCAACAAAACCAGCAGCTCGTCGTGGCCGGTGGCATCAAGCAAGCGGAACAGCAAGGGCCGCATCAGGGGTAATGCAAATACAAGTAACGCGTAGGGCGATGGGGTATGACCCGCGGTGACGCTCATCACCGCCAGGGCAATCAGATCCTGCATAATCAGGATGCCGATGGCGACCCGACCGTGAAATGCCCGCAGCTCCTGTTTACTTTCCAGCACCTTGGCAGCCAGAACGGTGCTCGAGAACGACAGCGCAATCGCCAGGCCCAGTGCCTCGGGTCCACTGATTCCCAGGATCAGATACAGGGCCGGCATGAAAATCATGCAGGTAATACCGAAGTGGAGCAGGCTCCCCCCGATTACTTCGGGACGAAGGATTGAACGAAACTTGAGTTTCAGGCCTACCGTGAAAAGCAGCAGAAGGACCCCAAGATGGGCGATATGCTTCAGCATGTCAGCGCTTTCAGCCGGCAGCCCCACTGTGGGGCCCAGGCTGTTCAGGGTAAACCCCGCAATCAGGTAGCCAACCAGAGGCGGCAGACCAATACCGCGGGCAACCATACCCAGAATAAATGCAAACAGAATCCAGATCGCGACCGTCATTGTGCGCTCAGACAGAGGGTGAACTTTTATTGTGGCAGAGAAGCCCGTATTGCGGGCGATTGTGACAAGTTATCGCGGAGTTTGTCATGTTTTTGAGGGGTAAACGTTATCGGCAAGCATGATCACCAAGTAGCGTGGCATAGTGAGCGCCCAGCAACACTTGCTTGGTTTAAGGGCTCCACACTCCCCATATCAATTCCGGTTGGGGGAGTGCTGAGTCTGTTCAGAAAAGGGCTCAGCGCTATCGAAGACCATGGCGGCCAGCACCCGCAGCAAATTGTCGGGCGCCATCGATGGCCTCAGCGAAGATAACCGGATAACCGCCAGCGCCTTCAGCCTGAAGTGCTTTATCCAGTGGCAGATCCCATTGGTTTATGGCGGACTGACGGTCAGCCTGCACACACTGGAAAGGAAAGCCGGCAATTTGGTGGGCCAGCGCCTCTGCGGCCTCGAGCGCCGTTCCGTCTGCAACCACGCGATTGGCAAGGCCAATCCTGAGTGCTTCATCGGCGGCTACGGGGCGGCCGGTGAGGATCATATCCATGGCCACGCCGTGGCCAACGATCCGCGGTAGCCGCACGGTTCCGCCATCAATCAGCGGCACGCCCCAGCGGCGACAGAAAACGCCAAAGGTGGATGACTGCTCGACTACCCGGAGATCACACATGAGTGCGAGCTCGAGGCCGCCGGCGACGGCGTAGCCGCTGACGGCTGCAATAACCGGTTTACTGAACGCCATGCGGGTCGGACCCATAGGGCCGTGAGCTGTTCCATCAGGTTCAACAGTGTTGCGCCGTTCCGGGTCTGGCAGCGCAGACAGATCGGCACCGCCACAAAAATGACCACCGGCGCCGCACAGAACGGCTGCTTTCAGCGTGTCATCTGTTTCGAACTGCTTGAAGGCTTCAAGCAACGCCTGCGCAGTTGGACCATCCACTGCGTTCCGTTTGTCCGGCCGATTGAGCGTGATAGTGACCACTGGCCCCTGGGTGCGGGTAATAACGGCGGCCTGTTCCATGGGTTCTCCTGCTGCGGCGCCCTGGCGTCAGTCGGCGTCCGCAGTGATGATAGTGTCGGGTTGTTCGATGAAGCGGCGCAGCATAGTGGCGGTTTGCTCCGGGACTTCGATCATTGGTGCATGTCCTACTCCGTCGAGAATAACCTTCTGGGAGTGGGGGATGCGGGCGGAAAAGACGTCGGCGTTGCGATAGTTGATCACGCGGTCTTGTTTGCCCCACACAATCAGTACCGGCGCGCGGATATTCTCAATGCTGTCACGAAACTCGGGCTGATAGCCGGAGTCGCGGATCTCCAGAAAGATGTGCTGGTTGATGGCGTGGTTGGCGATCGCTTTCTGTTCCATCACGCTATAGATCGGCCAGGGCACAAACGGCTTTTTCTCCAACGCGAAGTCCACCAGCTTTTCGAAATCGCCCGGTTTGGAGACGACCAACGGGTTTTCGCCCTTTAAAACCAGGCCAACCAGTTCGCTGTCGTATTCAAAGATACCAGCGGGGTCCAGCAGCGTGGCCGTCTTGATCCGGTCCGGGTAGGTGGCGGCATAAAGTGCGGTAATGGCTCCGCCCATTGAGTTGCCAACCATGTGGACCTGGCTAAGCTGCAGGGCGTCCAGAATGTCTTTCACATAGCCGACCTGATCGCTGATGCCGTAGGCGCGGTCGAGGTCTTTGTTGCTAGCGCCGTGGCCTGGCAGATCGATAGCGTACACGTTGTATTGGTCCGTCAGTTCGGCCGCCATTCGTAGCCAGTTTTCCTTGTCTGCAGCAAAGCCATGAAGCATCACGATGGTATCGCCGTCGTGCATGTCTTCATTGTGCAGATAGGCGATCGTGCGGCCATCAACGGAAATCGTATCAGGTACCAGGCCGGCAGAGCTGCGTTCATAGCGCATTGCCGCCTCGTAGATTTCCTGCCGTGAGCATCCTGACAGCAGTCCTGCTGCGATGAGCAATATGGCGAGCAGGGGAACAATCCTTGTATACCGCATAGCAATCCTTAATCCGGAGGAATCGTGAGTGCGCCCACAGAGCGAGTTGCAGGTAACACGGTGACTGTCCCAGATTAGAACAAAAAAAAGCCCGGTCAATGACCGGGCTGCGTCTCATACTGCGTCACTTCTGTTCGCGTGCTATTGCCCGATAGGCGATATCGTTGCGATAGAAAGCGCCGTCCCAGTCAATGGTGCGTGCAACCTCGTAGGCACGCTGCTGCGCTTCGGTCACGCTGTTACCCAATGCGGTTGCGCAGAGCACGCGCCCACCGCTGGTGACGACATCGTCACCCTTGAGGGCAGTACCCGCGTGGAACACCTTCTCGCCAGCCGTCTCGGCGTCTGGCAATCCATGGATAACGCTGCCTTTCTGGTAGCTGCCAGGGTAGCCGCCGGCTGCTAGCACGATGCCGACCGACGCTCGGGCATCCCATTGTGATTCGCAACGATCAAGCTCACCGTCGATCGCGGCGTTGCACAAGGCAACCAGATCACTTTGCATGCGCAGCATGATCGGCTGGGTTTCCGGGTCGCCAAAGCGGCAGTTGAATTCGATGACCCGGGGGGCGCCCTCGGGATCGATCATCAGGCCGGCGTAAAGGAAACCGGTATACGGATGGCCTTCGCTCGCCATGCCTTCAACAGTTGGTGTGATGACTTCGTCCATGATGCGCTTGTGGACCGCATCGGTCACCACCGGTGCCGGAGAGTAAGCGCCCATGCCACCGGTGTTGGGCCCGGTGTCGCCATCGCCCACGCGCTTGTGGTCCTGGCTGGTGGCCATTGGCAGCACATTCTTGCCATCGACCATCACAATAAAGCTGGCCTCTTCACCTTCAAGAAACTCTTCGACAACCACGCGGCTGCCGGCATCGCCAAAGGCGTTACCCGCCAGCATATCGCGAATCGCGTCTTCGGCTTCCTCAAGGGTCATGGCAACGATCACGCCTTTGCCAGCGGCCAGGCCATCGGCCTTCACCACAATCGGCGCACCTTTTTCGCGAACGTAGGACAGTGCCTTATCGACATCGGTAAAATTGCCGTAGTCTGCGGTGGGGATCTTCTGGCGCTCCAGGAAATCCTTGGTGAAGGCTTTGGAGCCCTCCAGCTGGGCCGCGCCCTGGGAGGGGCCGAACACGCGCAGGCCCCGCTCGCGGAAGAGGTCAACAATGCCCGCAACCAGCGGCGCTTCAGGGCCAACGATGGTCAGACCGACGTTGTTGTCTTCGGCAAACTGCGCCAGTTGTTCCAGTGCCATTACGTCGATATCGACGTTCTCCAGATTGGGCTCGCGGGCTGTGCCGGCATTCCCCGGTGCTACGAAGACCTGTTCGGCGTCTGGTGACTGGGCTGCTTTCCAGGCCAGCGCGTGTTCACGTCCGCCACTGCCGATAATCAGAATGTTCATAAGCGTTATCCTGCTGACCGATTTTAGTGTCGGAAGTGACGCATGCCGGTGAAGACCATGGCGATGCCGTGTTCGTCCGCAGCATCGATGACTTCCTGATCGCGCATGGAGCCACCTGGCTGAATGACCGCTTTGATGCCGGCCTTGGCCGCCGCATCAATACCATCGCGGAACGGGAAGAATGCGTCTGAAGCCATGACCGATCCCGGTACTTCCAGGCCTTCGTCTTCCGCTTTGATGCCGGCGATTCTGGCGCTGTAGACGCGGCTCATCTGGCCCGCACCGATACCAATCGTACGGCCCGCTTTGGCGTATACGATGGCGTTGGATTTAACGTACTTGGCCACTTCCCAGGCAAACAGCAGGTCGTTGAGTTCGGTTTCTGTGGGTTGGCGTTGGGTGACGACTTTCACGTCATCCATGGCCACCATGCCAAGGTCGCGATCCTGCACCAGCAATCCGCCGGTCACACGCTTGAAGTCCATCGCCTTTTCGCGTTTCTCGGCAAACTCGCCACAAGCCAGCAAGCGCACGTTTTTCTTGGCAGCGACAATCTCGACGGCCTCTGCTGAAATGGTGGGCGCAATGATGACTTCAACAAACTGGCGATCCACAATCATTTTCGCGGTGGCCGCATCCAGTTCACGGTTAAAGGCGATGATGCCGCCAAATGATGATGTGGGGTCGGTGGCAAATGCCAGATCATAGGCCTGGGCGATATCTGTGCCGATCGCAACACCGCAGGGGTTGGCGTGTTTGACGATGACGCAGGCGGGGTCTGCAAAGGGTTTGACGCATTCCAGCGCAGCATCAGTATCAGCGACGTTATTGAACGACAGTTCCTTGCCCTGCAACTGTTTGGCTGTTGCCACACAGGCTTCGCGGGGCTGCTTTTCAGCATAGAACGCGGCACGTTGATGCGGGTTCTCGCCGTAACGCATGTCTTGCACTTTGATGAACTGGGTATTGAAGGTGCGCGGGAAATCGGGATTGTCGTTGTCCCGGGTGCGCCCGCCAAGGTAATTGGCAATAGCGCTGTCGTAGCCTGCCGTATGCTCGAATGCTTTTACAGCAAGGTCAAAACGGGTGGCGTAATGCAGTTGACCATCGTTGGCATCCAGCTCGGCAAGCACTGTGGCGTAGTCAGTGGCGTTGACGACGATCGCAACGTCATCATGATTCTTGGCCGCTGCACGCACCATGGTCGGGCCACCGATATCAATATTCTCAATGGCGTTGGCCAGATCGCAGTCGGGTGAGGCAATCGCCTGTTCGAACGGATACAGGTTGACGATTACCATGTCGATGGCATCGATACCGTGCTCGGCCATAACCGCGTCGTCAGTGCCTCGGCGCCCAAGAATACCGCCATGTACTTTGGGGTGCAGGGTTTTTACCCGGCCTGCCATCATTTCCGGGAAGCCGGTGTAGTCAGACACTTCGGTAACGGCAACGCCGTTTTCCTGCAGCAGGCGGTAGGTGCCGCCGGTGGACAGCAACTCGATGCTACGGTCGGTGAGTGAACGGGCGAAGTCTACGATACCGGTTTTGTCTGAAACGCTGATAAGCGCGCGACGAACGGGAGTGGGAGCCTGATTTGCCATGAGTCACGATTTTTCGTTGGAGCTGAACGAAATGAGGGCCGCGCAGAATGGTTCCGTGTGGCCCTCGTGAGATCGGTTGCTGCGATTATAGCAGACCGTATTGCTTGAGCTTCTTGCGCAGCGTGCCGCGGTTAAGGCCCAGCATGGTGGAGGCCTTGGTCTGGTTGTTGCGCGTGTATTGCATCACGTGTTCCAGCAGAGGTGCTTCAACTTCACTGAGTACCAGCTGATAGACTTCCGTTACCGGGGCGCCGTCAAGCTGTTCAAAGTAGTTGCTTAGTGCGACCTCAACGCTGTCTCGCAGAGTGACAGTGTTGCCGTTCTGTTCCCGGGTCTGTAGTTGATAGCCGCCATCGCTATCGGGGGTTGTTGCGTGTTCGTTGGCCAGTGTCTCAGCGGTCATGCTGCGAATACCTCTCCATTTCGTAAGCCTGAAAAATACTGTTTGATACTGTCGAGTTGCGCTTGCGCATCTTCAAGTGCATTGAAGTAGCGCCGAAATAGCTTGTTTTCATCATGGGACTGGAGATACCAACCCACATGTTTGCGTGCAATACGGTGTCCCATATGCTCGCCGTAAAAGTTGTGCAATGCTGTCAGGTGTTCCGCGAGAAGGGCTTCAACTTCGTCCAGTTCCGGTGGCGCCATGTGCTGACCGGTACGGAGGAAGTGCTCAATTTCGCGAAATATCCAGGGGCTTCCCTGAGCTGCTCGTCCGATAAGCAGGCCGTCCGCACCGGTATGCATGAGCACATCCCGTGCCTTCTCCGGTGAGGTGATGTCGCCATTGGCAAACACCGGAATACTGACACTTTCCTTGACTGCGGCGATGGTGTCGTACTCGGCTTCGCCCTTGTAGGCATCCGCTTTGGTACGCCCGTGAACCGCGAGTGCCTGAATGCCGGCATCTTCTGCCATTCTGGCAATCAGTGGTGCATTGCGGTGCTCCCGGTCCCATCCGGTGCGCATTTTGAGCGTGACCGGAACATCCACTGCAGCTACAACCTGCTCCAGGATATCCCGCACCAGCGCTTCGTCTTTCATTAGCGCTGAGCCCGCGGCTTTGTTGCACACCTTCTTGGCGGGGCAACCCATATTGATGTCGATAATCTGGGCGCCGTTTTCCACATTGAGCCGGGCAGCGTTGGCGAGCATTTCTGCATCACCGCCGGCGATCTGAACAGAACGGGGTTCAGGTTCACCGGCATGATCGAGGCGAAGCATCGATTTGCGTGTGTGCCAGAGGCGGCTGTCGGCAATGACCATTTCAGAAACGGCCAGACCTGCGCCAAGGCGACGGCAAAGAAGACGAAAAGGACGGTCTGTCACTCCAGCCATCGGCGCAACGATGAGCGAGTTTGGAAGAGTGTATGGGCCTATTTTCGCTTCGGGTAACATGCGCTCGCACCTGTTTGATCTGGTCAAAAGTCAACCAGTTCACAAGGGGCGACAATGATACCCCCGAGCTTGTTCTGATTGAAGGGGCAAGGCGGGGAAAAAGTTGATTATTTTTCGCTCTATCCGGTTGACTTTCAGCCAGTGAAATGTAACCCGGAGGCTGGGGTCAGCCTCCGCGAGCAACGAACGAAATGTTGTAGTTTACCGCGTCACGACCCGGATCACGGATAGTGATCGAGATGCGAACGGGGGTTCCTGTAGGCATGACTTTCGAGTCTTTGGCATCTCCGGCGAGGTACTCGTCCGGTTCAAACAAGCTCTGTGCTACAACGTCACCGTTCAGGTTTGAAAATGTAAGACCGATACCGGGGAAGGGTTGTTCAAACTCGGCGCGGTTGATGATCACGGCGTCGACAATCAGCGTATTGCGCTGCTTGGGGTCAGTCCGGACCACCAGCTTCTGGCTCTGAATACGGTCAATCGCCACCAGTTGCGGTAGCGTGCAGCCCAGAATTTCGCAGCCCTTTTCATAGTAAGGGCGCAGCTCGGGAATGCTGGATAACCGGTCAACCTGAAAGTAGGTCACCTGAGCGACCAGGGCCGCCACCAGTGCGACGGCCAGAAAAGACCAGACGACACGCCGGAATCCGCCGCCGCGGTTTTTCTGGCCGGACAGGGCGACAGGCTCGGAGCGAAGGTTATGATAAGGCGATGAGGGTTCGTCGCCCAGATCGAAGAAACCGTCATCGCGCGTGGGCGGTGGGGGCGGTGCGGCGTCGAAAACGGGGGCTGACAAGGCCGCATCGACCGCCCTGTCGGGCTCATGATCGGCGCTTGTGGCAGCAGGCTCGTTCTGGAGGCTGGCTTCGAAATCCCGGCTGACCTTGTCGGCAATGGAACCGGGTGCTGGCCGGCTAGTACTGCGCGGTGCGAACTCGGGTTCAGGCTCCTGATGGGCAGGCAGGCTGAACGTCGGGTCGAACTCGGGTTCGGCTGACTCGGGCGCGGGTGGCGGTTCTTGTGCCGGCGTCTTATCGTTGGAGCGCGCAGGTGGCCGGTCCTCGGCCAACATGGCTTCGGCCCAGCTTTCATCCACTGACGATGCCAGGTCATCATCACTATCGTCGAAGTGGGAGTTTTTGTTCTCGTCAAAAGACAGAAAACTGTCGCTCAGCTCTTCATCCTGAAATTTCGACTGGATGCCGGCGTAATTGCCTTCTACGGCGTCTTCTTCGGGGTCATCTTCGAAGACCAGATCGTCGTCCGGCAGGATGGCGTCAGTATCATCCCCGGGAGGGGGTGTTGAAGCTTGTTGGGTGTGCTGCTTGCTTTGTGTGGCAGGCGTGGCGGGAACCGGATCGGGCTCACTGTGGTCGCGCGCATTGAACACTTCCATACAGTGCCCGCAACGTACTTTGCCGCGCGCAATGCCGAGCTGTTCTTCAGTGACCCGAAAGCGGGTCTCACAATGGGGGCAACGTGTCAGCGTACTGCTCTGGCTCATCCTTTGTTCCTGTTGCGAAAGTCAACGGGGCGGGCTGTGGTCAATGGTGCCGTTTTCACGCATAACCCGTTTCCGGTCGCGGGCATTCACTGCTCCCGCGACGCTGTCCCTGAGTTGCTCAGTGTAATGGGTCACCGAGCTGTCGTCATCTGTCGCGACGGCGTCCAGTGAGGCGGATCCAGTCGTCCTGTTGCACAGGTTCATCCATAACAAACCAGGGCTCGTAGGCTGCCATTACTTCCCGTGCCTGAGTCGAGAGAATGCCTGAGAGTACGATGTCGCCGCCGTTGCGAACCCGGCTGGCGAGTTTTTCGGCCAGACTGATCAGTGGTTGCGCAAGAATGTTGGCAAGCATGATGTCCGCTTCTGTTTCCGAATCCTGCCCTGGCAGAAAAAGTGCCAGTCGATCGTCTTCAACCTGATTGCGGCGTGCGTTGTCGCGGCTGGCTTCCAGTGCCTGGGGGTCGGTGTCGACACCTATCACGTGACGCGCGCCCAGCAACAGCGCGGCCAGGCCGAGAATGCCGGAGCCGCAGCCATAATCAATAACCTGCGCATCGCTGACATCTTTGCCGTCAAGCCATTGCAGGCAAAGTGCGGTAGTGGGATGAGTGCCCGTGCCAAAGGCCATGCCCGGGTCCAGCATCAGGTTCGCGGCATCCGGGTCGGGGGCCTCGTGCCAGCTGGGAACAATCCAAAGCCGCTTGCCGAAGGGCAGCGGCTTGAAATCGTCCATCCAGGCGCGTTCCCAGTCCTTGTCTTCAAGAATGCTGACGTCGATTTCATCGAGCATTTGCTGGGTTTGCTGGTGATAGCTGTCGCTGATCATGGTGCGGATGTCATCGATGCTGCTATCCGCGTTGAACAGGCCGGTGACACGAGTATTACCCCAAAGAGGGGTAGTGCCGGGGTCCGGTTCGTAGAGCGGCTGGTCAGCCGCATCTTCCATGGTAACGGCTTCGGCGCCGGCTTCCATCAGGATATCTTCAATAAGCTCGGCGTGCTCGGGATCTGCCGGCACGCGCATCTGGATCCAGCGCATTATTAATCCCGGATCAGTTTTTCGAGATAATGGATGGTGAAGTCCACTTGTTTGAATCCGCCATCCAGAATCAGCTTGCGGTGAAGCGCCTGATTGGTTTTGATGCCTTCAACGACCAGCTCGTCCAGCGCATTTTTCATGCGGGTACGGGCTACTTCACGGCTGTCGCCAAATGAAATCAGCTTGCATACGAGCGAGTCGTAGTAGGGCGGAACGGTGTAGCCGCTATAAAGATGCGAGTCGACCCGCACACCATTACCGCCTGGCGCGTGAAAGTGACTCACTTTGCCGGGGCTGGGTACGAATGTCTTGGGATCTTCGGCGTTGATCCTGCACTCAATCGCGTGGCCCGACACCTTGATGTCGTCCTGGGTGTAGGACAGGGGCAGTCCACTGGCCACTCGCAGCTGTTCCTTGACGATATCCACGCCGGTGATCATTTCTGATACCGGGTGCTCGACCTGGACACGGGTGTTCATTTCAATGAAATAAAAGCCGCCATCCTGATACAGGAATTCAAACGTACCGGCACCGACGTAGCCGATTTCCTTACAGGCATCGACACAGGCCTTCAGGGTTTTGGCGCGGGCTTCAGGGTCAATGTTCGGCGCGGGCGCCTCTTCGATAACCTTCTGGTGACGACGTTGCATCGAGCAATCACGATCACCGAGATGGATGACATTGCCGTGCATGTCGGCAAGCACCTGAACTTCCACGTGACGAGGGCGTTCCAGGTACTTCTCGAGATAGCAGGTTTCATCGCCAAACGCGTTGCGTGCTTCGGTTTGTGTGATCTGGATGCTCTTGAGCAGTGACGCTTCGGAGTGCACTACTTGCATGCCGCGACCGCCGCCGCCGGAGGCTGCCTTGATAATGACCGGATAGCCAATGCGGCGGGCCACTTTAAGGGTCTGGGCGTCGTCGTCGGTGATCGGGCCGTCTGAGCCGGGTACCGTCGGAACGCCGGCTTTTACCATCGCGTTGATGGCAGACACCTTGTTGCCCATCAGGCGGATGGTTTCAGCTTTGGGGCCGATAAACCGGAACCCGCTCTTTTCCACCTGCTCGGCGAAATCGGCGTTCTCTGCCAGAAAACCGTAGCCCGGGTGGATGCCGACTGCGTCAGTTACTTCGGCGGCGCTGATAATGGCGGGGATGTTGAGATAACTTTCCGTCGCGCTGTTCGGTCCAATACAGACAGATTCGTCGGCAAGCCGGACGTGCATAAGGTCGCGGTCAACTTGCGAGTGCACTGCCACCGTACGAATGCCGAGTTCCTTGCAGGCGCGCAGAATCCGGAGCGCGATTTCGCCCCGGTTGGCGATCAGGACTTTTTCAATCATGGCCATGGGTATGCTGTCTTTGTCAGAATCAGGCAATTACGAAAAGGGGCTGGTCAAATTCAACCGGTTGCCCGTTTTCGACGAGGATATCGACGATCGTGCCGCTCTTGTCGGCTTCGATCTGATTCATCATCTTCATCGCTTCGACGATGCAGATTACTTCGCCGGCCGACACTCTCTGGCCCACTTCGGCGAATTCTTTGGCCGTCGGCGAAGGTGCCCGGTAGAAGGTACCGACCATCGGTGACAGCACCTGGTGTCCTTCGGGCGCCGGTTCGCTGTTGCCGCCTGAAGATGCCGCTTCAGCCTGCGGTGCCGGAGCGGCAGCGGGCGCTGGTGCCGGCGCGTAGTGCTGCGGCATGTAAGGCATCACATCACTGGTACCGCGACGGCGGGTGATGCGGACAGTGTCATCGCCTTCGCGAATTTCCAGTTCTTCTACATCGGATTCTTCAAGCAGTTCGATCAGCTTTTTAACTTTACGAATATCCATAGTCAGCTCTCGTCGAATTTATGTGTTCAGTCGCGCCGTAGCAGCCTGGAGGGCAAGGTCGTAGCCTTGACTGCCCAAGCCGCAGATAACGCCTGTCGCCACGTCCGAAAAATAGGAGTGATGACGAAATGGTTCACGGGCATGCACGTTGGAAAGGTGCACTTCGATAAAGGGAATCTCCGAGGCCAGCAGCGCATCGCGCAGGGCAACACTGGTGTGCGTGAAAGCTGCCGGGTTAATCAATATATAGTCCACGCCTTCCTGGCGGGCTTCGTGGATACGGTCAATCAGTTCATATTCCGCATTGGATTGCAGGTGCAGAAGATGATGCCCGGCCTTGCTGGCGCTGGAGTGCAAACGATCGTTGATGTCGGTCAGGGTTTCCCTGCCGTAAACGTCGGGCTCGCGGACGCCGAGCATGTTCAGATTGGGGCCGTGAAGCACGAGAATGGTGGCCATTTCATCAACCTTGTTGTTTGTCTGTATTTCGACAGGATCGCCGAAATTACCGACATTTTCTACCCATGGTGACCGGTAAAGCCTATGAGTTCAACAATTTTTGACAATCGCGACCGGCCAGTCAGCGTGCATCCGTCGCCAATGGTAACAAGGCCATCAGCAGCGTCCATAAGACGTTGGTTTCATAGCGGGTGGTCGAATGGGGTCCGGCGCCCCTCCGTTTTGAGGGAGCGCCTGGTTGAGGTGTGTTCAGGTTTCGGCTGAAACGACCGTGTTTCGGCCCAGTTCCTTGGCCCGGTAAAGTGCGCGATCGGCACGCTCGCACAGGGTCTGGGAGGAATCGTCGCCAAGGCTGGCAATACCGCAACTGAATGTCACAGCAAACTCCTGGTTACCGGCCGGCTGCAGCAGTTCGGCAAATCGCTCGCGGATCTCATTGATCACGCTTTTGGCATCGCTCTCACGGGTTTCAGGCAGGATGATGGCGAATTCTTCGCCGCCGTATCGGCCGATGTGATCGGTTTTACGGAGTCGCTGCTTGAGGAACATCGACAGGCTCCTCAGTACGCGGTCACCGATAGGGTGGCCGTAGGTGTCGTTTACCTTTTTAAAGTGGTCAATATCGAGCATTACAAAGCATAGGGAGGTGTCTTTCTGCCTTGCCTTGACGATTTCCTGCTCGAGCAGGTGCAGTGTGTGCGTGTGATTGTACAAGCCGGTGAGGCTGTCACGGATCATCAGCGCCAGCAGAGAGCGTGCTCGTCGTCCCCGATTGTGGATGGTGGCGACCAGGTGTTTGGGGTCGATTGGTTTGGTCAGGAAGTCGTCGCCACCCAGGCTCATCGCGTGCAGCTGTTTCGAGACGTCATCTTCTGCGGACAAATAAATAATGGGCACGCTGTGGAGGCGGTCCTGCTGGCGGATAACCCGTGCGACTTCCATGCCTGTGCAACCCGGCATGTACATGTCGAGCACGATGATTTCCGGCGTAAAAGCTTCCAGCGCATGAATGATCTGCATTGGATCAGTGATGATGTGGGCGGTCATGCCGGCCCGGTTCAGCACATTCTCCATAAACTTCGCCTGGGCGCGGGAATCGTCCAGCACCAGAACGCGATAGGGTTCTACGGTATTGCCGTGGGTGTAGGTTTCGATCTTTTCGATCAGTTGCCCGGGGTCTACCGAAGGATAGAAAAACTCCTCGCCGCCACAACGTGACGCCCGCAACCGGGTTTCGATAGTTCCATCCACTTCACTGGTAAAGACAATAGGGATGGGGGTGTCATGATGAGCCTGCAGGGCCTCTACAGTCGCAATACCGTGCAATGGCGCGCCGCCGAAATTGACGTCCATCAGGATGGTTTCGGGCTTGTGGCGACTGCACGCATCAATCAGGCTTTCAGAGTCATCGAACGCTGCTGCCCGGAAACCAAAAAAGTCGAGTTGTTTAATCAGGCGATGAGCCATTTCCAGTTCGGCCAGCGCAACATAGACGGGCGTGCGAAGAAAAGTGCGAGGGGCTTCTTCGAGATCCTGGTCGGAGCGGCGCAGTGTGCATTGGCTCAGGCTGTCGATGCCGGTCTGAAGCTCAGCTTCAAGCGTCGGCGTCAGCGGGCTGTCCGGCGACCAGGTTTCCAGTGTTGCCAGCAGCGCTTTACCTGCCGCGGAATGTTTCTCCATTTCGAAACGCTGGGCATAACGCACCAGTTTGTCGGTGGCTGCTGAGAGCTCGCGATGGAACGCGTCCGGATCAGTGTCGGGTGCGCGCATGTGTTGCCAGATATCCAGAATCACACGGGCCTGGGTGGTGACCCTGCGCGCAAAGTGCTGCTTCAGCTTTTCCTTCTGAGTGTCGTCTGTCATTACGTCTCTAGCCTGTCACTTATTTCCGGAAGCTGGCCATCCTGCAGGGAGTATGGACGGGTTCCCCGCATGATCCAGAGTCGGCATGGAGACCGGTCCGGTTCGATTTTTATGATTGTAGAGCCTTCGCGGGCCCGCATAAGAGTCTATAGTGTTTTATGTTGTCGGCGTACGTGATGGTATGTAAATGTTTGTCATAGGACGCAAACAGGCTGCGGAGATATCGCAGTACAGACGGGTTTCAGCGCGTTGGCGCGGTGGGTCAGGGAATGCAGAATACCGAAGCGGAAGAGCGGAAACCACCTGATGGCGTAAAGGGCATTGTGTCGTTGCAACTGGTGTTGCTTGTTTTTGCCGGCGGTCTGATTTTGATGCTGCTGGTGACTACAGTGGCCATCGGTTTTGTCGGTTTTCGCGATCATATGGTGCAGGAGCTGGAAAATCACGCCAACGACGGCGCCGTGGCAGTTGGGTTATCGTTATCCAACGCCATAGACGGCAATGATCGGGTTGCCGCAAGCTCGTTGATTGACGCGACATTTGATAGCAGCCGTTATCTGAAAATCCGGTATGAGAACATCGCGAAGGGCTTTGTTATTGAGCGCGAAGCGGCACTGATTCCCCCCGGTATACCGGAATGGTTTGTTCAGCTTATCAAATTACCTTCCGACGACTTTCGTAAAACCGCCCAGGTTGTCAGGGGCTGGCAGCAGCTTGGCACAGTGACGGTGAGCAGTCATCCGGCCCAGGGCTATGTTGTGTTGTGGCTCGTCATGCGCCAGTTGGTTTTTGTGGCGCTGATTATCGGAGCCGCCGCTTTGCTTTTACTCTGGCTGATCTTGCGCCGGACCTTGCGCGCACTGACCAATCTCGAGGTGCAGGCGCACGCCATCAGCAAGCGGAATTTCCGGGCTCGCGCGCCTGCCGCCGGAACGAGGGAATTGGCAAAGGTTACCCTGGCAATGAATCAGATGGCGAATGACCTCGGTCAGTTGTTCGAAGGTCAGGCCAAACTGATTCAGCATCTGCGTAAAATAAATAATGAAGACTCGGCCACCGGGTTGGTGAGCCGTCGGGCGTTTTATCAGCGGGTGCGCACCGAAGTAGACTCGAAGGATATCTATCAGCGTGGGGTTATCGCGCTGATCCAGCTCGGCGAGTTTGGGCAGTTTAATCATGAACACGGCCGCAAACAGGGCGATCTGGTTTTACGGCAGATCGCCGAGCCGATCCGGACGTTTGTGGGGCAGTATCCGGGCTCATTTGCGGGGCGTCTTAACGGGGCGGAATTCGGTATCTTTTTGCCCGGCGTAACGGCGGTCGATGGCCATTTCTGGCTGGAAGAGTTAATCAAAACCCTGGATGGCGTTTATTCGGATTCAGCTACAGGCCTTGAAGTGGCTGTATATGCCGGTGTGGCGGTTGTGACCGAGGCCAGCGATGTCGACTCCCTGCGTGCCGCGTGCGACGAAGCGCTGCTGGTTGCGCGCGCCGGAGCGGTGACCCGCTGTGTTCTGCATGAAGCGGATGGGCCTGTTGCTAACGGTCCCGCCGACTGGCAGGCACTCCTGGTTGATGCGATTGATAATGAGCGCATTATGATGCTGTTCCAGCCGTTGGTGAGGGCGAGTGACGGTCAGGTGCGTCTTTATCAGGTTCAGTCCCGACTTGAGGTCGATGGTGAGTGGGTGCCCGCCAGTGTGTTTTTGCCGATGACGGAGCGGTTCCGGCTAATGGCCCGTCTCGACCGGTTGGTGCTGGCGCGGGTCCTGAAGTTGTTGGAAACGCATCCCGATATGAATTTTGGCATGACGATAGGGTCCAGTGCCGTTGCGGATGCCGCCTTTCGCGAGCACCTGCAGTCAGAACTCACCAGTGCGGGGGCTTTGGCGCGCAGGCTCTGGTTCAATGTGCCGGAAGCGGCGGTTTATCACCACAGGTCAGATGTTGGTGCGCTGGTGGGCATGCTGAGGCGTATCGGCGGCAGGCTGATTGTTGACAGGTTTGGTGTTGGTGGAGCGCCGTTCAGCTATTTGCGTAATCTGTCTTTCCAGGCGTTGCGTATTGATGCGAGCTTCATACGCCACGTCGATTCGATTCCGGATAATCGTTTTTATGTTGAGTCTATTGTACCCATCGCACACAGCCGGGGTGTTGAGGTCTTTGTTGCGGGTGTTGAAACTGCGGCAGAGTGGCATGAGCTGGTGAAGTTGGGTATTGATGGGGGAACCGGTTACCATCTGGCCCGTCCGGTAGAACAATTATAGTAACCTGAACGACAGCTATCTGATTGGCGCAGCAAAATTGACGTCGCACAAAGGCGTGCCGGCATTGTCTGGATTGACCCTGTTTCGGTCGCCAATGATAAAAAACGAACCTCTGATTAAGGTGCAGCCCTATGTTAAGTGGAATAAAACGCTTTTTTAAAGAGCGAAAAGAGGATGCCCAGGATTATCTGGGAGGCGGCAAGGTAGCCAAAACCCTTGGCGTATTGTTCGTTATTTATTTGTTGGTGGCAGCGGTACTCGGGATTATCTGGAGTTCCGAGCCTGACGTGTTCCCCGTGCGAGCGGAGGCTGCGAAAACAGCAAAAGACATGAACCGTGAGCTGGTCACCGGCTTCACGACCACCTCAACGTTGATTCAAATGACGGAAACGCTGCTGAATAAGTCTGGCGGCTATATTACCAACGACATCATGCCTCCGGGGTTATGGATGGATAACATGCCGCACTGGGAATACGGTGTGCTGGTCCAGGTGCGAGACATGGCGCGTGCGATGCGCAAGGACATGAGCCGTTCCCAGAGCCAGTCTTCGGAAGATCCTGATCTGACGGTAGCTGAGCCGCAACTGCATTTTGATAACGGTAGCTGGGTGCTGCCATCGACCGAGTCGGAATACCGCCGCGGTGTTGCGGCATTGAGGCGCTATCTCGACCGGCTGTCGAACCCCCAGCAACCGCAGGCACAGTTCTATGCGCGGGCTGACAACCTCAATAACTGGCTGGGAGATCTCGAAACCCGTCTGGGCAGCCTGTCCCGCAAACTCAGCGAGAGCGTCGGCAAGCAAACCGTTGGCGAAAGCGGCGACGAGATGGTCAGCGATCCCAAAGACAAGAGTTATGAATCGGTCCAGACCCCCTGGACCGAAATCGACGACGTGTTCTACGAGGCACGCGGTACCGCATGGGCGTTGCTTCACATCTTCCGCGCCATCGAAGTGGATTTCCGCGAGGTGCTGATCGACAAGAATGCGCTGGTCAGCGTCAGGCAGATCATCGTCGAGCTTGAGGGCAGCCAGGAACCGATGTGGAGTCCGGTGATTCTCAATGGCAGTGGCTTCGGCTTCCTTGCGAACCATTCGCTGACGATGGCGTCGTATCTCGCCAGAGCAAACTCGGCTGTTGTTGATCTGAGGAAGCTACTGGATCAGGGCTGATCCAGTCGTACCTCGGGTTATTTCGCCCAATAAAAAAGCAGCCGGCGTAAACCGGCTGCTTTTTTTGTGCTGATTCAGAAAGAATCGTGTGCTGGCAATATCAGTCTTTGCTATACGCCGCAATGGAAGCTTCGATCGCTTTGCGAGCGGCTGCGGCGTTATCCCAGCCCTGAACCTTGACCCACTTGCCAGCTTCAAGGTCCTTGTAGTTTTCAAAGAAATGCTGGATCTGGTTACGGAGCAGTTCCGGCAGGTCCTCAACGTCCTGAATGTCCTTGTACTGCGGTGTGACCTTGTCGTGGGGGACTGCTACCAGCTTGGCGTCACCGCCGGCTTCGTCTTCCATGTTCAGGACGCCGACGGGGCGGCAGCGGATTACGCAGCCGGGCATTACCGGGTAAGGGGTCACAACCAGAACGTCCAATGGATCGCCGTCGTCCGCCAAAGTGTTAGGGATGAAACCGTAATTGGCAGGGTAGAACATTGGCGTCGCCATAAAACGATCAACAACAACCGCTCCCATGTCCTTGTCCACTTCATATTTGATGGGGGAGGATGCGTTGGCCGGGATCTCGATCAGAACATTGATGTCTTCAGGAGGGTTCTTGCCAGGCGGAATCATGTCGAAATTCATGGGGCGTCCTTAAGTTTAAAGTGTTCAACGGCGATCATATGATCATAGGTTAACCGCTGATCAGAGTAGAGTGGGCTAGATTATACCTGTCGTCGCGCAGGGGTGAAAACTACATTTAGTGTAGGTTCAGGCTTCGGCATGACAGTACGGTCATGTTGGAATCCGCCACTGTGCTACATTTATAGGGTCTGTCCGTGTGCCGGGTCCGGGTCGTGTGTGAAACGCCTCGGTCACGGGATGTCAGGCTTCGCACGAGAACCGGCGTACCGGGTGCTGATCGCAATTCGCAACGTTGCAGGGTGTAATGGCGCGTCTTCGAGGGTTACCTGAGGTACCTTTCCGGATCTACCCACGTAAGGAGAGATGTTATGGAAGCGAAATCGACACAAGAAGATTACAGGCATGTAAAAGAAGACCTTCAGTTGTTGCGTGACGATCTGGCAAAACTGACGAAAGCGGTGGCTGATGGCCAGAAAGGCAATATCAGTAACCTGCGGGAGGAAATCCGCAAAGAAAGCCGTGATGCCCTCAAGCATGCGCGTGAGCGTGGAGATGAGGCTTTGACCAAGGCTCGCGATGCGGGCAGCAAGGCAATACACGACGTTGAGCATAAAATCGAGGAACGCCCCTTCCTGAGTGTTGTGATTGTTTTCCTCGTTGGGCTGCTGGTCGGCAAGTTGCTTGATCGTTGAATATGATGTCATCTGAAGACATTAAGGCACTGGTACGCAAGGCGCTGGGCGCTGTCATAGGGTTCGTGCTTGCATTTGTGTTACTCAGTGCCTTGTTGATTGGCGGCTTTGTGATGTTGTTGAAGGCTGCCAGCCTGGGGCTGACGCCCTGGGTGGGCGAGGCGGGTGCGTACGGTATTACCGGCTTCGCCTGTGTTTTGCTGTTGGCTTTCTTTTTCTATCGGATGCTTAAAAGTCCGGCTAAGAAATCCGGCGATAGTGAGGCGGGTTCAGGCGGTAAGTCATTCTCTCCCGTTGACGCTTTTCGCAAACTCATCATCAACAATCCCTGGGAAGCCGTGCTGACGTCATTCGCTTTGGGCGTGACGGAACAGAGCGATCCCCGCATGCGGCAGTTTCTGATCCAGAGTGGTTTGGCATTTTTGAAGGCGGCCAACGCGATGGATGATGGCGAACCGGAAAACGATGACGCCAACGGATCGGGCGATGGCGTTCCGGAAGATACCGCACAGGGCGCTACCGAAGCACCCTCGCAAAACACGGCGTAGGCGTCTGGGGCCCGTAATCTCAAAGCCCCATTTGCTTGCTGATCAATTCCTTCATTATTTCGGTTGTGCCGCCGCCTATGGACAGCAGTTTGCCATCCCGGTGCAGGCGCTCAACCATCGCCTCGCGCATATATCCCATGCCGCCGTGGAGCTGAATAGCTTCTCTTGTCACGTCCTCGCAGACCTGCGCTGCAAAATTCTTGGCCATGGCCACTTGCTTGATCGGGTTTTTGCCAGCTTGCATCAATGCTGCGCAGCGGTAGGTGTATTCCCGCGCGATATCGACTTGCGTGGCCATCTCGACCAACTTGTGCCGGGTGACCTGAAAGCCGGAAATTGATCGGCCGAAGGCCTCCCGCTGGCGGCAGTATCTGATGGATGTTTCCAGTGCGATCTCTGCTGTCATGTAACCCATGATGGCCAGCATCAACCGTTCGGAGAGAAAGTTCGTCATGATGGCGATGAACCCGGCGTTCTCAGCGCCGATCAGCCGGTTGGCCGGTACTCTGCAGTCCTCGAAGAACAGCTCCGCGGTGTCACTGGCCCACCAGCCCATTTTGCGAAGTTTAGGACCACGGGTGAAGCCGGGTGTGTCACGATCGATCAAAAGCAGGCTGATGCCGCCGTGCCCCTCACTGCCTGTGCGCACGGCGACGGTGTAATAGTCTGCTCTGTGGCCGCTGGTGATAAAGGTTTTGGCCCCATTGACCACGTATTCGTCGCCATTGCGTACGGCGCGGGTTTTCAGACTCGCCACGTCGGAGCCACCACCAGGCTCGGTCACGGCCAGCGCAATTATTTTCTCACCACGCAGAACTGCGGGTGCAATGGCATCTCGAACGTCCGGTTGGGCCCACTTCACAACTGGCGGTAAACCGATATCAATCGAGCCCAGGCCGGCGACCAGGCCGCCGGATGTTGAGCGCATCAGCTCCTCGCTAAGCGCGACCTTCAGGAAAATATCGCCCTCGCTATGCCCGCCCAGTGATTCAGGGTAACCCGCGCCGAGCAGGCCAGCCTCGCCGGCAAGCGTATAGAGTTCGCGGGGGAACTCGCCGGCTTCTTCCCAGTCCTCTATATAAGGGCTGACATGAGTAGTGATGAACTTGCGAGCGGTCTGGCGAGCTTGTTCATGTGTGTCGTTGAAGTAAGCCGTGTCCATGGATCTCACCTGTGTTGATGTAGGGCATTAAGCAGTGTCTGATAAATCGAAAAACCAAGCAAGCGCTTGGTTAAAAAGTTGATCTGGATCAGGTTGGCTATGGTTAGGTAACATCCAGCTGGATAGAGTGAGGCGCGCTCAGGGTAGACCAACGTGCTGTTTGCGCTGATATGCTATATGTATTTACCCACATAACAGTGGTATCCAGGTGGACTCAGGTCCCAGTTTCACTTCCTGGACAATGCACAGGGAGATCCAGGTATGAAGATCAAAAAGGTGCTCATCGCCAATCGTGGTGAGATCGCCGTCAGAATAGCCCGGGCCTGCCAGGAGTTGGGCGTCAAAGCTGTCGCCATATACTCCGAAGCAGACCGGTATTCGTTGCATGTCAAAAAGGCCGATGAAGCGCACTGCATCAGCGCTGATCCGTTAACCGGCTATCTCAACCCCCATCATATTGTGAATCTCGCGGTTGAGACCGGCTGCGATGCGTTGCATCCCGGTTATGGTTTTTTGTCTGAGAACGCAACGCTGGCTGCGGTCTGCAAGGAGCGGGGAATCCGTTTTATCGGTCCCTCGTCTGAAGTTATTGCATCAATGGGTGACAAGACTCACGCGCGTCAAACCGCAGTTAACGCGGGTGTCCCGGTTACCCCGGGCTCCGACGGTAACCTCGAAGATATCGAGGATGCGGTCAAGCAGGCTGAATCCGTGGGCTATCCGGTGATGCTCAAGGCAACATCCGGTGGTGGCGGCCGCGGTATCCGCCGTTGTGATGACGAAGCGGCGCTGCGGCAGAATTTCGAACGGGTTATTTCCGAAGCGACCAAAGCGTTTGGCAGCGCTGACGTGTTTCTGGAAAAGTGCATCGTAAACCCGCGCCATATCGAAGTGCAGGTTTTGGCAGACAGCCACGGCAACGCCATTCACCTGTATGAGCGTGACTGCTCCATCCAGCGCCGTAACCAGAAGCTGATCGAGCTGGCGCCATCACCCCAAATGACCGATGAGCAGCGTCATTATATTGGTGAGCTGGCGGTTAACCTGGCGAAGGAGTGCGGTTACGAAAACGCCGGTACCGTTGAGTTTCTGCTTGATGACAAAGACGATTTCTACTTCATGGAAATGAACACCCGGATCCAGGTGGAGCACACCATTTCCGAACAGATCACCGGGGTTGATATCGTCAAGGAGCAAATCCGCATTGCAGCAGGCAAACCGCTGAAGTACACCCAGGACGAAATCAGCTACCGGGGCTTTGCGGCGCAGTTCCGTATCAATGCAGAGGATCCAAAGAACAACTTCCTGCCGAGCTTTGGCCAGATCAGCCGCTACTACTCGCCCGGTGGGCCCGGTGTCAGAACCGACGCTGCGATCTATACCGGCTATGAGATCCCGCCCTATTACGATTCGATGTGCGCAAAGCTGATCGTGTCCGCGATGGACTGGGAGGAGCTGCTGGAGCGTTCGCGCCGGGCGCTTAACGACATGGGGATCTACGGTATCAAAACCACGATTCCGTATTACCTGGAAATTCTCGGTCATCCGGAGTTCCAGGCTGCCGATTTCAACACCGGCTTTGTTGAAGCCCATCCGGAATTGACCCAATACAGCATCAAAAAGCGTCCAGAGTCTCTGGCAGCGGCCCTTGCGGCTGCCATTGCGGCTCAGGCCGGACTCTGACGGGAGATAGATATGACCAAGCGCAAGATTGAAATCACTGATGTTATTTTACGGGACGCCCATCAATCCCTGATCGCCACTCGCCTGCGTACGGAAGACATGCTTCCGGCCTGTGAGAAGTTGAACAAGGCGGGTTACTGGTCACTGGAGTGTTGGGGTGGCGCGACATTCGACAGCTGTGTTCGCTTCCTCAAGGAAGATCCCTGGGAGCGTCTGCGTGAGCTGCGCAAGGCACTGCCGGATACCCGGCTGCAAATGTTGCTGCGAGGCCAGAACCTGCTGGGCTACCGCCATTATGCTGACGACGTGGTAGAGGCCTTTGTCCAGAAAGCGGCCGAGAACGGTATTGATGTATTCCGCATTTTTGATGCGCTGAACGATGTTCGCAATCTGGAAACCAGCATCAAGGCCGTCAAGAAAGCGGGTAAGCATGCCCAGGGCACTATCTGCTATACCGTCAGCCCGGTTCACAATACCGAGCTGTTTGTGAAGCAGGCAAAAGCGATGGCCGACATGGGTATCGACAGCATCGCCATCAAGGATATGGCCGGCCTGCTGACGCCCACCGCCACCAGTGAGCTGGTCAAGGCGTTGAAAGATACGCTGTCGCTGCCGGTCTTCCTGCACTCGCATGCGACTTCCGGCATGGCGTCCATGTGTCAGTGGGCGGCCGTCGAAGCCGGTGTTGATCATATTGATACCGCATTGTCAGCCTTTGCCGGTGGTACCAGCCATCCGCCGACAGAATCCATGGTGGCAGCGCTGAAAGATGCCGGTTACGACGTGGATCTGGATCTTGAGGTGCTGGATGAGCTGACCCATTACTTCCGCGATGTGCGCAAGAAGTATCACCAGTTCGAAAGCGACTACAACGGCGTGGATACTGCGGTGCTGCTGTCCCAGGTGCCGGGCGGCATGATGTCCAACCTGGCGAACCAGCTCAAGGAGCAGGGCGCGCTCGATAAGATTCGCGATGTGTTTGCCGAGATTCCTCGTGTGCGTGAAGACCTCGGGTTCCCGCCGCTGGTCACGCCTACCTCTCAGATCGTGGGCACCCAGGCCGTTATCAACGTGCTGGCCGGCAAGCGCTATGACAACATTACCAACGAAGTGAAGAAGTACCTGCAAGGTTGGTACGGTGCCGCGCCTGGTGTTGTGAATGCGGATCTGCAGAAACGTGCCGTTGGCAATGAAGACCTGATCGACGAACGTCCTGCCAACCTGATCAAGAACGAATTCCACAAGATCAAGGAAGAAGTAGGCGAGCTGGCAGAGTCTGAAGAAGACGTACTGACCTACGCCATGTTCCCTGATCAGGCGCGTCAGTTCTTTGAGCAGCGCAAAGCCGGCACCCTGAAGCCGGAGCCGCTGGAGCCGGCACCTGCTGCCGGTGCGGGTGGCTCGATCTCAACCGAGTTCAAGGTTACCGTGCACGGTGAAACCTTCGATATCCAGGTCACCGGTGTGAGCCCGACGGCTGACGATGAGCGTCGTTTCTACATGACGGTCGACGGCATGCCGGAAGAGATCAGCCTGGAAACGGTTGGTGGCTTCGAACGCGAAGACGGCAGCGGAGGCTCCAAGCGAGGCAAAGCGTCGAAAGAAGGCCACGTCACCACGAGCATGCCGGGCAATATCGTCGATGTACTGGTCGGTGAAGGCGATACCGTTGAAGCGGGCAAGCCGGTGCTGGTCATTGAAGCGATGAAGATGGAAACCGAAGTGAAAGCGCCGGTTTCGGGCAAGGTCGTCGGCGTGTTTATCGCCAAGGGTGACCGGGTCACGCCATCAGAAATTCTGATGGAAATCGAGCCTGCCTGATTGCGTTAACGTGAAAGGGTGACTGCAAACCCCGCCAAAACGGCGGGGTTTGTCGTTCTGGTGTCAGCGTTTTATGGTTTCGACGCCATTGGCGGTGCCCAGCAGCAGAATATCTGCCGGACGCTGGGCAAACAGCCCGTTGGTGACAACGCCGACGATATTGTTGAGCTGGCGCTCCAGTTCGATCGGGTTATCGATCTGCAGGTTGTGGACATCGATGATGATGTTGCCGTTGTCGGTTGTGACGCCTTCACGATACACCGGATCACCGCCCAGCTTGACTATTTCCCGGCCAACATGGCTGCGGGCCATAGGGATGACCTCAACCGGCAGCGGGAAGCCGCCCAGCAGATCGACTCGCTTGGAGTCGTCGGCAATGCAGATAAAGGTCCGGGCAACAGCTGCGACGATCTTCTCGCGCGTCAGCGCTGCGCCGCCGCCCTTGATCAGCTCCAGCTGGCCATTGGCTTCGTCAGCGCCGTCGATGTAGTACTCAAGGCCGGCAACTGCGTTGAGGTCGTAAACCGGGATGCCGTGGCCTTTCAATCGTTCTGCGGTGGCGTCCGAACTGGCAACGGCGCCGTCGAACTCGGTTTTAAGCTCTGCCAGCAGATCGATAAAGCAGTTCGCCGTGCTGCCTGTGCCGACACCGATGACGCTTTCGCTGTCCAGTTGGGGGCGAATGGCATCAATCGCTGCCTTGGCAACGGCTTGCTTGAGTTCATCCTGGGTCATGACGTCCTCGCGGGGTCGGTGGTCGTTGATATGATGGGACACTAGTATATCGGCGTAGCGGAGCGCCATACAGGGAAAGCTGTGCCCAATCCGCAAAACCGGCAACCAATACAGTCTTACCTCATGTCTGTATCTGGACGCGGGCCCCGGAAACTCCTTACACTCGAAGGCTTTTCGCAACCACTTCAATCGTCCGTAAAAATGGAATTGCTCTATGCCCCAGCGCTACATCAAAAAAATACTCGATGCCCGAGTCTACGATGTGGCGATCGAATCGCCGCTGACGCCCGCCCGAAATCTCTCCAAGCGGCTGAATAATCATGTTCTGCTCAAGCGGGAAGATTTGCAGCCGGTATTTTCGTTCAAGTGCAGGGGGGCCTACAACGCTATTGCCCAGCTCTCCGAAGAGCAGAAAGCCAAAGGGGTGATCTGTGCCTCTGCCGGCAATCACGCCCAGGGTGTGGCGATGGCCGCTCAGCAGCTGGATATCAAAGCGGTTATCGTGATGCCGCAGACTACGCCTGAGATCAAGGTGAAATCGGTTCGTGACCGCGGCGCCAAAGTGATATTGAAAGGTGATGCCTTCGACGAAGCCGCAGCGCATGCCAAAGAGCTGATGGACAAGCAGGGACTGACCTATATTCCTCCCTACGACGACCCCGACGTGATTGCAGGGCAAGGCACTGTGGCGATGGAATTGCTGTGGCAGTTTACCAAGCCGTTGCATGCCGTGTTTATCCCGGTTGGCGGTGGCGGTCTGATTGCTGGTATGGCGGCCTACATCAAGTACCTGCGCCCGGAAACCCGGGTAATTGGTGTTGAACCGGAAGACTCCAATTGCCTTCAGGCGGCGCTGTCAGCTGGTGAGCGGGTCGTTCTTGATGAGGTGGGAATCTTCGCGGATGGTGTCGCAGTCAAACAGATCGGCGAGCACACCTGGGATATCTGCAAGGATTGTGTCGATGAGGTGATCACCGTGTCGACCGACGAAATCTGCGCCGCGATCAAGGATGTTTTTGATGATACCCGTTCGATTTGCGAGCCAGCGGGTGCCCTGTCGGTTGCGGGAATCAAGAAATATGTCCAGCGTGAAGAAATTCACGGGCAAAACCTTGCGGGTGTGCTCAGTGGCGCCAACATGAACTTTGATCGGTTGCGCTATATCTCTGAGCGCACTGAAATCGGTGAGCAGCGCGAGGCGATTCTTGCGGTCACGATTCCGGAGCGTCCGGGCAGCTTCAAGTCGTTCATCAACGCCCTGCATAAACGCAGCATCACCGAGTTTAACTACCGTTATTCGGATAGCGGCGATGCGCGGATATTCGTTGGTATTCAGATCCAGTCTGGCGGGCTGGGGCGCGATGAGCTGGTAAGCGATTTGCGGGAAATTGGATACGGCGTAATCGATCTGACTGACAGTGACCTGGCGAAGCAGCACATCCGCCATATGGTGGGCGGTCATGCGCCGACTATTGCCAATGAGCGAGTGTTTCAGTTCGAATTTCCGGAGCGCCCCGGCGCGCTGCTCAAGTTCCTGATGTCACTTGGCACTCGCTGGAATATCTCCATGTTCCATTATCGCAATCATGGCTCGGCCTACAGTCGTGTTTTGATGGGGGCGCAAGTTGAGGATGACGAACTTGCCGCATTTGGCAAGATGCTCAGCAAAGTCGGATTCCGGTACGAGGATGTTACCGATAATGAAGCCTATCGGCTTTTTCTTGGCAACGGAAACGGTGACTGACAGCTTCGGCTTAGTCGGCGCTCAGCGTTAACAGAAGGCGGGGCGGAAACGTGCAAGGAAGCGCTTTCCGCCCCACCTTTTTATGAAGCATCTGTAATCTGTCAAAAATTGTAATGCGACAGTTACCTGATATTATTTACCTCAATTCTATATATAAAAAATAACCATATGATTGTTGTTGACATTTATTGACTCGTTTAATGTCTTCAGTGTAATCAGATCTTTGGTTATGCCAAACAATAAAGCGGCGTATCGCCGTCTCGTACATTTGGGGGAAGTGATCAATGGAACGAAAGCCTGACGTCATCCGGGCGCTCGTTTTTCTGTTCGTGATTGGTTTGGCTGTGACCGGGATTACCTCGCTGCAAGCGTCGGAGCCCCGTTCAAATAAAGTCAGTGTTATCGAGTCTACGTTCGCGCCTATGGGTGATCATCAAAACTGATCGCCTGCATCTTGCTGAATCTGAAACGCTTGCCGCCCCTGACTTTGGGGTGGTCAGGCTGTCCCCGGTCAAGTGTATTCGCCCGCCAGTCGGGTTGAGTCACTGGCTTTAACTGCGTATTAGCCTCTCTTCTTTGTCTAACCTTAATTCTGAATCAAATCTCTTTTGATTGTTCCGGGTGACTTTCGGCTCGACAGCGTCTGTTGTGGTGTCGTAATTGCTACCTGGGTTTGCTGTATGGAGGTTTGTTGCGGGCTATGTCTTCGCAGGCTGGCGTGACGAATGCAGTCGATAGTGGCCAACAAAAAGGCGACGATAGTCAGCGCGCAGCTTTGTGTTCTGTGGATGACAGGTCACTTCGCGGGATGGGGTAATAATCGCATCCATAGGAACATCCCAGCTCGCAATGGGGAGAACGGCTACTTGCTGAGCATCGTGCGCCAGCCCTATCAGCCGCGGAGGGCGTGATGTTTCCCGGCGCTTGAATGCAAATGTCCGGTCGTAGAAGCCGCCCCCCATACCTAATCGCCCACCACTTAGATCAAACCCCACCAGCGGCATCAGTACCGCATCCAGGGCCCATGGGGCGCGCCGCTTTCCGTTGCGGGCGGAAGGCTCGGGAATACCGAAGCGATTGGGCGAAAGCACTGTTCCCGGCTCGTAATGATAAAACCATAACTGATTGCCGAGCACCGGGTGCAATACCGGCAGGTATACATGAATGCCCCGGCGTCGTGCTTCGGTAGTGAAATCCCGCGGATCGATTTCGCCATCATTGGGCAAATAAAGGCCGATATGCCGGGCTTTCGATGTTGAGAAATGGCGCATCAGCTGTCGCGCAAGTGCGCGGGATGCCTGGCGTTGTTGCTGGCGCGTCAGATTCCGGCGGCGCTGGCGAAGAATGCGACGGAGCTGACGGCGATCCGACAAGGCAGCGACGGGCTCTGGATTCATCGGAAGTGACTGGATAGCAGGAGTGTGGAGGTTATCGGCATGAAAGAAGCTTCCCGGGATGCCGTTATCGGATGTAGCCCTTGAACCCAAAAGTTCAAGGTGGTGGCCGCTGTGACATATTAGGCTTTCCCCTACGTGGGGGACATGCTCACAATGCCCTGAAGTAGCCACCTGGGTATTGCGCATCGGCTCGAGGACGAATCCGACCAGCGAACAACCCAGGAAGTGATTCCATTATACGGGGTATACCGGGGCCAGATGCAAACCGGATATGGCGTCATTCAGAAATCTTAATAATCCGGACGGCAAATCAGCAGTTTAGCTGCCTGATTTTTTGTTCAGAACATCGTCAAGCCGGCTATCCATTCGGCGCAATACTGATGAAGCGCCATCCGAAACCGTGCTTTGCTCAAGCAAATCATGGGTAATGTTCAGCGCTGCCATCACTGCAATCCGTTCAGTGCCAAAGACTTTGCCGCTGGCACGGATCTCACGCATTTTGCTGTCCAGGTGCCGGGCAGATTCCTGCAGTGCGCTGCGGGCTTCGTCCGGGCAGGCGACAAGGTATGACTTGTCGAGGATGTTGACTTCAACCGTGGTGGGTTTCTCGGGCATTAGTGTTGCTCCAGTGCTCTCAGTCGGCCAATCATGGCTTCAATTTTGTTACGGGCCAGGTCATTTTTCTGGATGAGCTGTGAACGTTCGCGGTTCCAGTCATCCTGGGACTGGCGAATGGCCGAGTTTTCCTGCTCGAGTTTCTCGCAGTGCGCGATCAGACGGTCCACCTTATCGGCGAGTGCTTGCAATTCGGACTGATCCATGGCGATTTCTACTTCCCGGAGGCGACGATTTCATTGGTTTTATAGATATAAGAGTTAACCAAGTGTTCCCTAACTATAAATGCGCCTTCTGAAGGGGTCAATTTGATGACCTTGCAGTCCGTTCATGATTGTCGTATGAGGCGACGATGCTGCCTTGAACAGGTAGGTCGGCCTGAGCGTGCGGCTTCAAAAGCGATCAACTTTGGCCGATGCCAATTGATCGCCTGAATGCTAGGATAGTGCTCCATTTCACAGACCAGCAGACGCGCGGATTCATGACCGAGAATACCAGCACATCACCTCAAGATTTCGAAGCCTGGGCCAATATTTACGCCACCCACAAAGCGTTCAGTCACCCGTCCGAGTTGCACGGTGCCTTGTGCGGAAGGCTGTCAGCCGGTGGCCGGCTGTCACCGGATGACTGGCTGGCACTGGCTTGCGAACAGATGGGCGTTGCGCCCGAATCTGCTGATTCGTCTTCTGAACTGGCCGATTTCATGATCAGTGCTTACGACCTGACGTTGTCCCAATTACAGGCAACAGACCTGACGTTCAGCCCCTTGTTGCCCGATGATGAATACGAGCTGGACCAGCGTCTGCAGGCTCTGTCAGCCTGGGTGCGTGGGTTTCTGGAAGGGATGGCCGTGATGGCGAGCCGGGAGTTGGGCGAAGCCTCTGGTGATATTCGTGAACTGGTTGAAGACCTGGTAGCGATCAGTCAGGTTTCCCAGGGCGAAGCCGACAGCGAGGAAGGCGAGCAGCAATACATCGAAATCATGGAGTACGTGCGGGTCGGCACCATGACGGTGTTTACTGAGTTTAATCCGCCGCCTGCGCCGAAAAACAAAACACTGCACTGATTGCGAGTCGCGAAAGCCTCAACCGGAGTATCTCTTATGCTGATGCCGATTAAAGAGTTTGCCAGCCGCCGGAACAAGTTGATCGGGCATATGGCGCCTGACAGCATTGCCATTATTCCCTCGGCGCCGGAGCGGGTGCGGAACCGCGACGTGTTGCATCCATTCCGGCAGGACAGCGACTTTTTCTATCTTACCGGTTTCGATGAGCCGGAAGCGGTGCTGGTGCTGATTCCTGGCCGGGAGCATGGCGAGTCAGTGCTGTTCTGCAAGGAACGCAATCCTGAAAAGGAGCTGTGGGACGGTTATCTGACGGGCCCGGAAGGCGCGATCGAAAAATTCGGCCTGGACGATGCGTTTCCGATTGTCGATATTGATGAGATTCTGCCGGGAATGATAGAGGGCCGTAGCCGCGTTTATTACCCGTTGGGACGTGACAAGGCGTTCGACAGTCAGGTCATGGAATGGGTGCAGACGATTCGGAGTAAGGTGCGCACCGGTGCCCAGCCGCCAGGGGAGTTTGTTGCACTTGAGCATACGCTGCATGACCTGCGGCTGTACAAGAGCCCAGCGGAAATAAAGGTGATGGCAAAGGCGGGCGAAATCAGTGCCGAGGCCCATTGCAACGCCATGAAAAAAGCGGCGCCCGGTGTTTATGAATACCAGCTCGAGGCCGAGCTGATTCATACCTTCATGACTCGCGGCACCAGGAATACAGCCTACCCGTCGATTGTGGGTGGCGGTCGCAATGGCTGCATTCTGCACTACATCGAAAACAGCGCACCGCTGAAAGATGGCGACCTGGTGCTGATTGATGCCGGTTGTGAGGTTGAAAACTATGCCTCGGACATTACCCGCACCTTTCCGGTGAACGGCAAATTTTCCGAACCACAGCGAGCACTCTATGAAGTGGTGCTGTCGGCTCAGTATGCAGCGATTGATGCCGTGCGTCCCGGCAATCACTGGAATCACTCCCACGAAGCGGCGCTGCGGGTACTAACCCAGGGGTTGATCGATCTCGGGCTACTCTCCGGTTCGCTTGAAGACGCTCTGGAGCAGGCATCCTACAAGCCGTTCTTTATGCATCGCACTGGCCACTGGCTTGGCCTGGATGTTCATGATGTTGGCGATTACCGGGTGGGCGAAGCTTGGCGCCTGCTGGAACCTGGCATGGTGCTGACGGTTGAGCCGGGTCTGTACATTGCCCCTGATAATACCGATGTTGATGAGAAGTGGCGGGGTATTGGTATCCGCATTGAAGATGATGTGGTGGTCACCAAAGATGGCTGCCGGGTGCTGAGCGAAGGCGTGCCCAAAACCATCGACGATATCGAGGCCTTGATGGCGCGATGAGCGATCATCCCGGCGTAAGACTGAAGCAATCGGGGCGTTGCCCCGGCAAGGATGCCTGTTTTGGCTGAATTCGATACCGATATTCTGATCGCCGGCGGTGGACTGGCCGGTGCGACACTGGCGCTGGCGCTCAGTCGTGCGCTACCGGAATGCCGTACGACAGTTGTCGAGTCTTTTCCCCTGTCGCCGGATGCCCTGCCGGATACCTATCAGCCCAGTTATGATGCCCGCTCGACGGCGCTCGCCTGGGCGTCCCGGAATATCTATGAAGCATTGGGCCTTTGGCCCGATCTGGCCCCTTACGCCACGCCGATCCAGCGAATTCACGTTTCCGATCGCGGCCGATTCGGCGCGACCCGCATGTCCTGCGACGAGCAGGGCGTGCCGGCGCTGGGTTATGTCGTCGATAACCGCTGGATGGGGCTGTCGCTGATGCGCGCTTTGATGGGTGAGTCTGCAGTGCAGTGGCGGGCGCCAGCTGAAGTCGTGGATGTCACGCCCATGACCGAAGGCGTTTCGGTTGTGGTCAATGAGGGTGGCGAGCAAACCTCGATGACCGCTCAGTGTCTGGTTGTCGCCGATGGTGGTCGCTCGGGATTACGGGAGAAGCTCGGCTTCAATCCTGATCATACCCACTACGATCAGCACGCCCTGATCGCCAATGTGTCGACGGCGAATCCGCACGAGTTCAGAGCTTACGAACGGTTTACTGATACCGGCCCTATGGCGTTGCTGCCCCGGGGGAATCCGCAGCGGGCGGGACATGAGTCAGCATTGGTCTGGACGCTGTCCGGCGATGATCTTGAAGAGGTGCTGGCGGCATCCGATGAAGAGAAGTGCCGGCGTTTGCAGGCGCGGTTTGGCTGGCGTCTGGGGCGATTCAATCGGATCGGTGAGTGCAGTCATTATCCACTGACACTGACGACCGTAGCAGAGTCAGTGCGCCCCGGCATTGTGCTCGTTGGTAATGCAGCGCACACGCTCCATCCCGTCGCGGGCCAGGGGTTCAATCTGGCGCTGCGAGGGTTGATGACGCTGGTTGATCAGTTCCGGGTAGCATCGGACAAAGGCATCCCGTTGGGGAGGCTGGACGTATTACAGGCCTATCAAATGACTCATCGAGAAGATTGGCAGCAAACCGCGCGCCTGTCGGACTCGTTGATTCAGATCTTTGGCGCAGAGTCATCGTTACTGGGGGCGGCAAGGGATGCCGGGCTGGTCGGGCTTGATCTGATGCCGGGTGCGCGTCGCTGGTTTGCGCGCCGGGCAATGGGGCTCGCAGCAAAGCGAACCGCCCCGCTAAAGAGCGTTGAACCGGAGGGAACCGGAACATGAATGGTAAACCGGACTATGACATTCTCGTCGTCGGCGGCGGAATGGTGGGCAGCACCGCCGCGCTAGGGCTGGCGAGACAGGGGTGGCGGGTCGGGCTTATAGAAGCCGCCACCTGGGATAGCCTCGCGGCACCCGTTGCGCCGATTAACAGCGTCACCGATTTTGAGCCGCGCGTCAGTGCCATCTCTGCTGCCAGCCAGTCGTTGCTCAAGCAGTTGGATGTTTGGCCTGCGATCGCAGGTGAGCGGCGCTGCGCCTACACCCGCATGGTGGTGTGGGATGGCGATGGTACAGGCCGCATTGCCTTTGATGCGAGTGAGCTGCAGGCCCCGGCGCTGGGAATGATCATGGAAAACCGGATTCTGATCCGGGGGCTTTTCCTCACGCTCCGTGCTAACGCGGTGGATGTACTCGATGGTGCTTCTGTATCCGGGTGGTGGGAAGAGGGCGCGCAAAGAGGCATCACGCTGGACAGCGGGCGTCGGCTCTCTGCATCGCTGATCGTGGCGGCGGACGGTCCCCAGTCGCGCCTGCGGCAATGGGCAGGCATGCCCACCCGTGAATGGGACTATGACCAGCAGAGTATCGTTTGCACCGTCGCAACCGCCCAGTCCCATGAGTTCACCGCCTGGCAACGATTTTCGAAAACCGGACCGTTGGCGTTTCTCCCGCTACAAACCGATGATGGCGCCACCCGTTTCAGTTCTATCGTCTGGTCTCAGGACACTCACGAAGCTCAGCGCTTGATGAGTCTTGATGACGAGGCTTTCGTGACCGAGCTCAATGCCGCCATTGAGCAACAGTTGGGGGCGATCCATGCGGTATCTGCCCGTCATGCCTTCCCGCTTCGCCAGCGCCACGCCAAGGATTATGTCCGTCCGGGCATGGTGTTGATTGGTGATGCCGCGCACACGATTCATCCGTTGGCAGGTCAGGGGGTGAATCTCGGTTTCAGTGACGTGCGGGTATTGTTGGAAGAGCTTGCTGTTGCGCGTGAAACGGGCAGAAGCCCCGATGAGCCCGCAATGCTGGCGCGATACCAGCGTCGCAGGAAAGGTGAAAACATATCGATGATGGCGGCGATGGAAGGTTTCAAACGTCTTTTCGCCAATGAAGAGCTGCCGTTGCGCTGGCTGCGTAATGCAGGCATGCGTTTTCTGGATCGTCGAGGTTCCCTTAAAAACCGCATTGCAGCACAGGCAATGGGGTTGAATGTGACTGCGTCGGTAAACTCCCGTATTGATCCGGACTCGCCACGGTTGTAGACTTTTTGCACAACTGAATATAGAGCCTCGGCTCCCGTGCGCAGGACGCGCACGCACTTTGAACATTCAAGGATGAAAACATGCCCCAGCCCACCGGCCTGCAGTTCACGGCCCGTCTCGGGTC
>TARA_R100001440_G_scaffold17096_1_pt1 | contig 37966 bp, 53 predicted proteins | sample TARA_R100001440 | Tara Oceans TARA_R100001440 (sample SAMEA2622112) | marine metagenome | biome: marine biome (ENVO:00000447); feature: surface water layer (ENVO:00002042); material: "saline water (ENVO:00002010), including plankton (ENVO:xxxxxxxx)" | depth 5 m
TAGAGAAAATATTTTTTCTAAAACAAGAAGATACCATATACCAATCATTACCAATCCAAAGGTTTTTATGAAATGTTTAGATACAGATTATTATCTTGAAAAGGGTAATGTTTATGAATTAGAAAATACAAAAAATCATGGCGTTAGAAACGAAAGCGAAATAGATAGAATACATTTAGTAATAGATAGACTACCTTACAAATAAATATGAGCAACGAGGCACTTAATAAAATACATTCACACGAAAGAGAATGTTCAATTAGATACGAAAACATAGAGAAAAGACTTGACGAGGGCAACAAAAGGTTTGTTCGCATAGAGCTTTTGATTGTTGGTTTATATGCCACGATGGCATCTATAGAAGTTTTAGCGAGGGTAATATGAGAATATTTTTAACAGAGTTTATTTACAAAGGCGAAACTCATGATGGTCCAGATATTATTGCAGAAAGTAGAGAAATAGCAGAAAAAACTGCCAAAAGAAAAGGAGTCACAGTTATTGGAGAGTTAGACTCACTTCTTGCAATAGAAGATGATAGCAAAGAAGTTTCTATGCACTAATGGATAATGACCTCCTAATAGGCATAGGTATCAATCTTTTATTTTTATTAGGTCTTATTAGTTTAAAAATATGGGCAGATAGAAGAGTAGAAAGAAATATGAAAGCTTATCTAAAATATTTAAAAGAGAAAAGGAAATACAATGTATGAATATAAATGCACAGTAGATAGAGTTGTTGATGGTGATACTATAGATGTGACACTAGATTTAGGTTTTTCTGTCCTTTATAAAACAAGAGTAAGACTCTTTGGAATTGATACACCTGAGTCAAGAACTAGAGATAAAGACGAAAAAGCTAGAGGCAAAATGTCTGCAGCTTTTTTAAAAATGGCTGTTGAAGGTGCAGATACAGTTGTAATAAGAACTAAACTTAGAGATTCAAAAGGTAAGTTTGGCAGAGTATTAGGAACAGTTGTTTGTGATGGAGAAGATGTAAACGAAGCAATGGTAGATGCACACTTAGCAGCAAAATACTTTGGACAAAACAAAACAGCAATAGAAGCTGTACATCAAGCTAATAGAACCAAGCTAATTGAAATGGGTCTCTTTGAGCCAGTAGATGGATGATATTGTAAGACTAATAACCGAGTTAGGATTTCCTGTTGCTGCAGCATTAGGACTTGGTATTTTTGTTTGGAAGCTTATAAATAGAATTATAGATGGCATGGAATCTAAAATAGATGTAGTTGATGATAAAGTAAATGAACAGCTAAAAGCTATGGAAGGCAGATTGCAACAAAAGTTAGATGCACAACAAGGTATACTTGTATCACTTATAGACAGAGTAAGAAGTGTAGATAATGAAATAATTAGGCAAGACACTTTATTAAAGACTATGTTAGGTGTACCGCAATTAGTACAAAAAGATAAAATAGCAAAGGCAGATAGAGATGACCAAAGAAAAGATTAAAAGAAAAAGAGGCAGACCTACAAATGTAGAAGTAGCTGCTAGAAAAAGAGCAGAGCAAAAAGATTTAGCTTTAATTATTTGTATGTATGTTGGCTTGTTTATTGTTATAGCTTTTTGTGTAAATCTTGCACTAGCTAGTGAAATGACTTTTAAATTTAAGTCTCCTAGTTTTTCTGGTGTCAATACATCACAACATTATTTAACAATAGAAAATCAAGAACATACTAGATACAAAACTATACAAGAAGAAATAGAAGCTTTAGTAGAACAAGCAGAAAGAGATGAACAAAATACCACTACAGCTAGATTTATAAGAAATTTTGAAACTAGAGTTTATGCAAAGCTTTCACAACAACTTGTAGAAAAATTATTTGGAGAGACTCCACAAGATAATGGAACAATAGAGTTAGAGGGAAACACTATTGATTATAAGGTAGACACTACAAATATTACACTAACAGTTACTAATGAAGATAATAAACAAACAGTTATTACTTTTCCTCTCAATAGTTTTACTTTCTAGCTGTACAGTTTTTAATGATGATGCTTTGCCTAATCAAGAAATATCAAAGTATCCTGAAAGGGTTGGTGTTATTAATAAAAAAATTACTGCAACGCCTGCTGCCAAAAAGAAACCTATAGTTGCTGTATATCCAACTTCGTTTACAGACCAAACTGGACAAAGAAGAAGTAATAATAGTTTTGCAACATTCAGTACAGCAGTTACACAAGCACCTTATGTTTTGCTTATAAAGACATTAAAAGAAGTTTCAGGTGGAGAGTTTTTTGAAGTTGTAGAAAGAGTAGGTTTAGATAATCTTACAAAAGAAAGACAGCTTATAAGAAGCACAAGAGAATCTTTTGATGACCCACAAAAGCTAAAGCCATTAATGTTTGCAGGTCTGATAATGGAAGGTGCAATTATAGGTTATGAAACTAATACTAGAAGCGGTGGTAGAGGTGCAAGGTTATTAGGCATAGGTGCTTCTAAAGAGTATAAACAAGATACTGTAACTTTATCATTAAGAACTGTATCTGTATTAACAGGCAGAGTATTGATAGAAGTTTCTATAACAAAAAGTATTCTTAGTGTTGGCACAAATCAAGATGGATTTAGATTTATAGAAAATAGAACAGAGCTAATAGAAATAGAAAATGGTGATGTTGAAAATGAAAGCGTTACAATAGCATTGCAGTCTGCTATAGAAGAAGCAATATTAGCTACTATAGAAAAAGGAATTCAAAAAAATTTTTGGAGTTATAAAGAATGATAAAACTATTACCAGTTATATTTTTGTTATCAATAAATATTTTTGTTGCAGATAATGAAATATCTATTGACCAAACTGGAGCTACAGCTAATTTAGATATAGAGCAATTAGGTTCTGGAAACTTAATTGGCGGTTCAACTGCAACTGCTGGTTCGATGACCGCTTTAGATTTAGATGGTGCAACAATGACTTTGGACATCAACCAACTAGGTAACTCTAATTTATTTAGAGGCGATATATATGCAGATAGCTATACAGGTTTCTTTGAATTTACAGGAGATTCCAATACATTTGCTATGCAAACAGACCCAGATAACACTTATGGTGCAGATAGTTCAAATGTAAATGTACAGGTATCTGGCTCTTCAAATGCTTTTATTTTGAACCAAGCTACTAATGCAATGGCATCTACACTAGATTTAGATTGGACTATTAATGGTTCAAATAACAGCATAACATCTTCTATTGACCAAGACTTAGCTACAAACTATATGAACATTAGTGGCTCTGATAATACAGTTACTTTTGATGGAGATGGCTACCAAGGTGCATATTTTCATCTGACTCATACTGGAGGCTCTAGAACTATAAATGTTACACAACAAAGTACACTTGATAATGACTGGCTTAAGATTACTTCTTCTGGTTCTAATGGTACTTTCTGTGTCAATCAAAACGACCAAGGCACTAGCACAAGTTGTTGATATAGGAACTGTAGAACAAGTATCAGGATATGCTCGGATAGAAAGAGATAAGAACTATGATGTAGTTACTGATTTTGGAATTCAGTCTTACGATAAAGCACAAACCGAAGCTGGTCGTATGGGCATAAGATTTGTTGATGATACAACTATAAGAATTACAGAACACTCTATGGTTGTTATAGACGAGTTTGTTTTTGACCCAAATCCAGATAACTCAAAGTTAGCTTTGAATTTTGTAAAAGGCACAGCTAGATTTACTTCAAGTCTAACTAATGCAATATCAAAAAAAAATATTAAATTAAAAACCAACTCTGCTGTAGTTGGTATACGAGGCACAGATTTTACAATTACAGTAGAACCTGATACTGGTAAAAGTTTATTTATATTATTACCAGATGAAAATGGTAATCCTTCTGGAGAAATATCAGTTACAACTGCTATTGGAACAGTCATATTAAATAAACCATATCAAGCAACAACGACTAGAGTTTATGAAGCTATGCCAAGTAAACCAGTTATATTAGATTTGTCTTTAGATTTTATAAATAATATGTTGTTGATTGCACCACCAGAAGAAGATAAAGAACAAGAAGAAGAGCAATCAGAAAGCAAGCAAGATGATAACTTGTTAGATTTTGGTGAATTAGATATTGATTATTTAGCCGATGACTCTTTAGATAAAGACGAATTAGAATTTACAGAATTAGATTATGATGCTTTGAATGTAAATTTTTTAGAAGATTTGCTTGATATAATTACAGAGCTTGATGTTTTAGATAATGAAGAAGAACTTACTCAAACAATATCTGCTGTAAATATAGAAGGCACAAGTATAGGACAAGACCAAAAAACACAGATAACAACAGTAGTTTCAGGTCAGGAAATAAAACTTACAAGAGAAGTTGCACAATCAACATCTATACAAATAGATAGTGGAGAAAGTTATTTAGTTGTACTAGAACAAGATGGAGTAATGAATCAAGTAAAAGTAAATGGTGGAGGGTCATCAGTAATAGTGATAAGACAAAGTCAATGAAAAAAATATTATTAACAATAATTACATTTGCATTTTTATTAGGTTGTACAGAAACAATCGTAGCTTATGATGAAGCTACAAATAATTTTATTATGAAGCAAGGCAAACCAACTGCAGGAACAATTACTGTAGATAAGAATGATAACTGTCAAGTAGTTGATGGCATCTTTGTGGTGTGTGGTCAATGAGTAAAATACTTTTAGGAGTTATAACAGTTTTGGTTTCTATATGTGGATTTTTGTATTGGCAAAATTCTTCTCTTCAATCTTTAAACAGAGCATATGAGTTAAGAGACCAAGAACAAAAAGAAGCTATAGAAAGTATGCAGCAAGATTTTGAAATGCAAACACGAGGATTAGTAGAACTTCAATCAAGAAATCAAGAAATCCAACTAGAGATGAATAGGTATCTTGATATTTTTAAAAGACACAATCTTAGCAAGCTAGCAGCAGCTAAACCGGGGTTGATAGAAAAGAGGGTGAACAATGGAACTAAAGAAGTATTTGATGGTATTGAAGCAGATAGTCGTATTATTGATGGTCTCGATGATGGCTTACAGTTGCAGCCTGATTCCTAAACAAGTAGATGTAATAAGCAAACCTCTCAAAAGAAACATAGCTCAACCAGTTATGCCTAGGGAGATAGATTTGAACGAACCCTATTGGTTTGTAGTATCAGAGCTTAATGTTGATGAGTTTTTAGAAAGAGTAAAAAAAGAAGAAGGTCGTATAGTATTTGTAGCCATGTCAATTCCTGACTATGAGTTGATGGCTTACAATATGCAAGAACTTAAGAGGTATATAAATGAGCTTAAAGAAGTTGTGGTCTACTATAGAAAAGTCACTACCAACGAGGAATAAGAAAATGAAAATATCTAAAGAGGGTATTGCCCTTATAAAAAAATTTGAAGGCTTAGAACTTACAGCTTATCAAGATAGCGTTGGGATTTGGACTATAGGTTGGGGTCATACCAAAGATGTATTTGAAGGCATGGAAATATCTAAAGAAGAAGCTGAATCTTTTTTGACTATTGAACTAGAAGAATTTGAACAGTATGTAGAGGATTTAGTAGATGTTGAATTAGAGCAATGTCAGTTTGATGCTCTAGTATGTTGGACATATAACTTAGGACCAACAAATTTAGCTAGTTCTACAATGTTAAAAGTTTTAAATAAAGAAATGTATGAAGAAGTTCCATATCAAATGAAGAGATGGAATAAGGCTGGAGGAGAAGTATTACAAGGATTAGTAAGAAGAAGAGAGGCTGAAGCTTTACTTTTTCAAGGAGAACCTTGGCACGAAGTATAAATGGCATTAGTTAAATATCAATTTAGACCCGGAATAAATAAAGAACTTACTTCATATGCTAATGAAGGAGGTTGGCTAGACTCTGATAAAATTAGATTTAGATTTGGCAAACCTGAAAAAATAGGTGGTTGGTCTAAAAATTCAACTAATAGTTTTTTAGGAACTTGCAGAGCATTACACACTTATAAAACATCTACACTTGCAAGCTATAATGCTTTAGGCACACATCTTAAATGGTATGTGCAAGAAGGTAATTCTTTTTATGATATTACTCCTGTTGATAATACTACTGCTGCAGGTGATGTGACTTTTACAGCAACAAGTGGTTCTACAACTTTAACAGTAAATGATACATCGCATAATGCAAATCCCGGAGACTTTGTAATATTTTCAGGTGCAACAACTGTAGGTGGCAATGTGACAGCTTCTGTTCTTAATCAAGAATATCAAATACAAAGTACAACAACTAATACTTATACAATTACTTTAGCTCAAGCTTCAAACCATAGTGGTAGCGGTGGTGGTTCAAATACAGTTGGTACATATTTATATGGCTCAGGATTAGATGTTTTTGTTTCAGGTTCAGGTTGGGGTGCAGGTACATGGGGTTCAGGAACATGGGGTAGCACAAGTCCTGTTGCAGTATTTAGTCAATTAAGATTGTGGAGTATAGATAATTTCGGAGAGGATTTAGTAGCTGTTCCAAGAGGTGGACCATTGTTTGTTTGGCAAGTTGCTAATGGTGTAGCAACTAGAGCAATATTAGCTAGCTCTGTAGCTGGTGCTAGTAATTGTCCTATATCAGCTTTTCAAATTATGACTTCTGATGTTGATAGACATTTAATAGCGTTAGGATGTAATCCAATAGGAAGCAGTACAGTAGACCCATTATTTGTCAGATGGTCTGATTCTGAAAATATGTTTGATTGGACTCCATCAGCCACTAACTCTGCAGGCGGTGTTAAGTTATCATCAGGTAGTCAAATTATTGGTGCAGTACAAACCAGACAAGAAACATTAGTTTTTACAGATGCTAGTGTATTTTCTATGAGATTTGTAGGAAGTCCTTTTTACTTTTCATTTAATGAAATAGCTAGAGGAATAGGAATGATTTCACCTAAAGCTGGTGTTGCAGTTGGTGGTCAGGTATTTTTTATGGATGATGGTGCTTTTTACAGAGCGACAGGTAATATTGAAAGAATAAATTGTACTGTGCTAGACCATATATTTAGTAACATAAATAAATCACAAAGATTTAAAATTTTTGCAGGACATAATCAAACTCACAATGAAGTTATTTGGTTTTATCCTTCAGCAAGTAGTAATGAAATAGATAGATATGTGACCTATAACTATGCAGAAAAAGTTTGGAGTGTAGGCACTACTGCAGATAACTTTACTAGAACTGCTTGGAATCAAGCACCTTTGTTAGATTTTCCATTAGCAACTGGAAAGCTAGATAATACAAACAACAACTATATTTACAATCATGAAACTGGTAATACAGCAGATGGTACTGCTTTCAATGCTTATATAGAGTCTGCAGATATTGACTTAGACCCTGATGGAGAATCATTTATGTTTGTAAAAAAAGTTATACCTGATATTGAATTTTTAGGGTCAAGTAATTCTAACGATACTGTTAATTTAACTTTAAAAGGAAGAAGGTATCCTGCAGAAACTCGCTCAACTTTATCTACCATTTCTCTTACTCCTTCAACTCAATTTACAAATACTAGAGGCAGAACAAGACAAGTATCTTTGCGTATAGAAAATAATGGTGGTGATTTTGGTTGGAGATTAGGAGACTCTAGATTTGATATTAAAACTGATGGAAGAAAATAATGGCTGCTAAATCTTCACCACCTTTACCTTTGCCAAACAATGAATATGAAATAGACAATGAGTTGGTAACAAGAAGAACTATTGAACAAATATTGCAAGATATATTTAATGATTTAGCTGCAATAGATAATATGAAAACTGCAGCTTTATCTAAAGCAATAAAGAGGCATCAATTTTTATTAATGGGTACAAAAGGTAATGTCTGATACTTTAAAGATACTAGGGCAAATAGCTCCAAACGCAACAACAGAAACAGATTTATATGTTGTGCCTGCATCTAATCAGACTACTGTTAGTTCAATAGTAATAGCAAATAGAGATTCAGGAGCAGCTACATATAGACTTTCAGTATCTGCTACTGGTGCTGCAACATCTAACAAAGATTTTTTAATTTATGATAAAGCATTAAGTGGTAATACAACTGACACAATAGTCATTGGTATTACTCTTAATGAAACTGATAAAATAAGGGCATATGCATCTACAGCTAATTTAAGCTTCAATGCATTTGGCTGTGAAACATCCGAGGACTAATATGAATAAAATTCAAAGCCAAGTTAAAAACATAGCTTCTAGAGGAAGATATGGAGACACTACTCTTGTGCATATGAACCCAACTGAAGTTGCTGGGTTAGCACAAATGGGTGCAATGACTATTAATCCACAAACTGGATTAGCTGAAGCTTTTGGTTTTAAAGACTTGATACCTATTGCTGCAAGTATTGTAGGTGGTGTATTTGGTGGACCAGTAGGTGCTGGTCTTGGCTCAGGTCTTGCAACCGGAATACTAGAAGGCGATTTGAAAAAAGGAATTGCAGCAGGTCTTACATCATATGGTTTTGGCTCTATATTACAAGGTGCTGGTGCTGCTGCTAAAGGTGCAGAAGCTGCATCAAAAGTTGCAGCAGAAGGAACAGCTAAAGCTGCTGCTGAAGCTGGTGTAGAAACATTAACAGACCAAGCTTTAGGTAGTGCATTAGAAGAACTTGGCTCTGCTGGTACAGATGCTTTAGTACAAGGAACAATTGATGAAGCTTTATCAGCCACTACAAAAGCTGGTATAGCTGAAGCTTCACAAGCTGCAGGAGAAGCAGTCACAAAATCAGCATTGCAAGCTGCAAAAGATGGTTCTACCAGTTTACTAACATCTGCTAAAGATGCCTTTACTCCTGTATCAGGTTCAGAAGGTTTTGGTAAATTTACTTCTGTATTTGACAACATAGCTGCAGGTGCTTCTCAACCAGCAGCTTACTTACCTATTGGTATAGGTGGTACTTCTTTAGGAATGATGCAAGCACAAGACCAATATGAAAAAGACTTAGCAGAAGGCAATAGACAAGATTTATTAGAAAGAGAATATGAAGCTATGATGAGACCTGAGCCTATATTGTATTCAGCTACAGGAGGTCTTACACAATTTAATGATGGTGGCGATACAAAACCACAGGTAATCTCAAGACAAAAAAGACCTTATGCTGTAAATAGAGATTACATGCCCGGATTAAATCCAGAGGTTTTATACTTTGACCCAGCAACTTTAAATCCTCCAGCTACTACTGTTATGGGTAGTGCTGCACCTGAATTTCAAACTATAAATCCTAATATACCTAATGACATTTATGATAATGTTAGTAGAGGTGGTTTTGGTGTTGAAAGCATGGGAGTTCCTACGCAAAATGTTATTGACCCTTATCAAAAATATACAGGTGTAGCACCTCCAGCTTTACTAGAAAAAGAAGCTGTGCAAGCTCCAGTCGCACCTGCTGCTTTGATGACTGCAGAAAATTTAACTAATGAAGAACCTTCTTCTTCTCCTTCTATTCTTGACCAAATTACAACAAGTTTAGGAGTGCAAAATCCATTTAATATACCTAATGCAGGCGGTGCTTTTGTTCCTAAGTTTGGTGAATATCAAGGAATGAACGAAGGCGGAGAAACTGCTATTGACCCACTAATAAAAGAAGCAAAAGCTTTTATTATGGGGGAAACATCTGATGATACAGTTGTTAAAAGATTTATAGAAAAGTATGGAACAGATGCATTCATAACACTTAGAGAAGAAGTATTACAGTCTTTAATACCTAATGCACAAACAGAAGGATTAATTGCAGGCAAAGGCAATGGCGGTATGGATGATGACCTTCGAGGAAACATTGGAGGCAAAGAAACTATAGCTGTGTCTCAAGATGAATTTATAGTTCCTGCAGATGTAGTTTCTATGTTAGGTGATGGTAGTTCAGATGCTGGTGCTAAAGAACTATATGACATGATGGAAAGAGTTCGTAAAGAAAAATATGGAACTACAGAACAAGCTAAACCTATAGACAATAGTAAGGTGTTGCCAGCATGAATGATGTTGCATTAAAAAACGAAGCTTCTGGAGAATACAATTTTTCTATAGTTAATAATGACGAGTTAGTTTTAGTTTGGGAAGGTGCTAAAAAATATTTAGAAAAATCTTGCAAGCGTTCTAATGGTCGCATTAGACCTGAAGATATTTTTTATGATTGTTTAAATGGTAGTCATAGACTTTGGATAGTATTTGATACTGGTTCTTTTGATATAAAAGGAATAGTAGTGACACAAAAAGTAATTTATCCAACAGGCAAAGCTATGTTAAGTCTTGAGCATATAACAGGAAATAACATGGAGGACTGGGTAGAAACTCTTATAGAAGAGTTAGAAGTAGTTGGTAAAAGAGATGGATGCGATGGTATAGAAGGAATAGGTCGTGCAGGATTTTGGAATTGGATAAAAGATAAAGACTGGAAAAAATTAGCAGTTTTTTTTGAATATAATTTTGAGGTAAAAGATGAGAAGATATAAAGGTGGAGGAGGAACTCCAGCAAGACAAGAAGTTTTTTCTACTAAGCTTCCAGCATATGCAGAACCTTATTTTACAAGGTTACTAGGAAGAGCAGAGTCAGAAAGCTTACAGCAATATACTCCTTTTGGAGGAGAAAGATTAGCTGGTTTTGGACCTGATGAAGCAACATCTCAAGCTATGACTAGAGGATTTGCTACAGCAGGAACACCTGAAGAATTTACACAAGCTAGTGGCAATATACAAGACATAATTAATACTGGTACTAATATTAATCCTTATGAAAGATTATCTTTTGAGGATGGTATAAATCAGTTTATGAATCCATATCAACAGGGAGTTATTGATATGGCACAAAGAGAAGCTATTAGAACATCTAATATTTTAGGAAATCAAATAGCATCAAAAGCTGCACAATCTGGCGGTCTTGGTGGTTATCGTGAAGCTATTATGCAATCAGAAAGAGAAAGGAACTTAGGACAAAGACTTGATGATATACAAACTAAAGGACAAGACAGAGCATTTAATTTAGCTATGCAACAACTAGCTAGAGAAAGACAAGTTGGTTTACAAGAAGAACAATTAAGACAAGCTGCAGATAGATTAGGATTGGCTGGTAGTCGTTCTTTAGCAGATATAGGTTCATTAACTCAACAAGATGCTTTAGCTAGAATTGGTGCATTAGGTAGAATTGGAGAACAAGAAAGAGCTATGCGACAAGCTGGTCTTGATATAGGTTATGATGATTTTACAAGACAAAGAGATTTTGCTAGAAACCAATTAGGTTTCTTTAGCAATGTTTTACAAGGCATACCTATAAAACCAGACCAAACAGTATCAACATTTCAAAGACAACCCGGATTATTACAGCAAGCTACAGGTGCAGGTCTTACAGGACTTGGCATATATAGAGCTTTACAACCGGGCGGTGGAGGACAAGCATGAGCAACTTAGTAGAGATAGCAAAAGATTTAGAGTATATTCCTGATGAACAATTAATAGAATTAGCTAATGGGAGTGACCCTCGCTTTCCACCTTTTGTAGTTATATCAGAAATAAAAAGAAGAACTGATATGAGAAGTAGAGCATCTGAGCCAATGCCTAAAACTACAGTCGCACAAGAAATGGTTCAAGAATTTGCTATGCCTAGTAGGCAAGGCTTGGAAGGTATGTCTCAGGATACTACAAGTATCCTCCCCCCAACTGTATATAATAGAGATATGCCTTCCTCTATGATGGCTGATGGCGGTTTGGTTGGTTATGCTAGCGGAGACGAAATAAAATTTCGTAATGCAATAAATAAATTAGCTGGTGCTGAATTAGGTCCAACTAATCCAAAAAGTCTTAGTGAATCAATGTCTGATTTAGAGCGTTTTAGAAAAAGCCAACAAATAGGTAGACTTATAAATAACCCTGATAACTTTCTTCTTAATAAATTTTTTAGATACGTACCTGACCCACAACAAATATCTAATTATTTACTTGGCAGAAGAGATAATTTTACACCAGATGTAAGGAGACCCACAGATAAACCTAAGAATAAAAAACAAGAAGGTGGCTTGACTAGTTATCAAACTGGCAATCAAACTGCGCTTAGTAATACTTTTATGTATACACCTTCTATAGAGGGTAATGTTCCTTTTTCTGAACAAGGTCTTTATAGATTATTAGAAGAGCGTGGTATAACTAGTGAAGAAGAGCAACAAAAAATATCAAAAATTTTGAGTAGCGGTTTAGCTAGATTTACTCAACCAAGAGACATACAAATAGCTGGTGTTTTGAGAAGGTCAGATGACTTTTTAGCTCAACCAAAAGTTGATTCTCCTTTTGGAAGAATGTCTGATAGAAGAAGTTTTGCAGGAGAAATATTAGAAGGCGTTTCTCCCGGACCAAAAGTTCCTGAAGATTTTGTGCCACCAAAAGATAATAATAATAAAGGAGATGAACCTCCTATTGTTTTTGGAGAAACACCTCCTGCTGATAAACCATCTGGACTTGCATCAGCTAATCCTCAATTAGAGTTGCCTGAACCACCTAAACCGCCAACTGCAGCACAAAGACAACAAGAACTTAATGCAAATGTTCTTATGACTTTAGGTTCTGCTATAGGAAGCTCTGCAACACCTCAAGAACTATTTAAAAATTTATCAGGATTGCCTCAGCAATTAATGGCTATTAAAGGCAGACAAAAACAAGAAGATAAAGATTATAGAGCAGACTTAAGAGCTAATATTAAAGACAAAGCTAATTATGATATAGCTTTGAAAAAATTAGATGTATCTATTACAGCAGCTAGAAACTCTAAGAACTCAGATTTAGTTAAATACTTAGGAGAGCTTAAAGATTTATTTACCGAAGCATCTACTGAGTCTGAAAGAACTAGATTGATGAGAGAAATAAATAATGTAAGCGATACAATTTTTTCAGCTTTAGTAGGCAAAAGTCCAAGTTCAAATGATACCGATGCTTTGAACAATGCTTTAACAGCAGGAACTAAATCATAATATGCCAAGATATAATTTACCTGATGGAAGATATGTAGATGTTCCAGCAGATGCAGATAGAGATTATTATATAAGGCTTCAAAATACTCTTGCTCAAGAGTACCCCGATAACTTTACCCAATACCAAGAACCTACCGAAACTACTCTAGGCGGAAATGTCTTAGAGGTAGCTAAAGGTATACCTAGAGGATTAGGACAAGGTCTTTTATCAGGTCTTGAGGGTGTAGTAAATATATTTGATATTGGCAATGACTCTGCAATAGGAGATTCGTTAAGAAATGCTCAAGACTTTATTGGAGAACTAGAATTATTAAAACCAGCAAAAGGATATGAAGATAAGTTTAGTACACAGTTTGGACAAGGTTTAGGTTCTTTTGGTTCTTTTTTAATTCCGGGTACTGCTGTTGGAAAACTTACAGGTCTTGCAGGCAAAGCTTCACAATTACAAAGGCTTGCAAAAACTCAAGGTGGTACACAGCTAACAAAAACTCTTAAAGAATTAGAAGAAGTTTCTACTAGATTAAATAGAGCAAGAAGAAATGCAACATTAGGATTTGCAGTACCAACTGGTATATCTGAGCAAGGCAGTAGAATTGAAAGAGCAGAACTAGAAGGTGAAAGTGTAAATCCAACACAAGAAATATTTTCAGAAATATTTGGTGGTGCAGTAGGTGCTACTGAAATATTTGCACCTACTAGATTATTAAAAAGCTTAACTAAATCTGATGGACAAAAATTAAATGTCATTGATAGATTAAAGTCTGCTGCTGCAACTGGTGGAGTAGAAGGATTGCAAGAAGGTGTAGCTGAAATTATGCAAGATGCAATAGCTGCAAATATGTACAACGAAAATTTAAAAATAGGAGAATCATTTTTAGATAGTGCAATGACTGGTGGTGCTGTAGGTGCTACTGCTGATTTAGTTCTTCGTGGTTTTATGGGTAAAAATAAAATAGGTCAGTCTATAGATGTTGAACAAGAATTAGACTCTAGAAAAATAATGGGTGATGCTAGAGAACAAGAAAGACAACAAGCAAAAGATATTAATTTTGAAGCTACACCTATAGTACAAGATAAACCACCTGTTGCCGAAGAAGTATTAGATGATACAACTCCAGAGCCTAAACAAGAACTACCTGTATTAGAAGAAGTACAAGTTGTACAAAATGAGGATGGTTCTTCTTCAGTTGTAGGTGTTGATAGTGGAATTGTTTATGAAACTTCAAGAGTTTTAATACCAAAGGTGCAGATAGAAAATAGACCACCACCACCTGAAGAAGTTGATGTGCTTGGTTCTTTAGAAGAAGCTTCTAATAAAGCTTTAGAAGTACAGGAAACTTTAAGAACTAATTACATAAATAATATTGCAGTTCAAATAGCTGGCATAAATGGATTTTCAGAAAGTGGCAGTATGAAAAGATTGCTACAAATTTTATATGACCCTAAAAGAAATATATTAGATGCAAGGAGAGTTGCGCTTCTTGATTCTGTAGTAAGTGGTGAAAGAAGAAGGCAGATAAAAGATTTTGAAAGAATACAAGAGTTAGAAAAATCTGTTAATACTTTAGAGTTAATAGATGCTTTGACTAGAGGCGATGGAAACTTAGAAGCTAGGGAAAGATTAGAATCAGAAATTAATTTATTAAAACCTGTTTATAAATTAGATGAGATACCTGCAGAATATCAAGATAAAAAGAAATCTAAAACACAACTTAAGAAAGAACTTACAAGAGAGTTTGGTGCAGAAAAAGCAAATGAACTCATAAAAAGATATGAAAATGGAGAGATAGTATCTCCTTTGCAAGAAGCATTATTGTCTGAAGAAAATTCTAGTTTGTTAAATGATTTCCAAAATAGAGCAGATAAAAAAGGTTTTGGTAAGAAAAGTTATTACACAATAGACGAAGTAAAAAGAATTTTAAAACCTGCTGACTTTAATCAATTAATGAGAGATAGAGCAAATATTCTTTTTGAATTAGATGCACAGTATGGTCTGTTGAATGAAGTAGGCAGAAGAGAAGATAATACTATTGATGTATCGCCAGCAGCGTTCAAACAAATATTAGCTGCTAAGAATATTAAAGGAAATATTACTGGTCCAGAGTTTGAGTTTATTAGAAAAACTATTACAGGCGAAGCTAAGTTTTCTAAGATGAACTTAGGTCAAAAAGAAATGTTGATGACTAGACTAGGTGCTTTGCCTAGGTTTGACTCTCCAACTTCTATACCTGATTTAATGCCTCGACAATATACAGAGCAACAATTAAATGCTTTTGCTAATCAATATCAAAATAGTGCTATTACTGATAGAGAAATACAGACTTACTTTGATTCTCAAAATTTAGTTAATACTAAAACACAAAGAGATAAGTTTAAAAAAGATTTATTATTTAGTAAGCGTGCTATAAAAAAAGGCAATCGAGTTCTTGGCAATCCAAACTATAAACTAGAGCAATCTAAAAATGCTACGCCTGATAATGAAACTCAAGGTGAATACATAGAAAGATTAGAGCAAACACAACTTACTCCTGAAGAAGTTGATAAGTTAGTATTTGGTCCACCAAAACCTGTATTAACTTTACCACCACCAATTACTTTAGAAAGCTATGATACTTTAGCAAAAGCTTTAGACCGAAGATTAAGGAAGCTAGGTCTAAGTAAAGATGTCAGGATAAAGATTACCGATTATTACAAGGGTATGCAAAATGCTGTTAGAGATGATAATGGTAATGTTATTGGTTTTAAAGAAGGTACTGAAAAACCAGATGCTGAATACAATAAAGCACATAAGACAATGCTCTTTTACATGGCTAGTATTAATCCCGGTGGGATGCCTTTTGGTGGAATGCCTGCTTTAGAAGAAAAGATGGTACAAGATTTAAACCATGAAGTCATTCATGCTATGAGGAATTTAGGTTTATTTACAGAAGGAGAGTATCAACAATTAGTTAAAGAAGCCAAAGCAGCTTTGCCTCAAGATGTTCAAAAGAAAATAAAGAAAAACTATGTTGATGAACTTAAGCTACCACCTTATGCGGTTGATGAAGAATTTGTTGCAGAGTTTTTTAGAGTTTATACAAAAGACCCAAGCAGTTTAAATCGTACACAAAGAACTAGAGTACAAAGATTTTTTGATTTTATAAGAGAGATGTTCAATGGCATTTATATTTCTGACTTTAGAAATCCTTATAAAATTCTAGAAGATATAGAAGCTGGTGTTATAGGTAGAAGAGATAGAAACAAAATTAGGTCAGCTAATGACTCTATGATACTGATTAACCAACTGGTAGGTGCTGGTGCTAGTTTGAATACTCCTCAAGCTACTGGAGATACTGATGGTGAAAGAGAACAACCTATTAAAGTAGCATTGAAAGATGTTATTGATGAACCTAAAGCTTTCAAATTAGATAGAGATAATTCTACAGGTCATGTAGCTGATTTAGTTCCTCCACAGTATGGTCCGCCTGCAGATAATTTAAATGAAAATACTTCTGATAAAGAATTTTACAAAGGATTACTTGGTCAGTATGGAACATTTGGTGTAAGCGGAAATCTTTATGACCCAAATGAGTTTCAAATTTATTCTGTTTATAGAAATAGATTTGGTCAAATAAATAAATATGTAGAAGAAAATGGAATGGAGTCTTTGGTAAACCCACAGACTGATGAAGCTATATATATTAAAGATAGCTTACAACTTTTAGCAGAAGAGCAACAATTTTTTCAAGCATTGCAAGAAGCACAAGGTAATCCTAATGCTCGTATAACTGTGTATCAAGCTGCACCACAAAGAGATTTGCGAGAAGGAGACTTAGTAACTCCTCTTAGAACAGAAGCTGTACAACTTGTAAAAGATTCACAAATAACACGACAGCAAATTAGAGAAGCAGAAAGAGAAAGATTAAGACAACAAGATATTGAAAGAACAGGTGCTATTGATTTAACTGCTGAAAGACTTAGAAACCAAGCAGATGAATTTATTGATAGAGACTTAATGGGCATAATAATGTCTAGCAAGACTCCATCAAAACTTCATGAATATACTATAAGAGCAAGAGAACTTCGTTGGGATGGTAATGGAGGCTGGGGTAGATGGGGATTTTTCCCTGAAAAAATAGTAGACCTTCCGACATTTAATAGAAAAGTTAGTCCACAAAAATCTGTAGACTTTAAAGATAAAGGTGGACTCAATGAAAAGATAGAAGCTACTGTTGATTTAAATGGAGTTAGTACAGATATTGTTTTAAGTAAGACTGGTCAATCAACTGAAACTAATCCTTCTTTTGCAGCAGACCTTATCTTTGATAGAACATATGAACTATATGAAGTTTATGCCAAACCTAGTAATGAAATAAGAGATATTCTTTTTTCTAATCCTGTGCATAACGCACTACTTGGTTTTAAACAATTTGGTTTCTTTAATGAAAAGCTAGGAGAAAAACTTACATTTAATTACAACACTCCATTAGTATTAGTAGCTAAAGAAATAAACGACTCTCTCAATATATCTCCTGATGACCCTGCTTATCTTAGACCTTCACCACCAGCAGATTTAGTTGGTGGAGTTTCAATAGGTAGAGATGAAGATGGAAACATTACTCATTTAGAAAATATTTTTATAGACCAAAATCAACAAGGCAATGGGATAGCTAAAGCTATTCTTGAAACTATTATGTCTACTAATCCTAATATAGTAGATGGCAAAGAAAAACTTAACATAATAAACATAACACCTTCTGCATTAGACTTTTGGCAAAACTTAGGAACTGGTTTTATTGCAGATAAATATGGAGATATAGAACTTACTAGCGGTAGATTAGGTTTTTCAGATGTTGTTTATTCCAAACCAACTGCAGAGTTAGACTCAGCCAAAGAAGAAACATTGGCACAAGAGCAAGCAAAAATAAAAGAAGCTAAAGATTTTATAGAAAAAGAAAATGAACAGACTTATTCAGAAGCTGTGCCTAGATTTAATAATAAGGCAAGTGACTTAGCGCAAAAAGTTGCATATGAAATAGAACAAGAAAATGATGAAAGCTATAAAGACTTACCTACTTTTAGAATAGATAAACAACCTGTACCTAAAGAACATGAAAAAATAGTTGATGATGCTTTAGGACAAATAGAAGATGCACCTTTATCTTTTTGGGAAAGAGTATCAGAAGGAACTGTTTTTGGAAATCCAAGTAGATGGCTTACATCTTTGAGAGCAGCAATCATTGATAAGTACAACAAAGAACTACAAGGTATTAAAAAGAATGTTGCAGCTAATCCAGATTTAGAAAACATAGAAAGATTTGCAGAGACTGGTGCATACCAAGCTATGTTGTGGACAGATAAAGCTAAAGGTATTTTTGCATCTGTAATTAAAGATGGTTTTATGACCATGAAGAATGGATTAGCTTCTGTTGAAATAGATGGAAGATTAAATTTTATAAATGCTTTTGGAAGATTATATGACTTAGCACAGAAAGAAAGCATAGATGCTGAAAAACTTTTTGGTACTTATGGAGTAGGTATTAGAAGTAAAACTATCTTAGATAAAAATCAGTATGATGAAAATGGCAAGTTAGTTAAAGGACAACCAATACCTTTACAAGTTAATAAAGAAGATGGAGAGATAGACTTAGATGCAACTGTAGCTAAGATTGAACAAGCTCTAGCTATAGGAAATGAATACAAAGAAGTTAAAGAAGCTTGGGATATTTTTACAGAGATAAATGCAAAGACTATACAGTTTGGTATAGATACTGGAATGATTTCTGACTTAGCACCAATACCTGAAATAAGAAAAGCTTTATTAGACAATGGTATTGAGTCAGCAAAAGATGCTTCGGATGCTAAGTTATTATTACTTGCTGAACAGTTTAATAGTGTTAAAGGACTACAACCTGAAAATATTATTGAGACTAGGTCTACTGCACAGATATGGAAGGATGATGCTTCTTACTATCCTTTTTATAGAGCCATGGTTAATGAAGCTGAAAGCAAAGTTAATGCACCTAATATAGGTGGCGGAATACTTGGTGGTAATCCTTTAGCTATACCCATGAGAGGTAAGCAAGAAGCTGTTAATGTCAGACCTATTGAAGCTATTCTAAGAAATCAACTAGCAATTCTTACTGCTGGAATGAGAAACGATGCTGCACAAAAGCTTATGAGAAACCATCTCCTATCAAGAGTAGATAATGCTGATGGAGATTTAGAATTAGGCGCAAGAGAAGTGCCATCTGATAAAGCACAAGGCATAGATATTATTCCAGTATTTGTAGATGGTAGAAAAAAATTCTTTCAAGTAGCTGACCCATATTACTTTGAAGGCTTAAGAACACTCGGCATACAAGATGACTTGGGAGTTATATCTACTTTCCTAGGTATGCCTGCAACTCTACTTAGAGAAACAGTCACAAGAGACCCCGGATTTATACTTATTAATATGTTGAGAGATACAATGTCAGCTTCTGTAACAAGTGGTTCTCGCATAACACCTGTCATAGATACCTTTAGAAATTTTCAACTATTTGGTGCTACGGATTTAAGAGAGCTAGAAAGATTTGGTGTCCTTGGAGGATACGATTATTCAGCAGACTCTGTAGATGCAGTTAGATTTTTTGACAAGAAAGTAAAAGAGGCTGGCTTTGGAGAGAATGGTAGTCTTAATCCTAAAGATGCCATGATAAAAGTATGGGATTATTTAGGCAGAAAAACTTATGAGTCAGATGGTGCAACAAGATTAGGTGTTTATAAAAAAGTTTTAGAAGCTACTGGCAGTCACACCGAAGCGGCTTTCCAAGCATCAGAAATAATTAACTTCTCAAGAAGAGGTGGGCATCCAATTATGTCTATTATTACAACAGCTATTCCATTCTTAAATGCAAGAATACAAGGACTAGATGTACTGTACAGAAGTATGACTGGTAAATATTCTGCAGGCAGCCCGGGAGCTGCTGTCACCTCAGATAACCAAATTCGTAATAATATTATCAAAGGATTTGCATTAAGAGGTGGATTGCTTGCAATGGCTACACTACTTTATTATGCAATGGTTAGTGACAAGGATGAGTACAGAGCAAGAAGAAGAGAAGAAAGAGATGACAACTGGTTTATCTTTTCATCTGAAGGACTCCCACCTTTAAAAATACCAGTACCTTTTGAAGTAGGAGTTTTGTTCAAGACTTTACCTGAGAGAATAGCAGATGTTCTAATGGGTCAATCAAGCTTAGAAGATTTAAGCAGAACATCTTCAAGGGCATTGACTCAAACATTTATGGTAGACATCTTTGGTTTCCAAGCTATCAAACCTTTCTATGAAGCATACATAAATAATAGAAGTGGCTTTACTGGTAATCGTGTTGTACCTGATTATATAGAAAGAAGCTTAGAACCTAGGCTACAAGCCACACCTCAAACAAACGAATTCATTAGATTAATAGGACAAGGCTTGAACATTTCTCCTATGAAACTTGAATATGCTTTGAGTGGATATGGCGGAACTATAGGTACTTACATTCTGAGCCTCATAGATGCGGTCACAAGAGGCGTGACTGGTAAAGACATAGTGACCCCTACTATAGATAGATTGCCTCTCCTGAAGCGTATATTTGCCTCTGAGGTAGGTGCTGGTGTTCAGCAACAATTCTATGAACTAAGAGAGGAAAGCAATAGAGCCATTGCAACTATCAATGAACTGAAAGAAAGAGGTATGTTTAAAGAAGTCCAAACATTTCGAGCCAACAATGAAGGCTTGATAGAAACCAGACCTCAAGTGTTGCGTATCGATAGGTATATGAAAAGATACAGAGATAGAAGAGATGCAATCAAAAGAGACGAGACTATCTCAGACGAAGTAAAAAAAGAATTGCTTATGCAACTTGACCTTGCTAGAAATGCAAGACTATCCAAAGTACCTTATCTTCGTACCAAAATAGAAACTTTCATAAATCAATAACTATCTGTGAAACACCAGAGTGTGAAACATTGACCAGTAATATTTTCTCAAAGCTCGAAAAATCTGGGTTGCAGGTGACAGCCAGAAATCAGCAGAACTGAAAGCCTTAAAGCACAAACTATAACTGGTAATATTTTCTTCGGAGCTAAAAAATCTGGGTCGCAGGTGGGAGTTGTTTTGGATTAGTGCCTAGCTAGGTTTGAACAATCCTTAAAGAATACCCAGCTAGGACTTTTGTTTAGAAGTCTAAAGTTTCATTTAGTTTTTCTATTAACTTTTCTTCTTTGAATGGTTTAGTTCTAAAGAACCCTTTGTGTTGTGGATGCCTAGCATGGAACAACCTAGCATAGAAAGATATGTAATCATTACTAATCTTGAAGTCTCCTCCTTGAGTTTCTATCTCTCTATCCCAGCGTATCCGATTGATAATCGCCCATTGGGAATAATGTTTCCTTCCTGACTGTATCGCTCTTAGCGTGTACTCTTCAAACGCTTCCCACACTTGAGGATTTTTCTTATGCCAATCCCACCAATGTCTCTTTCGTTCTTCGAGTTCTTCCTTAAGTTGTTCCGCTAGTAGACTCATATCTCTAGATAGTTTTCATCCATGAATTCTGTCTCTTCAATATCTCGCCAAGTCCTTTCGATACCATCCTCGATTGGCTTGCCTTCATTGTCTAACCCATCCATGAGTTTATCGACAGCTTCTTCTAGAGACTCAGCATCTACATGGTAGCATTGGTAAGTCTTTTCTAGCATGATGACCTTTACTTTGTTAGCCATTATTTAACTGACCTACCCAATTCGTTAGTATCTTCAAAGTTAATGAAGTTTTCTATACTTATCTGAGCATCATCGCCATACTCTGTGCCACGAAAGATAACGAATATGTCGTTGCCTTTATCGTTTCTATAGTGGATGGAACTTCCCTCAGTATTTATATCTACCTGAGACAAAGCTTCAATGACCTCATCCATCTCATCATCGCCCAAAGGATTGGTGCTTTCGATAGTAAAGTTTCTTAAATCGACAGTCTGTTCTACAACATCAACAGAGAAGTTGTATTGTGGAATAGACTCATCGCCCATTTTCATTTGTTTTTCACTCATCATTTACCTCCATAAATAATTTAATAAAGTGTTCTGCATCCACGACAACGAGTGGCTTTGTTCTGTTTCTTTTGATTACTACCAAAGGTTCATACCCCTTGCAGTTTTCAGTAGCTTGTTCGTAAGCTTTCCATACATTCAAGGCTTCTTGGTTCTTACATTCAATACTATAGGGAAAGACATCTCTTGATTGCTTACCCATGATTATATCTTCGCCTTGACTACCCATAGGTCTTGACTCTAAATCCTCTTCGTCTAGTTTCAAAAACTCCACCAGTTTTTCTACAAACCATTTCTGTAAATTCCTTCCTTTTGCTTTTGCAGATTGTGGTTTCATAAACTATTCCTAGTAATATTTTCTTCCAACAACTCGCCAACCTGTACTAACAATTCTTCTTCTGTTCCATATGCTTCTTCAAATCTTTTCTTGTTTGGATGTCTGCTTATCGGTGGATTGTGACTGCCATTTCTATGATGGATTGCACACAAAGGCAAGACTTTCATATGACTTCTTTCGCCATCTATGATGTGATGTATTTCTGCTGGTGTATTTGGATACCCATTATTGAGGCACACAATACAACCCAACGCTCTTACTCTATCCATATGTTTCTGTTCTTCTTTAGTCGGTGTCTTTCCTTTCATGTAATTAAGTAGGGGAGTTTTAGTTATAGTCAGAAAACTCCCACACCGAAAATTTGACTGGCATCGTTTTAGTTATATTATTTAGAGTCGTTATAACATGGCGCAAATGCCAAAGAACGACTTGACTAGGTATGATGTTAGCAAAGTACCAACTAAATCTAAGCACCATACCTAGCTTGTTCTCTCCTCTGAGAAACTTCTCTTGTTCGCCAAACTTCATAGCCAACCTCAAGACTCTTCAGCTTTACTCGTATAGCTTCGAGTGTTCCTTTAGCTACCCCAACTTTTATCCTAGCATCCTTCAACTCTTCCGATGCTTCGGCATAAGTCTCCTGACCGCTATTGGTTTTGATACCACTATCCAAAGCTTTCAGCTTCAACACAGCTTGCAACTGCTTGACCTCCGCTTCTTTCGTATGTACTTGAACCATCGCATCTTCGATTAGAGGTGCTAACTTTCTAATCATGTGTTGCCAATTCTCTATTACTTCTTCGCTCATGCTTCCCCCTCAAGTCTTTCTACTTCTTGCCAAACTTTCTGCTTTGCATACTCTGTTGCTTTGTTGCAACTTCCGATGCAGTTATCAAGCAAAGTCAAATACCTTTTTAGGTTTGTGAAATCAGTCTTGTCCATAGCTTCTCCATAAAATATTACTGGTCAAAGTTTCTGCGTGAAAAAATCTGCGTTGTCAGATTTGATAGCTTGATATTTGTCAGCGTTCTCTTCGACAATTTCTGCATCTTCTATCTCGTCTCTCATGGCTGGTGTACAGACACAAACCAAATCAACTCCTTCGCTATAGACAACTTCCCATTGTTCATCATCAGCTAGGTCTACTTGCCTTCTAGCATCTTCAAGACTTTCAGCTTCAACTGTTATCTCTTCAATCCTATTGATAGATTGCTCAAATGTGTAAAGTCCTTTACTCATTCCCTACCTCCTCAACTTCAAATTCAATGTTAGATAGATTTAGTTTGTCGTTAGTTTCTTCAATCGCATCTTCATAAGTTTCAGCTTCTACTTCAAACTCAAAACTTCCCTTCACTATAAATGTCTTATCCATCATCGACCCCCATTGATGCTCTGCCTTCAAGCAATTCTCCTATCTCACATTCAAAGTCTTGAAGTTCTCTGATAGTCCTTTGCTTAAGTGCATCCATCATATCCTTGATTGCTGAGTAGCTAGGTTCTTCTTTCTTTTCCAGTTCATTGAATACAGTTTCTAAAACTTCATGAACCTCAAATTCAAATCTCCTTTCTACTATCCCATATATCCTATCGAATATCTTATGATAGCCATCGTATGATGGTAGATTACTTCTCTGTTTCTGTGCCATCTGCACCTCCAAAAAAATTAGTTAAGTTTTTCTTTTCAAGAATTCTATTACCATAGAGTTCTGTGAAAATCCTTTTGCCAATAGGAAAAGGATGAGGCTCTTGGTTATATGCCCTCCTTTCCCTAGAGTTCTCGTTGTACCAAAGCTTGAAGTTCTCTTCAAAACCTATCTTGCTGTCATACTCAAATTCCATAACAACTAGAATGGCACATCAATATCTTCCAAGACTGGATGAGTTCGCTTCTCCTCTTCAGGCTTCGGCTCTTCAGCTTTAGTCTCAGTATTTTGTTTCATAGGAATATCAAGACGAGCATACTTGTAGTCGTTGCCATTCTTACTAGTCCTATCCCATAAAGCTACTCTGAGTTCTGCTGGTTCTCCAGTCTTAACTTTCTCTACCAACTCTTTCAGAGTGTCTCTGTGTATCTCAATCTTCCCAGTCCAATCAGGCTGTTTATCAGTCTTTTTGAAATTGTTCTGATAGATTGCACCATCGCTTTGCGGTCTTTCGTCTGCCATATTAACCCTCCTTCTTGTTAAGTTCTTCGGCTTTATCTGTGAACAGCGTATCTAACTTTTCCTTGTGGTCAGGAAACTTCTCGCCCAATACAGCGATATGCTTTGCATTAGACTTGTAGTTCGACCTGAGTTCTTCGGTGTTATCAAAAGCTGTGATAATCAAAGACATTCCCTCAACGAAAGCTTCCGCCCAAGCTTCATCATAAGCTGGCTCTTCTTCTTTCTGAGGCTGTTCTTCTTTCATCTTGACAACCTTCTTAGCTGTTTTCTTTTTTACTTCCTCAGACTTCTTGTCCTTGCTTTCGTCAGGCAAGTCATCCGAGAAACCCATATACAATGATATACCCAATCCGAACATGGCAATCGCCTTCGTAAAACATCTCTGTTTATTGTCGTTGATTTGCCTACTATCAGGATTGATTATGCTATTGTTCTTGTAGTCCATAACTGGCAAGGTAGCAGAACGACTACACTCGCCAATGGTTATAGTGACAGCAACTTCTAAAGTGCCATCCTCAAATTTCTTCGGCTCATGATACAAATACTTAGCATCAGGATAATTCTGACAAAGTAAGTACCATGCCCTACTCCATGAAAGATAAGACAAGTTCATCTTCTCTTCCACATATTCTGAGACATCTACTTGAGACAATGTCTCCCATATTTCTTTATAGTCAGACATTTGCATTTGCCTCCATTTCCATTTGCTCATTCCAGTATGCCTCTAGGTCAGGCAACTGTCCTCGTATGATGTCATCAAGGTCATAGCAATAAGCAACTCCATGCTTCTGCATAACCTTAGCTTCAGACTTCTTAAGTTTTCTAACCTCGTCAATTCTGATTAGTCTGTTTCCATCTGTGTACCAGTTCTGATTGTCAGCATCCTGACAACTTGAGTAGTTCCAAGAAAGATAACATTGCTCAGTCACATCATCCTCAGCCTTGGGATGTTCTCCCCATTTGTATTTACTAGACACCATTGCTTTGTCATAGTATTCGTGAAAACCATCACGACAAGTCGTGGTGATTAGGTAAATATTACCAGTTATATTTTCATCCATCGGCTACCTCCATAGCGTATTGATTACAAAACTGTGAGACATTGCAGTAGTCTTTACACTTACGACTCTCGCCTTTGACAAAGTCCACATACAAATCTTTATCGTTTTGTTCGTTAATAAAATCGTTCACTTCCTCCTCGGTATTCAGAATACGAATTGCTCGTACTCTGTTTTTCTTTAATACTCTGTAAGAGTCAGCTTGTTTCCATCGTTCCTCGTCAGTACACAAGGGCAACTCCTTACTAATAAGATAGTCAGCATCTGCCTCTTGATGTGCCTTGACTCTAGACACAATGAATTCTTCTTGCTCTTCTTCAGTCCAAAGCTTGATAGGTATTACTGATACCTGAGCATCAGGATAATCCCCACCGCTTCTCTGCTTCTGTCTTTCAGACCAATCTCTATTGATAGTTATAATCTCCAACTTCTCAACATCCTTGTTGTGATTTTTCTTGTACAACCAAGCATAACAATTCAACTGTTGTTCCCATTCAATCTTCCCTTCCTTCAGAGCGTGCATCACAGTCCATGAGGAAGTGACCTTCAAATCTCTAAGAGTAGAGTCTTTCAATGACATCGAGTCAAACTGTCCTGAGATAGTCCAGCCTCGCACATTCCAGTACAAACGCTCTTCGGTTATCGTTCCTTCGTGACCGATGTTTGCTTGTTCCATTATGTAGTGCGAAGCTGTTCCTAATATCTTCCATATCTCGTCTGATACATCAACAACTAATTCGCTGTGATGTTCTCTCGCCAAGATATTAGGTCGAGGTGCAGAGAGTAATCCAGTCACACTAATAGAAGCTTTGCCCTTAGAGTATGTATCTTGCTGGACAGCACGAACAATCTCTTCAGGCAAGTTATTCTTATTAGTGTACTTCATTAATCTTGTGGCAAAGAAAAGAACCTTCTAATCGCTTCCGCCCAATATGTCCAAGTAGAAGGAGAATACTTTACACCGAACCATCTGAGGTTGAAGTCCGCCCTCAACTCTGCTCGTTTGGTTTCAAGTCTTTCTATCCTTCTCCTTAGCCTATCGGTTTCCTTAACTATATCCTTGACCTTGTCGTCAAGAGTATAGAAGTCCTCAGCAAATAAAGGTCTGTTCTTCTTCCTAATTCTTTGAATGACCTTGATGCAACGAGAGACTTGTCTTTCGCCCAAGTCATCATATCTTTCGCCATATCCTCCCATCATTCAACTCCGAAGTCTTTCTTCTCTATAGGAGTGCCAAGCTGTACAACTGCTTTAGCTATCCTAGTCACAACTCCAGCCAAGCTTAGAGTAGAGCCTAAGTTTCTTGTAGTGCTGTGCGAGTATCTTCTTAAATCCCTGAGACTTATGTTGCCATCCCTAAACCTATCAAGAGTTTGCTGGTGTGCAATCTTGCTAGAAGCATTTTTAAACCTAGTATGGCAGTTAGTCATTCTGTCAGGATGACCCTTCAAGAATTGACCTATGACATGAAGGTCATGATAAGTACAGAACGCTATCGATTTGCAATCGAAAGTCAAAACAACTTCTGCATCCTTTTCTTCAGGTTGCTCTTGCTTCTCAACAGCCTTGGATTTCTTGACCTCTGCATCTGCGAAGGCTTTCGACATGGCTGTGTCTCGCTGGTTGTTTGTAATATTATAAACTGTGACTGGTCTAGATTTCTTCTCAGCCTCAGCATTGATAACTTCTTTTACATTATCAACCTTCGATGTACTCAAGAGTTTCTCTGAGAGAATGTCTATCGTGCCATCTGCATACTTAAGTCTATGTACTTTGATGACTTCTAAAGATGCCTCGCCTTTAAATCTAAACTGTCTGTGATTAGTCAGGTCAGATAGCTGGACAGCCATAGTGTCAGTAGTGCCTACCTTACCAATGATAGCTACTCCTACTTCATAGTCTCTGATTTTATTTACAGTAATGTCCAATACTTCGTATAGTCCACCACCACCATTGCGGTCTGTCTCATTTACTTTCTGAAACATCTGACCATTTTTGATTTGATTTGTTTCCAATTTAGCCTCCCTTATAAAGTTAGTTAGTTCGCCATATACCAACACCACCTTTCATCTTAATAACAGAGAACGACATATCGAGTCGCACAGATTTAAACCTATGAACAGCGTTTCTTATTATCTTGATTTCCTTATCAATCTTAGACTTACTAATCTTGATAAAGATATGGTCTCCCTTATCCATTTGGATAAGAGGCAAGTCGTACTTGATAGGTTTCCCTCTCAAATTACGCTCAGGCATCGGCACATCTTTTTCAATTTCGTATTTCATAGTAGTTAATGTGTATATAATATTCCTATACTATACACGAAAAATGAGAAGTGTGGCGGTAAAGTTTGAAAAAAAGTAAAAAAAAATTTATACTGCCTCTCATGGATTTTGGTAAGCATCTCGATAAAAAAATTTTGCAACAAGCAATACGAGACATCGCTTCCAAAAACCTAGATATTTCCACAGAAGCTATTGAGTATTTCCAGTCAGAGTCTTTCAAGAAACTCTGCATGAGGTATGAGATTAATTCTGAGAATATCTTGGAGGCTGTTAAGAACCTTTATGATTATCCGCTTGTGTCTAGAAAAATTCTTGCGAATGAAATCAATCGCATGGTAGATAGTAAGTGGTAGTAGGTACTTAGTAAGTATTTTAGTAAGTATATACATAGTAAGTATATAGGAGAGTGAGAATGGAAAAGAAAGAAATTCGCCAGCATATTGATAGCAACCCAAGGACATCAGGTCTGAAGGTAGGTCAATACAAAATCATTTGCCCTAACTGTTCCAGCCAAAGAAAGAAAAACAAAAAGGACACACCTTTGAGTGTGAACATTAGCATAGATATGATTACCTATTACTGCCATCATTGTAATATCAAGGGAGGCATATCTAGAAAAGGAGAAAGAAGTATGGAAATAGTAAGCGACTCAACAACATCAGCCACACTAACAACAAGTGGTAGTTTAAGTATCATGAGTTCCAAAGGAGGAAGCATATCTATAGGCACAATAAAAGAAGAGAAGCTATCGGAGTGCGAGCAGAAGATTGAACAATGGTTGGGCAATAGAAAGATTGATTTAGATACCGCCAAAAAAATGGATTGTGTCTGGGAGGAGACAAAACATTTACTGGTAATAGGTTTTCCATACTGGGAAAACGGAAAAGTTTCTGCTTGTAAATGGCGTACAGCCAATGGCAAGAAAGACTTTTGGTGGACAAATTCTGCTAGCAAATTGTGGGGAAAGGAAGGAGACGAAAGTAAAAGGATTGAGGGATTGGTTATAACAGAAGGAGAGATGGATGCCTTGTCAATCAAGCAAGCTTTCTTGGATGCAGATATGGATGTCTCTGTTTTCTCTGTGCCAAATGGAAGTCCTAACAAGATTACTGATGGGAAGGTAGACCCAAGTGAAGATGGTAGGTTCAAGTATGTTTGGAATGATAAAGATTTGTTAGACAAGTATGACAAGATAATACTAGCCTCAGATACTGATACTGCTGGAGATTGTTTGGTTCACGAATTGAGCAGAAGGATTGGGAAAGCAAAGTGCTATCGTGTTGATTACAAAGGATACAAAGATGCCAATGAATTACTTATCAATACAGACGAGGCAACTCTGAGGAAGCAAGTCCTCAATGCAGAACCCATTCCTTTACATGGATTGAACAATATGAAGCATTACTCAGATGAGTTCGAGAGTTTGTACAAAGATGGTAAGCCTTCAGGTATATCAACTGGGATAAAGTCCTTGGATGATTTGTTCACACTTCAGACTGGTCAGCTTTATGTTGTGACTGGATGGGCTGGTCATGGTAAGTCTGCCTTCCTTGACCAAGTGATAGTCAATGCTGGCAAGCTGTATGGTTGGAAAACTTGTTATGCTAGCTTTGAAAAACCGCCCTCATTTCACAGCGTGCAACTCGCTCAGATACTAACTGGCAAGCCATTTTTCAAAGGACACAATGAAAGAATGACAGAGGCAGAAAGGAATGATGCTTCCGCATGGATAGAGGAACACATATTGTTCCAAGATTATTTGGATGGAGGATTACCGACAATAGAAGCTATCCTTGATAAAGCACAAGCAAGTATCCAAAGGATGGGATGTAGGATGTTAGTAATAGACCCATTCAACTTTATACATACCGATAAGTCTTATGCTTTAGAAACAGATATGGTCAGCGATATGTTGAGCAAGGTGCAACTCTTTGCCAAGCAAACAGATTGTTTGGTTTGGTTCGTGGCACATCCGAGCAAACCATTCAACAAAGAAAAAGTAGGACACCCAACACCGCTTGATATAGCTAAGTCGATGGCATGGAGTACCAAGCCTGATGTCTGCCTAGCAGTCCATAGAGGCAACGAGGCTGTCGAAATACATTGCACCAAGGCAAGGTGGTATTGGAACGCTAAACTCGGCTGTGTTAAGCTTAATTATAATCCAGTAAATGGTAGGTATGGAGAGATTGAAGAACAAGAAGATGACTTCGACTGGGATTTCTGAGGAAGTTCTAATCGTAAATGATGTAGGAAATTCCTATCTACATCTGAGACACAAGGTAGAAGTTAGAAGCATTGACAATACCAAGGTTGGTAGAGCCATAGTCTTTGACCAGCATATTATCGACAAGCTTTATACCGAACAACTAATCAACGAGAAACAACACAATGTTTGTGATAAATATTTAGGTTTGATTTCTAGGTCAGGAGTTTTTCCACAGAGTTCGGCTGGCGACCTTGACAAAATATTTACCAGTAATAGTTCTCCCAGCGTCAATACAAAACCACTTGTACTAAGCCAAGTTCAAAACAGATTGGTTGAGGATTGTGGAAGTAAGAAGGAGAAAGAGTTTTGGAAAGTCATGACTGAGAACCCTGATAGGATTACTCAGTCGCAACTTGATAGTGTGATTGATTGCTCAGATGCAATGCTAAACTTTTGGTATCTTAGTCAGACGAGTCCAATTTCCTTATTTCAGAAAGCTTTTTTAAACCTGACTGAGTAAGCTTACCCTGACTTTCCCACTCTTCTAAGATTTCACGAGGAACATCGTCTCTATATTTGTATATATCTGTTTTTAAAACACCATCAATATACTTGTCATCTTCTTCATCTTGGATAGGTTGTGGTTCTGCTTGGATAGGTTGTGGTTCTGCAATCTGCGGTTCTGATTTCACAACGCTATCATAAGCTTCATTGATTAAATGAATTACTTGTCTGTTTAAAGAGCGAAGATTTTTTTGTGCCAACTCTCTTGCCTTCACATAGGTTTCTTCATCACACCTAATATATAAATTTTTCTCAGCCATATAGCCTCCTCAATTAATTTTGTTATCGTCATCATGTAAGTACACTATGTCAGGCGAAGGTTCTACTTCTGCTATCGCTACGCTTTCTTTACCCAACTGATAGAACCTATTATTTTTTAACTGTTCTATAGCAATATCCATCGCCCACTCATCATGTTTCAACAGAGGTTCGTCAAGTAATTTAATCGCATGAGCAATCGCATCTAACTCGGAGTCATGTACCCACACCTTATGCACCCATCTCCCTATACTTTTTTGAGAAGATTTAACAAAAGGTTCAGGCAAATCTAATTCGTAAGTGTGTCTTACAACTGCATACATAATGCTATTGTAGAGAAATGCTATCAGTAATTCAATTTTAATTTAGAGAGGAGGCACTAGAGAAGAATTATTTTATTGTACTAGTACCTCCTCATTGGGAGAATTGGTATGAAAAAAATAAACCAATAACCCATTGTACAAAAAAAGAGAGAGGCAGTCTATTACCTCTCTCAACTTTTAACTTTCTTAGGAGGTGTCGTTAAAACACTTCTTAATAACGACAATCTCTGTCGCTGTTCAACCAGTATAGCAATCGGCTTGCACCTCGTCAAACTATTCACAGCTTATCCACAGAATTATCCACATTCAATTTTCTGACCATAATCTCCACCAAGCGTACACGAGATGGTGAAAAAATATTTACCAGTAATAGTTTTCGGGAGAGGATTTTTGACCAAAAAAAAAGCGGAGACTATGCAGTAAATTAATACCACATAGCCTCCGCTAATTTTTACTTCCTTGTTTTTTTTATGCTTTCGTTATTCTGAATTGCTCTTCGATACAGAAATCAACAAAGGTTTCGGTTGGAGGTCTGAGAATAATCTCTGCCTCGTCTCTTGCATTGATATAAGCAAGCACCTCATCTTTCTTGATACTCTTTTCAAAAAGCTTGCAGTCTCGCAAGCCTTCGTATCTATCTCTAAACCATTCAGCTTTTTGTTTGCTTAAAGTCCAAGACATATGCTCGTGTTCTCCACCTCGATAGACATAGAACTCGTCAGGTAAATGGTCAAAGGTTTCCCTATCTTCTTTATCCATCATGAGTCTTATGTCTTTCGCATCGTGGTCTAATATCAGAGCCATCCAAGGAACAAAATGTTCATAGACATTCTCTGTATCAGTCCACAACCAGCGAACAACCTCCCAATATTTTTCTTTTGAAAGATTGCAATGCTCAGTATATTCACTCGGATTAGCATTGTTTTTCTGCTGGTCATGTAAGCACCAACGAACAAACTCAGGCACTCGATAAGGTCTCTCTATATTTATGAGATAAGCATCAACATCTTTTTCAAGATAAGCTTTTCTCAGAGCAGAAACCTTGAGCCAGTATCTGAGATTAGTTTCATGGATATGCCACCTTGTAGATGGATACACGATAGAGATTAAGCAAGGATGATGAAGCATGAAACGACCACGCTCTCCATAGTCACGCTTATGACAATTAAACATGAGATTATCTTCGAGCGTATCATCCATTTCCAACTCATCAGGATTGCCATGAAGGTCATGCACATGAGCCTTTAACTCTTCGAGCAAAACATCTTCATCAATGAACCTATCAATCCATTCTCCATTGACATCTACATAGTCAAGCATGGAAGTCATGTAAAGAGCAGTAGACTCTATAGTGTTGTATCTATTCTCAACATCTCCGAAGCCTTCCGCTTTGTGAACACCTCCATGAGGCATGGTACTGAAATGTTCTCTAATAACATCCCTATTCAACCATGTAGGATTAGCCTTTGAAATGATACTCATTGGGAAACCTCCGAGACTTTTACTTCTGCTTTGTCGAGAAATTTCAAAACTGAATTGCAAATCTCTACAACTTGCTCATCACTCTTCCAAAACTCCAAAGGCTCTGACCCACTAGCAGACTCAATCAAGACCTCAAGAAGTGTTGCCATTGCTATAGCTTCTTCCATCGGAATTGTGAGCAGAATGTCCACCTTCCTTGCAGACTTTTCTAAGATTTTGTGTCTTTGCTTTGACAATTTAAGAACTGTATCACTCATAGCGAACCTCCTTGCTCTCTATCTTCCTCAATATCTCTTATTAAGAAACCAAGTGATGCCTGAGCAACTTGACACTCTTCGATGACTCCACCCTCGCAGATGTTAGAGAAAGTTATAAGTGACCTTCGCAAGTCTCTCACTTTATCTAGACTAATTCCATCTAGTCTGTCGATACTTTCTTGATAAGAAAGTAAGTCATCAGCTATCACAGAAATAGTATCAAGCAAATCACTTACCTCATTCTTCAAAGCAACTCGCTCATCCATGTACAACATTGTTTCTTTTACTTCTGCCATTACGCACCTCCAGTTTTTGTGACGCTTGAGGAAATATTACTCGTAATATTTTCTCCTCCCTGTTCCACAGGATTGTGCAAAACAAGAACACCACCATTCTCATACGAAAGATAATAAGATTTATCTTCCACCACTTGAGTTTTGAAAAGACTCAAAAACTTTTCATATATTTTTTTCATATGCACCTCGCATTTGAAAGTTAAAAGGAACTGATTTCGGTTCTTTTGAACCAACGCTTACACGCTCTCATATTGAGTCATCAGGAGAAAACACACATTTTCTCTATCAGTTTCCTGAATTCGACCTCCATAGAGGCTCTCTCGCTGGCGAAAAGAGAGGAGGCTAAGGTTTAGTACCACCCTAAAAACCTCCTCTCAGAACGCTCATTGAGATTAACTCATGTAGATAACTTCTCCGAAACCTGACTCTTCAATCTCATTACCGCCATAGCTACTGCCATCCTGACCATAGCTAAAGACATGACAGATAGGAGTATCAAGCAAGGCATCATGTTCTTGCTCGAAGCTTCCCTCTCCATCCGAGAAGTGAACAATCAAATCAATCTCATCAAGGTCGAGGAACTCTTCGACAGCATTGAATGGCGCATCGAAGTTAGTCCACCCTGACCCAGCAAAATTGATTTCATCTTTATCAGGCATCTCATCTCCTTGGTCAGTATCGTAGACATCGAAGTATTCGCCTTGCTCATTTCTGAGAGCGACACCAGCATACCTATTGACCATGAGTTTCTTGACCTGAAACTCTTCGAGGATAGCGAGAGCCTCAGTAATGAATGAGTCTCTATCACCCTCAGTAGAACCTGAAACATCAACCAGCATCACAACATTTTTAATTGATGGTTCTTTGTCCTTACTAGGCATATAGATACCACGAGCCATGTGTCTGCGATTAGGCATAGACCAAGTGTTATTGTTCGATTGAACCTGAGTGAACATATCTCTAAACATATCCTCCCAAGGAACAACTTGCTCAACCAACTCAGACTTACGACCTCCGAGATAATCAATCCCTGAGCCTTCGCCTGAATTAATCATGCCTTGAACTTTCTCTGCCATCATTACTTGAGCATCAAGTTTAGTTATCTGCTCTTGCAACTCATCTTCAGAAAACTGAGAGCCATCTTCGTTAGTCATGTCAAAGACACCGCCAGCCATCTGAGGCAAATCATTCAAGTCAATCTTCCCTGACTCATTGGTCTCAGGAGAACGCTCATCGGAGAAACCCTGACCAGTAATATTTTCATCATCACCAGTCTCCGCATCTCCATCTGCATTTCCGCCTGAACCCTGACCTTCGGTTTCCTCATCGGTTTCCTCATCGCCATCGCCTGAGCCTGAGCCTTGAGTATCCTCTTCAGACTCATCTTGATTGTCATCCTGACCCTGACCCTGACTTTCGTTCTCGTCAGAGTCATCGCCCATCTGCTGTTGCATATCATCGATAGCTTCTTGAAGAGCCTCATCGTCATCGAACAAGATGTCATGAATGGTATCCGCATCCATGATAGAGCCATCTTTGTTTAGGTATCTATGCGAAAGCAATGCACCTTGAGGCAACTGTTTCCCAAGCTTATAAACTTCATAGCCATTGATTGCATAATCGGTAGCAATGTTCCAAAGCTTCGGATGTCTATCGCCTCTTCTAAGATGATGACCCCATACAACATGAAGAGCCTCGTGAATGAGGACACCTTTGATTTCTTCCATCGGTAGACCGAGGACAAAATCAGGATTGTATTTTATGACCTCGCCATTGGTTGCCATGGTGTCAAAAGAACTATCCTCTTCCAAGGGCAGACTCAAAAGAATTGATGCAAGACCTGACTCAGAATTCATCAATTTGTTTTTCGCCTTGAGCATTACTTCATTAGCAGAAAGACCACCATGAAGCGACCTCTGAGATTTATCGTAGCTACTCATTACTTGCCCTCCTCTAATCCAGCACCTGAAAAGATTTTGCCAAGCGTATTCTGATTAAGAATTGACTTAGCCTTCTCCATGTCCTGAGTGACTTTTGCTCTTTTGGTTTTTCCAATATCGCCTTTGTCTCTCAGAGAGTCGATGTCATTTACTGAAGCGAGAGACTCGACACAAACTTGAATAGCCTTGTCAATCTCTTCGCTTTGAAAGAGTTTTTTATTCAGGTCTCTGTTAGTTTCAATTTGGTCTTTAAGACCTTGAAACACGCTGTCCTTGAAAAAGGATTTACCTGAGCCATCTTTCTTTAGAGCATTGATGATGTTAGTTATTGAACCCTCCAAGTCCTTTTTCATCTTCTCTGCTAGCACTTTGAAGTTAGACTCATAACGAGAAGCGACATTGTTCTCTATCGCTTTTCTCCTCTTAGCATCCGCATGAATTCTTTCGTCATTGCTTGTGTCATAAGAACTGAAAAAGTCAGTCGTTATATTGAAAGCAAATTTCTTTTCAATTTGATGCCATTCTTTGTAGTCTTGCTCATTCGCAAGCTTACCAAGTTTAGCCATGCCCTCTTGGATGAGTCTAAGATAATCAGTCTTAATCTCATTGACCAACTCTGAGAACTTAGCCTCATACTCTTCGTAACCATTAAGCAAAGTATCAAGCTTCTCATTGGAGACTATCCTCCATTCAGATGCCATGCCCTCGCCATCTTGCCAAGCGTGAGTATATTTATAAAGATACTTCTTTCTAAATTCATTCTGAATTTTTCGGAACTCTTTATTAATATCTCTACCGAAGATTTTTTTATTAACACCAACGAGAGAAGCGACAGCATTTTTATTGCTGGCTAACTCCTCACTCGCAAAGCTATCTTTTTTGATACCACTAATGGCAGACGAATAAAACCTGACCTTCGTAAAAGTATCTTGAAAGATAGTATCTATTTTGATTTTCTTTTTCATATTGCACCTCCGCAAAATTAATTTAAAGAAAGTTAAAAAAACTGTTTCATGCTTTTGCAATCATCAGACCGAGTACCCACTCGATTACAGTTTCTGAAACTGAGTAGGGAGAAATATTGACTAGTAATATTTCCCCCCACCAGTCTGATTTAGATTAACACCTTGTCATTTTCAGAAATGAAAACTGAATAGGTGCTGGTGTTTTTCAACTCAGGGCAGACACCGACCACCGCTCTCATGAAAAAGACAGCGAACTCTTTCGATGGAAAAGTATCAATCCATTTCAGAGAGTTATCGAAGTATGAAGGCTTCAACTTCTCGTCTGCATCTTGGATAGCAGAGACCAACGCAACTGCTGTCGCATATTGCAGACCCATGGTCTCAGGAACATCGACCTTCTTGCCATCGACAATGTCTGCAAGGTTCGGAATATCCTGAGATAGATTTATGAAATTCATAAATTCTAATCCAGCCTCGATACCGACATTGCTCTGAGCGTGGAAAGGCATCAAGTCTTTGTCACTCTCAGGCATTGCCTTCATGATGTCAGACAGTCTCGACCATGCTCTTGGAGAAGGTTGAGGATTACTATCCTTGGCATCGAACTTCCATAACAACTTAGGCATAAAATTTATGAACCCTAAGATAGAGGAATGAACACCAGCCTGAGAACCCCAAACGAGCCAGTCATTAACATCATGCTTGAAATTAATCAGAGCCAGCCTATTGGTCATATGAGCAAGCATCTTGTTAGCACCTGACCTATCACTCGCTCTGTTTCCAGCCATGACAATATGCCAGCCTTCAGGCATGACATATTCTCCCAGCCTTCTCTCATGAACCAACTGTCCGAGAAGCTTCTGCATATCCGCAGTCGCTTGAGCGAACTCGTCAATAAAAAGTAGACCCTCTCCACTGACTGGAAGATTTCCGAGAAACGCTCTCTTCTGTTCTCCATTTACAATGAAAGGTAGACCACCCAACTCAATCGTCTCATACAGACTCGCTCTAAAATCAAGCGAACCGAACTCGTCTTTCTTAGGTCTAATTGTCTCAACGATTTTTCTATCTCCAGCTAGCACCTGAGCGAACTCATTTACTATCGCAGATTTACCAACACCAACACCGCCTAAGAGCATCGGAACTTTTCCAGCACTCACGACATTGTTTAATAGCCTCAAAGCTTTAGATGGAGAGGCTTCCATCATTTTATTTTCTTCACTCATATTGCACCTCCGCAAATTGTGAAAGTTAAAAGAACTGTTTCGGAACTTTTGTTCCATCATCAGACCGAGGCACACACCTCGATGACAGTTTTTTGAGAGAGAGGATTGATTGCTCAACCCTCTCCTCAAATGGATTAGAAATTTGGATTATTCCAAACTTCCTTCTCCCATTCTTGAAAGTCCTCGCTTTCGTGTTGCTCGTCAATCCAGTCACGCACACAAGAATAAGTCGGTAACAAATATTCGTTATGCCATTCGCTATCCCTCTTATACTCTGCATGGTAAAAAACTTCTGTTCCAAACTTCTCAGAACGAGTAATTATTTTTCGGATACGAAAACCTCTATACTCGAGAACTTCGACTGTCTCTTTAGTCACATAAAAATCTTTCATTATGACCACCTCCCATCTTTACTCATTCGTTCCGCAAGGACAGTAAGAAAATCTACTGTCTTTAACTTAGCGCTCTCAGAGTATCGAGAAGTTTTTAGAAAAGTATCCATCAAATCATAGACAGCATCGTAGCTTAGAGTGTCGAGTCTTTTTAGTATCTCCGACCATTTCTCTAGCATATGTGCTTGC
>TARA_R100001440_G_scaffold73310_2_pt1 | contig 37537 bp, 38 predicted proteins | sample TARA_R100001440 | Tara Oceans TARA_R100001440 (sample SAMEA2622112) | marine metagenome | biome: marine biome (ENVO:00000447); feature: surface water layer (ENVO:00002042); material: "saline water (ENVO:00002010), including plankton (ENVO:xxxxxxxx)" | depth 5 m
GGAACCATCAACAAAAATGGTTCACTGACGTTTCGAGCTACCCGGGTGGGCGCGGACACCGTTCTTGCACAGATCATTAGCATGGTGGAGTCAGCCCAGGCCGATAAGCCCCCGATTCAGGAGCTGGCTGACAGGATTGCCGGGGTTTTTGTTCCCATTGTGATCCTGCTTGCGATCCTGACGTTCATCACCTGGTTTAGCTTCGGGCCTGCTCCGGCACTGTCCTTTGCCTTCGTCACAACGGTCAGTGTGCTGCTGATCGCCTGTCCCTGCGCGATGTGGCTGGCCACGCCGACGGCCATTATGGTCGGAACCGGCAAGGGCGCCGAAATGGGCGTGCTGTTCCGCAAAGGGGCGGCCCTGGAGACGCTGGCTCGAATGGACACCATCATCCTCGACAAAACTGGCACCCTGACACGGGGCCGACCCGAGCTGACGGATTTCATTCTGGTGGAAGGCCGTGAGGATGAGGTGTTGGCCTGGGTCGCAGCTGTGGAGACCGAGAGTGAGCATCCCATTGGAGAAGCTATCGTCAAGGGCGCCAGGGATCGGGGACTCACCTTGCCAGCGGTCAGTGATTTTCAGGCAGAGCCAGGCTACGGGATCCAGGCTCAAGTGGCCGGGCACCGGATCAATGTGGGCGCGGACCGTTATATGCATCGCCTCGGTATCGATTTGGCCAGCGTGGCCGACAGCGCGGTGTCACTTGCTGAAGAGGCAAAAAGCCCGCTTTATGTTGCCGTTGATGGCCGTCTCGCCGCGCTGATTGCAGTGGCCGATCCGCTCAAGGATGGTTCGTTGGAGGCGATTGCTGCGCTTAAGGCCGCAGGGCTGAGTGTGGCCATGCTCACCGGTGACAATCGCGCTACCGCCAAGGCCATTGCGCAGCAGGCGGGTATTGAACGGGTGCTTGCGGAGGTATTGCCGGACCAGAAAGCGGCAGAAGTAAAGCGTCTACAGGAAGACGGCGCACGGGTCGCTTTCGTCGGTGACGGCATCAACGATGCACCGGCATTGGCCCAGGCCGATGTGGGCATTGCCATCGGCACGGGTACTGACATTGCGATCGAGGCAGGCGACGTGGTTCTGATGCGCGGCGACCTTCGGGGAATCGTCGATGCGGCCGCGCTTTCCCGGCGCACCCGTAAAACGATCCTCGGCAATTTCGCCTGGGCCTACGGGTATAACCTGGCACTTATTCCGGTGGCAGCGGGTGTTCTTTTCCCGTTTACCGGCTACCTGCTCAACCCCATGCTGGCCGCCGGTGCAATGAGCCTGTCCAGCGTATTTGTGGTGACCAACTCGCTCCGGTTGGGTCGGTTTAAACCCGCTAGCGGACAAACCGTGGCCAGCGACATGAACGACGGCAGTGCCGTACAGGCAAGCGCCTCATGAGAGAGCCAATACACAGAACCAGGAGATTGACATGATGACAAGTGAGGCATGCATGTTTGGAATGGCGGGAATGGGGTTGATATCCCTTTTGCTCATCGTCGCCCTTGTGCTTGGCGTCGCCGCCCTTGCCAAGTACCTGTTTTCCAAAAACAAAGATGAATCTGGAAGCGCGAGAAAGAACACCAGAGGGGATTATGAACACCACTCTGGAGCCTAAAATCCATCGGGATCCCACGGAAAGTAATGGAGAACGACTAAACGCAACAGCAAAAGTTGCCGGGGTTCTGCTTCTGTTGGTTGTTCTGGCCGCAACCTACTGGGTCATGCTGGAGACGGGAGCATTGGCCACAGTGACCAACAAAGTTGCTTTGCGGGAATGGATCGATCAACTGGGGTACTGGGGGCCGGTGGGCATCATCGGCTTGATGATCATGGCCATCGTCCTGAGCCCGATTCCCAGCGCCCCGATCGCTATGGTCGCCGGAGCGGTCTATGGTTCTCTCTGGGGGACGGTGATTGTGGTTGTTGGTGCCGAGGCTGGCGCATTGATCGCTTTTACCATTGCTCGGTCCCTGGGGTACGACGTTATCCATCGCTGGAGTCGGGTGCGCCCGATGTTGAGTTGGTTGGGTAAGGAGCGCTCCCAAAGTGCGTTGATGCTGGCCATTTTTGCGTCACGACTGGTGCCCTTCATCTCTTTCGATGCAGTCAGCTATGCAGCAGGCCTGACGCCCCTCGCGCTCTGGCGTTTCGTCGTCGCAACGCTGGCCGGAGTTATTCCGACGGCCTATTTGATTACAGCATTTGGCGGATTGCTCATGGCATCCGAGTCAGGGCTGATGACGATAATGCTGATTCTCGTCAGCGGCATTACCCTGTTGCCGGTTGTAACGAAGCTGTTTTTTTCTCGACGCAGTGTGCTTAAGAGAGCGCTCGAACAATAACATTTGGAGGAACTTATCTGCGCATGTCCAGTCTCAACTGGCCGACGGACTATTGTGGATAGACGATGGTGAGTCGTTTCTGCCTGCTTGGCGACGTCCACTAATGTAGGCTATGGTACCAAGTGCTGTTTTACACGTTAAAGGCATTTTATTTAGCTGTTCTCTAATCGGGATATCGACGCGATGAAGAAGCGGTTTATGGGACTGGCAGCAATGCTGCTCGTAGCTTCTTTCCTTGTTTCACAGGGAATGGCTGCGACCTCTTTTGAGGTGGGGCCCATGGCTGAGGCTTGTGTTCTTCTCCCAGATACCGAGGCGATGCCCGACTGCGACATGCTTCAGGCTCAGGGTAGCTGTAGCAGCACGTGTATTTCTTCCCATGTCGCCAGATCTGTCATTCCGGATTTGCCATTATTATCGTCCTCTCCGTTTCCCAGGGGCTATTCTTCTCATTCCGGCCGTGTACTTTCAGGGCCTGACCCCTTTCCTCCCAAGTATTCAGCAACTTCCTGAACCTTTGATCGCCTGGGGTTTCCGCGTCGAGTGACTGTCGTTCGAGCTTGAGCGGTATACCACCACGTAGTCAGTCACCCCTGTCGGTTTTACTGCCTGATGAATACCTAAAAATGGGAACGTACTTGTGATGTCACTCTTTTTGGAGCACTCCGTGCGGCGCATGACCATGCTCTGCCGTAAGTTTTCGATAGCACTTTTTTTGAGTCTATTTGCAGCTCTGGCGTCTGCGGCACCGACGATGGATCCAGGAGTCAAGGCGCTCCAGGAAAAAGTCGGTTTTACGGTGATCGAACGCTTCTCCACGCCAGCCGAGGGCGTTACCGGTTATGTCGTGAAGGCTGGGGACGGAAAAACCGGAATCGTCTATGGACTCGGTGACTACGTTCTTTCCGGCGCGCTTCTGGAGGGTAACGGCAATGATCTGACCCGCCAATATTCTGCACGTTATATTCCGAAGCCGTCATATGCCTCGGTTGCAGAACAGCTTTCCAAGGATACGCACCTGGTGAGCGAGGGCGCGAAGGGCGCACTCGAGGTATATGTATTCGCGGACCCCAATTGCATTTTCTGTCACAAGTTTTGGCAGCAGACCCGGAGCTGGGTGGCGGAGGGGAAAGTCAGGTTGCACTGGGTCATGGTTGGTTTTCTAAAGCCCTCCAGCCGGGGCTTCTCCGCCGCTATCATGGATGCAGAGGACCGGGCCGGCGCGCTGCAGGCGTTTGAAGAGAATTTCGGCAACAGTGGTAATGGTAGCGGAATTTCTGAATTCACCCCCATCCCGGCGAACCTTGAGGCGGCGCTCGAACAACACAGTCAGTGGATGGCAGAGCTGGGTTTCAGCGGAACGCCAGGGTTACTGTTCAGGGACACGAACGGCCAATGGCGAGGCCAGACCGGTGTGCCCAAGCTGGAAGCGCTCGGTAGGATGCTGGGGATCGCTGAGTAATGGATCAGTTTCCCTCATTAATTATCGCCGGCCAGATCATGATGGCGGTTATGGCAGGTTTGCTGCTGAACCTGACGCCCTGCGTGCTGCCCGCGATTCCCATCAAGGTCCGGACCATCCTGCGGGAGGCGGGCAGCCAGCGGTCACATCGCGTGCTCGCTGCACTGGCGTTCGCCGCCGGAACACTCACCTTTTTCCTGACGCTGGGTGGCCTGACCGCGCTGCTGCAGTGGAATTGGGGCACGTTATTCCAGTCGACGGTATTCGTGGCCGTCCTGGTTGCGTTGATGGTCGGCTTTGCGGTGGTCACCTGGCTGGATCTGCCTATCCCGGTCCCTGCGTTTGCCGCCTCGGCCCATGGCCGGCGTTACTTTGAGGCATACGTCTCAGGGCTGTTGAGCGCGGTTCTGGCCGCACCCTGTGCAGGGCCTTTCCTGGGTGGCGTTCTGGCTTTTGCCGTCACTCAGCCAGCTCCGGTGATCATGGGGATATTCGGCAGTATCGGGCTCGGGCTGTCATTACCCTACGCGGTACTGATGCTTAAGCCTGAGTGGCTGAGTCGGTTGCCGAAGGCGGGGCCCTGGACCCTCGCTATTCGTGAAGTGCTCGCGCTGGTTTTGCTGGCCGCGGCCGTCTTTTTCAGCGCGAGCTTGGTGCCCAAAGCGGTTTACCCATGGTTATGGTGGGCCTGGCTGGCACTGGTCCTATTATGGGGTATTCGCCGATTCATCCAGGGTAACGGCGCCGTGCGTGTGATCGCAGCTACGGCAGCAGGCCTTGCCCTTGCGGTGGCTGTGGTATTTGCCTCCCCGTTGGGGAACAGTGAGGGCGAACTTGTCTGGCAACCTTACTCACCAAAACTCCTGACAGACACAAAAGCCCGTGGCGCTCCTTATTTGCTGGAGTTCACCGCAGACTGGTGCATCAACTGCAAAGTGCTGGAGCGCACGGTGTACAAGGAGCCCGCTGTGGCCTCCGCCGTGCGGCGCGCCAACATGGTACCGATTCAGGTCGACGTGACAGCGAGTGACCCTGAGAAGGACGCATTGTTAACCGCGACGGGTGGGCAGGCCTTACCTTTTGCGGCGGTGATTGACGGCGACGGTACTGTTATCGCCCGTTTCACGGGGCTCTTTGACACCGACAGCTTGGTTGAGGCGATCAACCGCACCGGAAACTCACAACTTTAGATACTGGAGATCAAATATGGTGACCCGACCCAAGGCATGGCTGGCTGGCATAGCAGTTTTACTGATCGTAATCGCAGCCGCATTCGTGTTGATCGATAACAATACCGGAAATACCGCCAGCACTACCCAGACTGCACCGGCCAGTTCTGAAGGCCCAGCACCAGGTGCCAGAACCGGGTTGGCGGGCTCTTCCGACAAGGTGCGCCTGAAAATTGTTGGCGAGAATAAAGCACTGATTGGTGATACCGGAGAAATTGTTCTGGCACTGGACATTGACCCCGGCTGGCATGTGAACGCCAACCCGGCCTCCATGGAGTTCCTGATTCCCACGGTCGCGAGTTCCGCGGTTAATGGCCAGTCGCTCGACATTCCGATTCAATATCCACGTGGCCGGGTCAGTGACATTACCCTTGATGATACCGCCCTGGAGGTTTACGACGACGACGCGAGCATTCGGCTACTGCCCGACGAAACGCATACGGCTATCTTGAAAGAAGCCGGCAAGCTCGACATGACAGTGCGGGTACAGGCCTGCAGTGACGAAGGCGTTTGCCTGGCACCGGCTGACCTGCCCCTTACCCTGAATCTGGACGATACCAACACACAATGACCCCAAGATTTTCCTTCCAAAAAGGAATTAAACGGAGAACCACTGTGAACCGCATAATAAGAGTATTCCTGATTTCCATGGTCGCCCTGGGGAGCCTCAAGGCTTATGCCCACTCCATGGAGGATGTCGAAGCGTCGTTAAATGAAAAAGAGCGGTATGCCCAGTTTGTCGACCAACCGGCCCCTCCGTTCGACCTGACCGGCACCGACGGCAAGACCCTCTCCCTGGCGGACTTAAACGGTAAAACCGTCGTGCTCAATTTTCTCTACACGCGCTGCACCGAGGCCTGCCCTTTGCACATGAACCTGATCCGCCAGTTGCAGACCGGGGTTGAAGACGAAGGGCTAAGCGAAGAGGTGGTCTTCATCACCATCGCCACCGATCGTGAAGACGTCGCCGGGACCCGGAGGAACATGCGTGCCTACGGCGAAAACTTTGATCTCAACCCCGGCAATTGGCACTTTCTCTACCGGGCAAAGAACGAATCACCTGGGTTGACGTCGGAACTCGCTAAGGCCTATGGCGTTCAATTCACGGACACGGGTGACGGAGTCCAGGTACATGGTGTAGTCACTCATGTGATTGATCCACAGGGACAGATGCGTGCCCGCTTTCACGGCCTGAAATTCGAGCCTCAGCATCTGGTGACCTATCTTAAGGCCATCGCCATAGGCCCCAATGCCGCAGCCGATGATGGGTTCTGGAGCCGGCTGTATGGGCGTATCGAAGGCCTGATGCAGGGTGAGTAGTCTCTGTGGGCAGCAACGAGGCAAGAGGCAGACAACCGTGAACAGGAGCAACTGTCAATGTGGCAGCAACCTACACCTGTAGCCCGGGTACTGGCTGCAATGCTCGTTTTTGCTATTTCATTTGCCCCTGCTGTTTCGACGGCGGGGGACGTTCCAGAATCGGTCGGCCCACAGGGATTTCTGACCTGGGAAACAGCCCGGAATCTGCCCGAGCTCGCATTTGAAGACAAGAAGGGCAAACCTTTAACGCTGGCAGATTTTCACGGCACAGTGGTGTTGCTCAACATCTGGGCGACCTGGTGCGCACCCTGCCGCGAGGAAATGCCGACACTGGACTCACTCCAGGCTCAACTGGGGGGCGAGCGATTCGAAGTGGTTGCTCTGTCGATTGACCATGCAGGCATCGGTGTTGTTGAAGAATTCTACCGGGAAACGGGTATACAACACCTTCGTAAGTATATTGATCCGTCCACACTGGCTACCTCAACCCTTGGCATAGAAGGCGTCCCTAGGACCTTGCTGATTGATCATAAAGGTCGTGAAATTGGCCGTCTGGTCGGTGCCACAGAATGGGACAGCCCGGCCATGGTGGATCTTATTACCCGTGCCATCGTCAGAGCTCCGGTTGACTCCTATTGAGAGTCTGCAACAAAGGCCTTGACCTTAAAGTTGACTTTAAAGATACCGTCTGTGTTGACGAACCAAGAACGACAGCCAAAGAAGAGGAGAATGGAACGATGACATTGCAACTTGGAGAAACCGCTCCCGATTTCACCGTGGAATCCACCGAGGGAAACATCCAGTTTCATGAATGGCTCGGCGGCGATTGGGCCGTATTGTTTTCACACCCCGCTGACTACACGCCAGTCTGTACCACAGAGCTCGGCGCCTTCGCTAAACGCAAGGAAGAATTCGCCGGGCGCGGTGTAAAGCTGATCGGGGTGTCTGTTGACCCGCTCGATTCACACAACGACTGGGCGAAGGACATCGAGAAAACCCAGGGCGCAGGGCTCAATTTTCCGCTCCTGGCGGACAAGGATCAGGTTGTTGCAGACCTTTACGGAATGATCCATCCAAAAGCCGACCCCAAGGTGACCGTTCGTACGGTTTTCATTATCGATTCCGCGAAAAAAATACGTCTGACGCTGACGTATCCGCCCAGCACCGGGCGCAATCTGGACGAGATCCTGCGCGTCATTGATTCGCTCCAGCTGACCGACAACCACAAAGTGGCCACACCGGTGGACTGGAAGAATGGCGAGGATGTGATCATCGTTCCGTCGCTTTCCGATGAGGAGGCCAAAGAACGTTTCCCTGAGGGATGGGATGAGCAGACACCGTATCTGCGCGTTACCCGTCAACCTGGTCGTAAGTGAAACGGAAACCGCTATTATTGAACCCCGGGTGTATTTGATTAGCGCCCGGGGGCACTTTCAAACATTTAATCAGGATAACCAATGCTTCAATACCCACAAATCGATCCAATAGCGATCTCTTTAGGTCCGCTACAGATCCATTGGTATGGCCTGATGTACCTTGTTGGCTTTTTGTCGGCCTGGTGGCTCGCCCGTCGCCGGGCCCACCGCTTAGGGTTGAGCGCCGAGGCGATCGAAACACTGATTTTCTACTGTGCTGTGGGCGTAATACTGGGTGGCCGCGTGGGATATGCGCTGTTCTACGGCTTTGACAAACTGGCGGACAACCCGTTCTGGTTGTTCAAAGTCTGGGAAGGCGGCATGAGTTTTCACGGAGGCTTTGCCGGGGTATTGGTCGCCGCCCTGGTTTTTGCCCGCAAACAAAATCTGCGTTTTTTCCAGCTTACGGACTTTATCGCACCGCTGGTGCCGATTGGACTGGGGGCAGGGCGCCTTGGCAATTTTATCAATCACGAGCTTCCGGGGCGGGTCAGCGATACCCCCTGGGCCATGGTGTTCCCGAATATGGGGCCAGAGCCACGCCACCCGTCGTCGCTGTATGAGTTTGCACTGGAAGGTGTTGTGCTGTTCGCTCTGCTGTGGTGGTTTTCAAGCCATCCTCGCCGAAATGGAGCAACGTCCGGCTTGTTCCTGTTGCTCTATGGGGTTTTCCGTTTTTCTGTCGAGTTTGTTCGCCTACCCGACCCGCAACTGGGATTCATCGCTTTTGGCTGGATGACCATGGGGCAGCTTTTAACCCTGCCGATGATCATCGGCGGACTTGCCCTGATTGTTTGGTCGAGATACCGGCCCGTAAACAACACAAAGGCTGCGAACGCCTGACAAAGATTGCCGGGTTCGGTGCTTAGCCTGAGCCAGAATTCGGCCTTTTTCTGAGAGTGACAGATGGACCCATCTATTTTTGGATTCTCCCCACTGGTGGCCGCCTTTGTATTCGGTCTGCTTGGAGGCGCGCACTGCATTGGAATGTGCGGCGGTATCATGGGGGCGCTGAGCTTTTCAGTGCCTCCCGAATTGCGGCGGCCGCGCCGTGTACTCGGGTTGCTGCTGGGTTTTAATGCGGGCCGTATTACCAGTTACATGGTTGTCGGTGCGCTTGTTGGCCTGGTAGGAGCTGGGCTCAGCCAGGCGCTGGATGGCGTTGCGCTTGTGTTGAGAGTTGTGGCCGCCGTGATGTTGATACTAATGGCCTTATACATAGCTAACTGGTGGAAGGGGCTGGTTCGTATTGAGTCCCTAGGCCGCTATGTCTGGGAGTTCGTCGCCCCCATTGGAAAGCGATTTATGCCGGTTGTCAGGGCTCGCCAGGCGTTTGCCTTAGGCTCAGTCTGGGGATGGATGCCCTGCGGCCTGATTTACTCGATGCTCGCCTGGAGCCTTTCGATTGCGGAACCACTCCAGGGAGCAGCGCTCATGGGTGCGTTCGGGCTCGGTACCTCGCCGACAGTGCTGGCAACCGGCATGGCCGCACGGCGCATCTCAGGCTGGATTCGGAATCCGGCGACACGCACAGTGGCCGCTTTGCTGATCATGACTTTCGCCGGCTGGCAATTGTGGCATTTGCATACGATGAGCACCATGGGCTGAAGTGATCGCGGGAATCTCGTTTTATTTAGGTGGGAACTTTCACTTGGAATTTAACTCAGAGACTCGTTGGGTAAGGGCGGATTTGCCGTGAGCAAAATTGTCTTTCTGGCTCGCAGTTCTGTCGAAGAAATTCTTGGGAAGGTGCTAACACAATGAACGTAAAAGAAATTGCTAGATGCGCAGGTGTTTCCCAAGACACCGTGAGATTTTATAAGCGTGAGCGGTTAGTTCTGCCACAACAAAATCCCCGGAATGGCTACTACGTCTACGGTCGGGAAGATCTGAGGCGGCTGTGCTTTGTCCGAAAGGCCCATATGCTGGGCCTGAGCTTGTTCGAAATCAGAATTTTGCTCATCCAAACGCCGGGAAATGGTTTATCCGGTGAAGATTTGAAGACACTGTTTACTGATCGTCTTTCCAAATTCGAACAGGATTTAAGCGAGCTTAAGCAACTGCGCAACGATCTTGAAACCACTATTAAGTCTTGGCAACACCTGCCTGAGGGAGTCCCCAACGGTTATTCTATCCAAGAGTTGTTACGTCGGTGGAGCAAATGCCAACCGGGACAACTTATAGCTTGACGCCTGTGATTCGTGCGTTTTACTCTATCTTTAAATTATTTAAAAACAATCATTTGAGCCGACCTACTTGCCACGATCAAAAACTCATAAGGCCATTATCAACCTGCTGTTGGTGATTATGTTAATGCAACCTGTTTTGGTGATCGGGCAACACATTACAGGCACAATGGATTCTGCCGACCCTTTAGCGCAAATGACCATCATGGAATGCTGCGATACTACTTTAGCCGGAACCAATGGTTATCCGGAACAAGATATGGCCTGCAGCGATATGGCACCGGCGGATTGCGCCTTCGCCGTCAACCAGGGCGGTTGCGGTAACTTGCAATCTGTACTGGCGCCTGAAAAAGCGGTTGTGCCAGTACAATCTTCTTCTGACCATACGTGCATTCCTCTCCATGCGGGTTATCTCAGTGTTGTCCTCGATACCCTCACACCTCCCCCTAATTCCTCAAAAGACTAACTTGAGTCATTAATTTGCACGTCATCCGTAACCCGTCGGTCACGAACGGGCAGTCATGAGTTTTAAACGAGGAAATATCAATGCGCATTGCCTTGGTGGCGATAGTGATCGCTATTGCTTTTGGTTTCGGCTGGCTGGCCAGTCAGCAAACTGTGCCAAAGTACGAACTTGGCAATTCAGGGAATCCTGCTGAGGAATCGACTGAAAAAAAACCTTTGTACTGGGTCGCACCCATGGATGCCAACTACCGTCGTGACAAGCCCGGCAAGTCACCCATGGGCATGGATTTGGTGCCGGTATACGTGGAAAAGAACTCCGGACGAGATGACGGCGGAGTAAAGATAAACTCCGCTGTCAGAGCCAATCTGGGCGTTAGAACCCAGACGGTGTCCCGTGGTGCAGTTTCTATTCCAGTCCGTTCAGTTGGCTATGTCACCGACGATGAAGACCAGTTGATTCACGTGCACAGCCGAATTGCCGGTTGGATTGAAGAGTTTCATGTTCGCTCATTGGGAGAAACCGTAAGTAAGAGTGAGCCACTGTATGAGATCTATTCGCCGGAGCTTGTGAATGCTCAGCAGGAGTTCCTGATGTCTGAACGTCTTAGAAGGAGCTCAGACGCGAAGGCCATCGGTGGAAAACTGCGTGCGCTTGGCATGACAGATAGCCAGATTGCAGACCTAAAAAAAACTGGGAAGGTCCGTGAGCGCATCACTGTGTTTTCCCCCGGTTCCGGCTATGTGACTGCTCTGCCTGCGCGTTCCGGCATGTATGTGCGGCCGGACACCGAGATCATGGCCATTGGTAGCCGTGATTCAGTATGGGTGATTGCCGAGTTTTTCGAACGTCAGGCCGGACTTGTAAATACTGGCCAGTCGGTCGAATTTACTACACCGTCTTTGCCCGGCGCTCATTGGCAAGGGGTCATCGACTACGTCTACCCGGAACTGGATGCCAAAACGCGGACTCTGCGAGCGCGGATACGCGTCCCCAATACTGACGGCAGACTGCGGCCCAACATGTTCGTAAATCTTACCATGAATGCCCCCATCGGCGACGGCCTGCTCTCTATCCCGCGTCCGGCACTTATTCAGCGAAGCGATAGCCAGCATGTGCTGCTGGCCGAGAGCGATGGCTATTTCCGTCCTGTGAAGGTGACTACCGGCCCGGAGGCCGGGGACAGGGTGGTCATTCGCGACGGGCTTGAAGAAGGCCAACGGGTAGTGGTCTCCGCCCAGTTTTTGATTGACTCGGAAACCAGTCTTGAGGCTGCCGTGCTGCGCCTTGAGTCAGGGGGACAAGATGCCGCAGGCATGGGCGATTCAGGCAACTCGATGCCCAAGCTGCTTGAAGCTGCTGGACGAATTACCGAGCTCGATACCGATCAAGCGTCTGTAACGCTTGATCATGACCCGGTACCTGACATTGGCTGGCCAGCCATGACGATGACGTTTGATCTTGCCGAGTCCGTGGATATGAAGGGGCTGTCCATCAATCAGACCGTCAACTTCGGGTTCCGGGAAACGTCGGAAGGCTACCGTGTGGAACGCATTGAACCTGCGCAAGACGCGCAATAACCACTGGAGAAAACCATGAACCTGAAAAACCTGATAACAGCTGTTGTATTCGGATTATCCCTCGGGCCTGTTCTGGCAGTAGCTGATAGCAACATGGGCTCTATGTCCGGCATGGACTCCAAAGAGTCCGCAGGCCCGGTCCAGAGCCGAGGTGTGATAACCGCAATCAATATCGAAAAACGCAAAGTAACGCTGAATCACGAGCCCATTCCGGAGCTGAACTGGCCGAGCATGACCATGGGGTTTTCCGTGGCACCTGAAGTGAAGCTGGAAGGCCTTGGCAAGGACGACACGGTTGTCTTTACCCTAACGCCCGCTGGCAAGGGCCAGCATGTGACTTCTATCAGCAAACAGTAGCGATAGCCCGGGGGAGCCGCCATGCCGGCGCCTCCGGCAATCACCAAACCGGATTCAGCTCATGATTAATGCCATTATCCAGTGGTCGCTTCATAATCGATTTTTTGTATTGCTCGCCACCCTCATCCTGACGGGGTGGGGGGGCTATTCCGTCAGCGAAACGCCCATTGACGCCATACCGGATCTGTCGGACGTGCAGGTGATCGTCAAGACCCCTTATCCGGGCCAGGCACCTCAGGTGGTGGAGGACCAGGTGACCTATCCGCTCACCACCGCCATGCTGTCGGTGCCGGGCGCCAAAACCGTTCGGGGTTATTCGTTCTTCGGCGATTCATTCGTCTACGTGATTTTTGATGATGACACCGACCTGTACTGGGCCCGTTCCCGGGTACTGGAATACCTGAGTCAGGTGGCCGGGCAACTGCCTGATGCCGCCAAGCCTGAGTTGGGGCCGGATGCGACCGGTGTTGGCTGGGTTTACTCCTATGCTCTGGTGGACCGGACGGGTCAGCATGATCTGTCTGAACTGCGGGCCATTCAGGATTGGTTCCTGAAGTTTGAACTACAGACTGTGCCGGGCGTTTCGGAAGTGGCCAGTGTCGGTGGCATGGTGAAGCAGTATCAGGTGGTGGTGGACCCAGACCGCCTGCGCGCCTACGACATCACGCTGCAACGTATTCACGCGGCTATTAACAGCGCCAACCAGGAAACCGGCGCGTCAGTGGTTGAGATGGCGGAAGCGGAATACATGGTGCGGGTTACCGGCTATCTCAGGAACGCGGAGGATTTACGGCAAGTCCCTCTGGGCGTCAATAGTAATGGCAAACCGCTGTTGTTGAGAGATGTGGCGGATGTTCGGCTTGGCCCCCAGATGCGACGTGGAGTCGCCGAACTGAACGGGGAAGGGGAAGTCGCCGGTGGCATCGTGGTGATGCGCTTCGGTGAAAACGCCCTTGAAACCATTGACGGCGTCAAGCAGCGCCTGGAGGAAATTCGCCCGAGCCTGCCGGACGGCGTCGAAGTGGTGCCCACCTATGACCGCTCCACGCTCATCAATAACGCCGTCGACAACCTGTACGGCAAGTTGCTGAAAGAGTTCCTGGTCGTGGTTCTGATCTGTGCGGTGTTCCTGTTTCACCTGCGCTCCTCCCTGGTGGTCATTGTCAGCCTGCCGGTGGGCATCCTGGCCGCCTTTGTCGTCATGCATGCGCAAGGCATCAACGCCAACATTATGTCCCTCGGTGGTATCGCGATTGCGATCGGTGCCATGGTGGACGGTGCCATTGTGATGGTGGAGAACGTCCATAAACATATGGAGCGAACGCCGCTGACGCCGGAAAACCGATGGGCCGTGATGTCGCGGGCTGCCGGTGAAGTGGGGCCGGCGCTGTTTTTCTCACTGATGATCATCACCGTGAGCTTTCTGCCGGTGTTCACCCTTGAGGCTCAGGAAGGCAAGCTCTTCGCGCCGCTGGCATTCACCAAAACCTACGCCATGGCGGCGGCGGCTGGGCTGGCCATCACCCTCGTGCCCGTGCTGATGGGGTATTTCATCCGTGGCAAGGTATTGCCAGAGCACCGCAACCCTATCAACCGAGTACTGATTGCACTCTATCGGCCGGTCATTGGCTGGGCGCTGCGGCGGCCGGCGCTGACGCTCGCAGGTGGCTTGGTTGTTCTGGCGATCGGGTTCTGGCCGGCCAACAAACTGGGCAGCGAATTCATGCCGCCCCTGGACGAAGGGGATCTGATGTACATGCCGACGACCTATCCCGGCATATCCATCGGCAAGGCCCGGCAAATTCTTCAGCAGACGGACAAGCTGATTGCCAGCATCCCTGAAGTGGAAACGGTGTTTGGCAAGATTGGCCGCGCCGACACCGCCACGGACCCAGCACCGCTGACCATGGTTGAGACGTTTATCCAGTTCAAGCCCCGGGACCAGTGGCGTCCTGGTGTGACACCGGAATCCCTGCGCCGCGAACTGGACGAAACGGTCAGGCTTCCCGGCCTCACCAACGCCTGGGTTATGCCGATCAAAACCCGCATCGACATGCTCTCCACCGGCATTAAAACCCCGGTGGGCATCAAGGTGGCTGGGCCAGACCTGAGCGTGATCCAGGGCATCGGGGAAGAACTGGAACGGGTATTGTCGGGAATACCGGGCACCGCATCGGCCTTTTCCGAGCGAGTGGCGGGCGGGCGCTACATCAAGGTGGATATCCAGCGCGAGGCCGCCGCCCGTTTCGGATTGAACATCGCCGACATTCAATCGGTGGTGCGCACCGCCATTGGCGGCATGAACGTGGCCAGCACCGTCGAGGGCCTGGAGCGCTACCCCATCAACCTGCGTTATCCCCAGGGCTACCGGGATTCGGTGGAACAGATGCGTCTGCTCCCGCTGGTAACGCCAAACGGTCAGCGTATTGCGCTGGCGGACGTGGCGAACATCGGGATCGATCAGGGGCCTCCCATGATTAAATCGGAGAACGCCCGTATCAACGGCTGGACTTTGGTGGACATTGAGGGCCGAGACCTGGGCAGTTGGGTCAGCGAAGCGCAATCCGTTGTCAAGGAGCAGGTGAACCTGCCTGCGGGCTACTCGCTGGCCTGGTCCGGTCAGTATGAGTACATGCAGCGGGCCAAGGAGCGCCTGACCTTGGTAGTGCCGCTGACCCTGGCCATTATTGTGATCCTGTTGTACCTCAATTTCCGCAACCTGACCGATGTGGCCATCATCATGGGCACCTTGCCATTCGGCATGATCGGCGGCATCTGGCTGATGTACCTGCTGGGTTACAACCTGTCTGTCGCTGTTGCAGTGGGCTTTATCGCCCTGGCCGGGGTAGCGGTGGAAATTGGTGTTCTGATGCTGGTGTACCTGAACCAGTCCCTGAAACATGCCATGGAAACCGTGGACCACCAGCCACATCAACTGACGGCTGATCTACTGCGGCAATCAATCAGCGAGGGGGCTTCGCAGCGGGTACGCCCGATCATGATGACCTTCGCCGCCATTGTGGCTGGCCTGGTACCGATCATGATCGGCAGTGGCACCGGCTCGGAAGTGATGCAACGGATCGCCGGCCCGATGATTGGGGGCATGGTGACCACGTTGGCACTGACACTGCTGCTGATTCCGGTGATTTTTTACCTCTGGCAGCGGGCACGGCTGAACAAACTTGTGCGAAATGGAGCGATCCAATGACCCGACGTACTGGAATTCAGGCCGCTCTGGCGGTATTGATCACATTATCTCTTCCGTTAACGGCTGCACCGCTTGAAACAGTGGATCAATGGGTCGACGAGGCACTGGCCAACAACGCCACCCTGAGTGCTCAGTATACCGCCATCGAGGTGGCGCAGGCTGAAGTGGAAGGTTCGGATACCTGGGCCGATCCCGTCGTCAAGTATGGAATCGCGCCCGAAACGCTGGAGGGTCCCAACACCGTTGGGCATCGTTTCGAGGTCAGCCAGGCTTTGCCCTGGCCAGACCAGCTGTCGGCCTCCCGCGAAGCTTCTCGAGCGGGTGTGCTCGCAGCCAGACAAGACACCCGATGGCAAACACGGAAACTCATCGCCTCCGTCAAGGAGGTCTATGCCCGCTTGTGGTATTCCGGCAGGGCGATTGAACTACATCATGAGACCCGCGCGCTGGTGGAGCAGTTAGCCGACATAACCCGGCAAAGACTGGGGTATGGCGAGGGTACTCAGAGTGACTTGCTGAGAATAGAGACAGAACTGGATACGCTGGACGCAAAGCTGGTGGAGTTACAAGCTGATCAGGACCGACTTTCCGCTAGCCTGATTCCTCTGCTGGGACGTCGCCCGGAACCCGACGAGCTGGTATTGCCAATGCCGGACCAACTGCCAGCCGTGTCTGATCTGTCCGCGACAACCTACCATCCCATGGTCCAGGCCGCCAAGGCACGAACCGCTGAAGCCCGTGCCCGTCTGGATGCGGCAGAGGCGGGCCGCCGGCCCGTTTTCAGCGCCAGCGCCGGTTATAACAGCCTTTGGGCTGACGAACGCAAACGGTGGACGGTAGGGGTGGGGATTCAGGTCCCGCTGAGCGGACAGCGACAGAACAGTGCCGTTCGCAAGGCGGCAGCCGAGGTGTCGCGACGACAGTGGCAAACCACTCAGGCCCACCGCGATCTACTGGCGTCAATCGGCGACGTGAAGGCGGCGATTCAGGCAGGCTACGGTCGCCTTGAAATCCTTGATGAGCGACATCTTCCCAACCAGCGCGCCCACTGGGAGGCCAGCCTGAACGAGTTGGCCAGTGGCACCGGCAGGCTGGAGGACGCTATCAAAAGCGCAAGACAGCTCACCGGGGTAAAGCTGAATCGGGAAGCGGTCATTCGCGACCTGTTCAGTGCCAGGGCACTATACGAAGCCTTGCGACCAATGAAAACCACCGCTGTATCAAACTAAAGGGGGGGGGCATCATGACACGATTACTGGCAATGCTATCAACGCTGATTCTGTTTCCTGGGGTTGCGCTAGCGGCTCCGGAGGCTGGATTCTGGGAAGCCTGCAATTCAATGATGTCTGGCATGGGCTGGATGATGCTGCCCATGATGATTATGCCACTGCTGCTGATCACGCTCCTGGTTCTGGGCATCCTGTCACTGATCAAGTACTTGCGAAACCGTTAACGGCGACACTGTTTTAATCCGCAAAGTAAAACCAGATTCACTGCCGTGCTCCGCAACATGGCAGTCTTTCACATTACCCCGATGTCATCCGCATAACCCTTGCTTTCACCATCGATATATTTTTAAATACGAATAACAATGATTTGCATTTAAGTTAATTTATTGCGGAGTTTATGTGCTTACAATTAACCAGACGCGCGAGAAAGTCTCCCAGGGCCGCTCGGCGTATGGACTGCTTAACGCGGTGCCAACGCCATGGATGGTAGAGATGATCGGCCACGCCGGCTATGACTTTGTCATATTAGACACAGAGCACATGTCCACCAACCCAGAGTCCCTGGAGCACATGATTCGTGCCGCCGAGTGTGCTTCCGTCACACCCCTGGTGCGGGTGCCGGGGGTTGATCGTCCTGCGATTACCCGGGCTCTGGATAGCGGTGCTCAGGGGATCGTTGTGCCACGTATCCGTAACGCCGAAGAGGCACAGGAGGTTGTTCAGATGGCACGTTACGCCCCTGCGGGGCGGCGTGGTATCACTGGCGGCCGGACGACCGGTTTCGGAACCCTCCCGCTGAAAGACTATCTCAGCCAGGCGAACCAGGAAATCCTCATTGTGCTCATGATTGAGGACCAGGAAGGCATGGATAACCGCGAAGCCATTCTGGGTGTTCCCGGTGTTGACTGGGTGCTTCCGGGAGCAGTCGATCTGTCGCAATCACTGGGCTGCCCGGGCGACCCGTTCCATCCTTCTGTCAATCATGCCATTACGGAACTGGCAGCGAGTTGCCGCCGGTGTTCAGTGGAGTTTTGCGCCTTGCCCCGAAGTCCTGACCAATTAACGGAATGGCAGGAGTGGGGGGCAGGGGTCTTTCTCCTGGGAGAAGACCGCAGTTTGCTCTTTAAATATCTCAAGTCCCACCTTGCGACCTGCCGTGCCGAATCGAACCCGCTGTCTCCCTGAGGCAATCCTTCTTCAAGCCTGACAAGAGTTTTCCTATGCGCGATACCGTACTTTTTCTTGCTCATGTTCCAACGGAAGCCCTGAACCGAGGATTCCTGCCAGCGGCCCAGTCGATGGGGCTGAAAGTGATCCTGTTGACTGACCAGGCGGCGACGCATCACCACTACTTCAGTCAACCGGACCTTCCCGCCTATCCGGAACAGATTCTCCAATGTGATGTCTTCAATCCCCTGTCTGTTATTGATCTTCTCTCAGAACTACCGGCGCCGGTGGGCATATTCTCCAACAGCGACCACCTGCAGACGGTGACCGCCCTGACCGCAGCCTACCTGAATCTACCGGGCAAAGACTGGCAAGCCTGCTACCGGGCAAAAAACAAGGCGGCCATGCGCCATTACCTGAAAGCGCTCGATGATGGCGCATGCTGGTTCCGCGCGGTGAATGATCAGGCGTCCCTGGCGGAAGTGATCAACGACGTTCCATTCCCATGTATTGCCAAGCCCCGTGAGGGCGTCGCCAGCCTCAATGTCAGGCGCCTCGACAACGCGGTGCAACTGCAATCGTTCTGTGATCATTTCTGGCAAGAGCAAGCCGGGCAACCGTTGTTGCTGGAAGAATTTCTGTCAGGCCCCGTTCACACTCTGGAGACCATTGGGGACGGAAACAGCCTGATGGCGCTCGGGGGATTTGAAGTGCGGCTTTCCGAGCCGCCGCACTTTGTCGAACTTGAAGCGGCATGGGTGCCCTACCAGCCAGACAGTCCTCACCTGCAGGAGATGTTCAGGCAGGTACGGCGCTTCGGTGTCGGCCTTGGCTCCTGCCATTCCGAATTCGTGATCACCGACCGTGGCCCAAGACTTATCGAAATCAATTACCGCACGGTGGGAGACGGTCGCGAATTCCTGCTTGACCGTATGATGAATCATGGGCTGTTCCATGCCATCCTTCAGGCCCACGTTGGCAACCCTCTTGAATTATCCCCTCCCACGCAGGCCGCTCAGATACGCTACCTCAGTGCTTCAACCAGTGGGCGGGTTCGTCGTTCGGCCCACGGTCGTAGTGAGCCGTGCGGCGATGGTATTGCAGAATTTGAACCGCTGAGGGAAGTGGGGGATGACGTGCGCTTGACCCATTCAAACAAGGACTACCTGGGTGTGTTGCGGTTGTTTTCAAGCGATCCCTCCCGGGTAAAGGATACGTTGGCCGAATGGGCCACCGATCTTGAAGCAGAGTGGGAGATAGGCTGATGACCAGGGACACCGCTCTGTCTTCAACCGACCCCGGGCAGTATCTGACCCGGAGGCTGATCGATGCCCTGATCCGCGAGGACGTGGCTGGCTGCCAAAGTGATTCTCAGGCCGTCGGGACGGCCACAGTGCCCGGCTCCCCCGAAAGGCCAGCCACCTGGTTACGGTGGACGTTGGCGCGAGGTGTTCTGTGGTTGCCGGTCAATCCGGCAACCTTTATGCAGCGTTGGCAGTGGAGTAGTGACGCGCTCATCTGGCAGCCCGCAGATCAAACCGAAGGCGTCTCAGAAGTGGATCACTACGAACAGGTTCTGGCATGCCTCACCGCGAACGAACACGACGACTCTGGAGAGCAGTTGGCGGTCTATGCCGACGAGTGTAGAACGGCGGAGTCTCACGCCGCCTTCTGCCAGAAGGAGCGATTAAGGTGGTTTGACGAAATTCGCCACCAGGGACAAAGCTGGAAGGACCTTTCCCGACTATCCGAGCGCCTGCTTTACTTTGATCGCCTCGCGGCCTTTCTAGATCACCCGTTCTATCCCAGCGCCCGCGCCAAGAGCGGTTTTGATGAGGCGGCACTGGCGGCGTACGCGCCTGAATTTGCCCCGCGTTTCCAGTTACGGTGGCTTGCCGTCCCAGGCTCGGAAGTCACTGCGTTGGGCGAGCTCCCGGGTTGTTGGCCGGAGTTCAGCGAGGTAGGGCTGGATAACCAGCTTGCTGACAGCCACCACTTGTTGCCGGTACACCCTCATCTCTGGGACACCGCGCTGAGTTACTATCTGTCGAACACAGAGATCGGTGCCAGGGTCGTCCGCGCACCAGCGCCTGCGCTTTGGGTTCGGCCAACACTGTCAGTACGCACCCTCCAGCTTGAAGCCGCGCCCGATGTTCACGTGAAAGTCCCTTTGACCATTCGCACACTGGGCAACCGAAACATTCGAACGGTCAAACCGAGCACGCTTTACGATGGGCATACGGTTCAGCAAATCCTGCAGGAGATATCCGGTAGCGACCCCGCTCTTCAGGGGGCCTTCACCGTAACCGACGAATCCTCAGGCCTTCACGTTGGCGATTTGCCGTGGCTAGGCTGCATTGTGCGCCGGTTTTGCGGGTTTTCCGACCAGCAGCAACTTGTGCCGGTTGCCTCTTTGTTAGCCGAAAGCCCGGACGGCCGTTGCGTCGCCCAGATGATGGCGGACGAGTTCAATCATGGCGACCTGACGAAGTGGGTGCGCCAGTACGTTGCCTTGACGCTGACGGTGCACCTGCGACTGTGGCTTGTCTACGGCATTGCACTGGAATCCAACCAGCAGAACTCCATGGTGGTGCTCACGCCGGGGCGGCCACCGCAGCTGCTTTTCAAGGACAACGACGCCCCCAGGCTGTGGCCAGACAGGCTATGCGGCCAGATGCCGTCCATGGAGTCAAAAGTCGCGCAACTCCGGGATCAACGCATCCTGGTCAATAATGAAACACCCCTGGCGCAGATGTTTACCACCATCACCCTGCAACTGAACCTGGCGGTTATCCTGGAGGGCCTGGCCGCACGGGGGCTCGGATCACGGACCCAGTGGTACAAGTTGCTCCGTGAGGAACTGATCAGCGTACTCGGTCAGCTGGACGACGATGGTATTAATACCCAGTCAGCGCGTGAGGTGCTGCTGGAGGATCGCCAGCTTTATACCAAGTATCTTCTCAGGGCTGGCAGCCTGGAAAGCAAGTCCCGCACGGGTGCCGCTGACATCAATAAATTCTATGGCAAGCTGGCTCCAAATTTTCTTGGGCAGGTGTCATGAGCCAGTCTGTTCTGCCGGTGGTCCTGCTCAGCCACTTTACCGCGGCCTTGGTGGCGCTGGGGATGCCACCATTTTTTGGGCTGATCCTGACCGACACATTTGCGGTTGAACACACCGTTTGGGTGGGCTGGTTCTATATTATCCCGACGGTTTGCACCGCACTGGCGGCGCCGTTCTGGGGAAGGATAGCGGACCGTTTCGGCCGCCGCTGGTCGCTGCTGCGGGCCCAGATTGGTCTGGCCGTGGCCTTCGTAATCGCCGGATTGGCGCCGGGCGTGGTCACCTTTGCCATGGCACTGATGGTTCAGGGCTTTCTGGGTGGAACCTTTGCCGCATCGAGCGCGTACCTCTCCACCGTTGCTCGCGGTCAAAACCTGACCCAGTCACTGAACTGGATGCAGGGCTCGGCCAGGTCGGCCATGATACTGTCGCCCATCCTTTTCGGTTTTTTCATGACCTGGGTCCCGGCTCAGCGTCTGTACCTCTACATGGCCATCCTGCCTCTTCTGTCGGCACTGCTGGTATGGAAACTCGCTCCCCCGGACCCGGTTTCGGGTGGGCCTGGTGACCAGAAACATTCCCGTGAAAGGGTTTCGGCATCCGCCAGTTGGCTGCGGTTAAGGTTGCTTTACTTCGGTTTCAATTTCGCGCTGGTGGCCAGTTTTCCCTACTTTATTCCCTGGACCCAGGAACGAACGGGCAGTACCGCCGCTATGGCCGGCGTTCTCTACAGCCTCCCTCATGCCATCTACCTGATCATTCTGGTCAGCCCACTGCGACGAAGCGTGTTTTTCGGTAACCCGTGGACCTTGCCAGCGGGCCTGACACTGTTTGCACTGTCCTACGTTATTCAGGCGACGGCCGGAACAACGGCCGCCATTCTCGCCGGACGATTGGTCATGGGGTTGGGCATGACGACCTGTCTTTTTGCCCTCAACGCCGAAACCGCACGTCTCACACGAACGGAAAACGCGGGCCAAAGCTTTGGCGCTCTTGACAGCGCTGGTAAATGGGCCGGTGTCGCGGCCGGGGTGCTCGCGGGTGTCGCCACGGGTATGAGCAACCAGACTGCGCCACTCTGGCTGGGCGCTGTGGCGACCCTTTTCACCATCACTCTCACCGTCACTCTCCGTCAATCTCGGCGGCTACCGGGCCAACGCCCCGGCCGTCGACAACCATGAACGCTTGGAAAAGGAATGAAGCCATGTCAGTGACAGCGTCACACCATTATTTCAGGGATCAGCACTGCGACTATCAGGCGGATCAAGCCAGTATGGAAGCCCTGTTGAATTGCTACTGCCGGGATATTGCCCAGCCGTCTGGGGAGTTGTTGGTTCAGGTCGGCGACGGGAGCCGGTCCTGGCCCCAGGGGCTTCGGGTCCGTCTGGCGCTGGAGCCAGCCAGTGTACTGAAAATCGGATTCCCCGATTGCGAAGAGGTCCTGCTGGTTCTGGTGGCGGGAGACTCACGGACATGCAACTACCGCTACCTGTCTGCGCCATACTACAAGTCTGCGCTTAAGGGATGGCGGGTACTGGGGCTGGAGCAACTGGGCCGGATACTGCTTCATAAAATGGCGCAGCGCTTCAATGAACCATTCAACAGCGAACTCTACCGGCAGATTCTCCTCAGTCGGAATGTCATGCAGAGCATTCTTGCATATACTCGCGTGCCCGCCGATTGGGGGCAGGGGCTGGAGGCGTTCCGTTGGTCTGAGCAGTCCCTGAGTTTCGGACATCGTTATCATCCGGCGCCAAAATCCCGGGAAGGGTTCGACACCGAGGACATCCTGCAGTACTCCCCTGAAATGGGCGCGGGGTTTGCCCTCTATTACTTTGCGGTTCACCCGGACGACCTTCGTACCCGGGGTGACCTGGCCGGGCCGGTAGCCGGGTCAGACGCGGATATTGAGGTGGATGTGCCAGACGGATGGGTCACCGTTCCTGTGCACCCCTGGCAGGCGCGCTACCTCATGCGTCTGCCCGTTGTTCGCAGCGCCATCCGATCCGGGCGGATCTTGCCGCTGGGCCAGGCCGGCCAACGATTCTACCCAACCGCATCGGTTCGAACGCTTTACCAACCGGGCAACCCCTATTTCCTGAAATTCTCAACCCATGTTCGCCTGACCAACTGCATCCGGAAAAACGCCGTCTATGAATTGGAGAGCGCTGTGGCCCTCTCCGCAGCCCTGAAGGCTCACCTTGCGCCCTCACTGGCCCGGTGGCGAGGATTCCGGTTGCTGTACGAACCGGCTTACCAGACCCTTGATTTCACCGACCACTCCGAGCCGGATCGCCGAACCATTGCGGAAGGTTTCGGCGTTATCCTGCGGGACAATCTGGAACCCTACCTCGACACAGGCGTAACACCGATGCTGGCCGCAGCGTTGTTCAGCGATGATCGCTTTGGCCGCTGCCCAGCCACGGAGGCAGCGGGAGCCTGGGCTGCTGCCACAGGAACCACGGATCAGGAAGCCAGGGTGCAATGGCTTGAGCAGTATCTCGCCTTGCTAATTCCCCCTCTCTTTGAGTCGCTGTTCCACCACGGTGTGGTTTTTGAACCACACCTTCAGAACGTGGTGGTTGGCATCCGGGAGGGATACCCTGCTCAGGTCTTTATCCGTGACCTGGAGGGAACAAAGCTGGTGCCTGGTCGCTGGTCAGGAGCGCTGCCTGACTCTCTTGATGAACAAACGCTGGCGTCTGTTCATTACAGCCAGGACAAAGCCTGGAAACGCATTGCGTACTGTCTGTTGGTGAACCATCTGTTTCAGGCCGTGGCCAGCCTATCCCGGGGGGAGAACCACATCGAACTCCGGTTGTGGGACGCGCTTGTCAGGGAAGTACGCGACTGGCTCGCAGGCACCGACGATCCCTGGGCGGCCGATGTTCTGGGCCGGCTATTGGCTGGCGAGCCCATTCCGAACAAAAGTAACCTGATGACTCGATTGTTCAAGCGTCCGGATCGGGAATCTCAGTACACCCGGGTCCCGAACCCGCTGGCGATGACGCCGCCTCGTGCCGTGGACAACGGGGGAGGGCAGCGCGATGCCTGAAGTACCTGTTTCCGTTCAGCGAGCCATCAAGGAACTGAAAGGCCAGGACAGCGACCCGCTGTGCGCCTATGTGTATGACCTGCCTGAGCTCCGTAACCGGGCGCAGAACATTGTTGGGTGTTTACCACCCGGCTGTGAGATGTTCTATGCCGCCAAAGCGAATCCCGCTTTACCGGTGCTCAGCGCTTTGGCGCCCTTTGTACATGGCTTTGAAGTGGCATCTGGCGGTGAGCTGGACTGGGTGCGCCGTCATTTTCCAGACACGTCTGTGATTTTTGGTGGTCCCGGCAAACTGGCCTCCGATCTGGAAAAGGCCATCGATCAGAACGTTGAACTGATCCATGTGGAAAGCCTGCTGGAATTGCAGCGTCTGTGCGACCTTGCCGGTCGCAGGCAGGCTAACCAGGACATTCTTCTGAGGATCAATCTCGAACTGGCAGATACACCCTCTACACGGCTTACCATGGGCGGTGTGCCTACTCCGTTTGGCATGGAAGAGGCTTGTATACCCGACGCGCTTGCGCTGCTGGCAAGGCAGGGGAGGGTCAGGCTGCGTGGTTTTCATTTCCACCTGATGTCGCATCAACTCGATGAGAAACGCCACCTGACGTTGATAAAGCACTACCTGGAGACCGTTCGTACCTGGGAGGCCCAGTATGGACTGAGTCTTACCGAGATCAATGTCGGGGGCGGAATCGGGATTAATTACACCCAGCCCGACCAACAGTTTGACTGGGCCGGATTCAGTGCTGGCCTGGACGAATTACTTCAGGCCTACTCGGACCACGCCTGGAAAATCCGGTTTGAATGCGGCCGTTTCATAACCGCGCCCTGTGGTTATTATGTTGGCGAAGTTCTGGACGTTAAGCGATGCGGCGAGGAATGGTTTGCCGTCTGCAGGGGCGGCACTCACCACTTCCGGACACCAGCGGCCCAGGCCCACAACCATCCGTTTGACATACTGCCCACCAACAACACGGACGCTGCAACGCCATGCGTTACTGATCATTCCGTCACTCTGGTCGGTCAGTTGTGTACGCCCAAAGATGTGTTTGCCCGCCAGGTTCATATTGCGTCGCTCGGGGTCGGTGATCTGATCGTATTCCGTTATGCCGGTGCTTACGCCTGGAACATTTCCCATCAAGCGTTTCTGATGCACCCCCACCCACAAGAGTACTTCATAGAATAACCCGGTAAGCGGATCTTCAAGCCGCAATAATCTGTTTTAATTGTAATGCGAATTATTATCAGTAGAATGCTCAATCAAAATTTATAACACGTGCTGGAGAACACAATGTTGAAGTCCGAAGTCTCAAAATCGCTGCGCCGCCACCGACTGTCTGTTGCCATAGCCATGCTCCCCGTGTCGATCCTGGCTATTGGCGCAGCACCTGGTCGGGCACAGGAACAGGCTGATGCGCCCGTCCAATTACCTGGCATCAATGTTACCGCCGACTGGCTGGGGCCACCGACTGAAGAGTCCGAAAGGACGTACACTGGGGCGCGCACGGTAGTGGAGGAAGAACAGCTCCAGGCGACCGGAGCGCTGAATCTGGACGATGCCCTACGCCCGGTTCCAGGGCTTACGGTACTTGATGAAACTGGCACCGGCGTTCTGCCCAACATTGGCGTACGGGGTCTGAACCCGCTGCGTAGCGAAAGGCTTCAGATCCTGCTGGATGGCTACCCAATTGCCATCGGCCCCTACAGCAACGTCGGCGTGTCGCTGTTCCCGGTGACCCTGCCGAGCCTGGAAGTTGTGGACATCGTCCGGGGCGGTGCCTCCGTTCACTACGGCCCCAACAACGTTGGCGGGGTGGTGAATTTCGTCACCAAACCGATTCCGGCGGAAACCTCCCAGACCCTTCGTGAGCGGGTGACCATCGCGGAAGAAACCGGCAACGTCTTTACTGATACCTATTACCGTGTCGGCGGCCGGGCGACCGATAAGCTCGACCTTCAGTTTCAGGCTAACGTTCAGCGTGGTGACGGATTTCGCGACCACTCCGACACCGAAGTGGATAATCTGATCCTGGACGCCCGCTATTATCTGAACGATCAGCACGAACTGGCCACGCAATTGCAATACTACCGCGTCGAGGCCGAACTTCCCGGTGCCCTGACACCGCAAGCGTATGAGCAGGACCGTACCCAAAGCCAGCGACCTCACGACGGATACGAAGCGGACATGAGCCGCGCCACCTTCACCTGGACGTACACACCGGCCGACAACGTAGAGTTCCAGTGGCGCAATTTCGTGCACGATGCCGACCGTACCTTCTTCTTCGGCCAGAACCTGAGCGGTACTGGCAACTGGGCGGACCCGGGGCTGGATTCCACCCACGTTGCGGATTCACCGCGATTGTTCACCGTCTACGGATCCGAGCCACGGCTCGCCATTCGCCATGGCCGTCATGACATTACCCTGGGCGCGCGATTTGTCAGCGAGGATGTGGAGTTCGACGTTAATCGCCTGGAATTTTCCTCCGGTAACCGTTCCGTGGCGCGCGACTGGCACCTGGATACCCGGGCGATGGCGTTTTATATCAGTGATACCGTGTCGTTCCTGGATGACCGCCTGACGGTGACGCCGGGCCTGCGTTATGAAGATGTCGACATGGATTTCCGTGACAACCTTACCGGCAACACCGAGGAAAACAACGCTGAGGAGTTGCTGCCTGGCCTGACCGTAGGCTATCAGGCGTCTGGCGATCTGTTTGTCTTTGCCAACAGCCAGCGTTCTCTGGTGCCGGTCCAAATTGCCCAGACCACCCGTGAGGGTGCCGTTGCCAATGAAACCGCGTGGAACCACGAGCTGGGTGCCCGCTTGCAGGTCACACCCGACCTGCTGTCTTCAGCAACTTTGTTCCGCATCGATTATGAGGATCAGATTCAGTTTAACTCCTCAACCAGTCGTTTCGAGAACCTGGGAGAAACTCGCCACCAGGGTGTCGAGCTGACAAACCGCTGGAATCTCAACAGCCAGTGGGAGCTGGGCCTTGGCTATACCTTCCTCGATACCGAACAGTTGACCGGCGACAACGAGGGCAACGAGTTACCCAATGCTCCCACCCATAAAGTCAGCGCCGATGCGGTGTACAGCTACCAAGCCTGGAACACCAGCCTGAACTGGGTGTACGTCAACGAAAGCTACAGCGATGCGGACAACACGGAAGAAGAAACCAGCAATGGCAGTGCCGGCGAGTTACCGGATTACCATCTGGTTACGGCCAGAGTCGGTCGCGATTTCGCGGTTGGCGGTGATCGTGTGCTGAACCTGGGCCTGGCGGTCAACAACCTGCTGGATGAGGATTACTACTTCCGGGGCGTGGACGTCAGCCCGGTCGGTCGTGTGCCGCAGCCCGGCCGAAGCTTCATCCTCGAGGCGCAACTCGACTTCTGATGGCCTGCTTACGGAACCGGATCGCAATGATCCTGCTCGTTGTTTTGCTATCGCCGGCGTCTGGATGGGCGCAGGATGAGACTATCCGATTGACGGACGACCGCGGGGAACCTCTGCGGTTGTCCGAACCGGCGGCACGACCCGCTGCGATCTCCACCTTTGGGGCGGATGTCGCACTGGCGCTGGATAAACCGCCGGTGGCGGTCACCGACTACGGACTGCAGGGCGTGCCCGACTACCTGGCGTCACAGTTGGATGGGGTCACGGGGCTCGGCCCCCGACATCAGCCCAATCTGGAAGTGCTGTCGTCGGTCCGACCGGATCTTGTCATTGCCATTCGTCGTTATACCGAGAAAGACGGCGACCAGATCGAAGCCATCGCCCCGATGCTGGCCCTGGACCTGATCACGGTTCAGGACAGCCTGCGGGGTGTTGAGTTAGCGGGGCAGGCACTGGGTGCACCGACGAAAGCCAGCGCACTCAATGCCCGCTTTCTCGATCGCGTTCAGTTACTCGCGGATCGCAACACATCGAAGCCTACCGAGACGGTGGCGCTGTTGACCAGCGGTAGTGAAACGCCCTTCGTCTATTACGATCATTTTCTGCCGACGGCATTGCTGGAGCGTCTGGGCTTCGACAATGTCGGTGACCAGACGCCGAATCCCGACAGTGGCATCCCACTGGGCTACCGGATCAGTCTTGAAGCCTTGCTGGAACTGAACCCGGATACCATTCTGCTGTTGCCTACCAGCCGTCAGCGCGCGTTCACGATGAACCCCATCTGGCCTTATCTCAAGGCCGTGCGGACTGGCCAGGTCTACGAAGTGCCGCACTACTGGAAAGAGGGTGCCGGTCCGATTGCCCGGGAACGTATCCTGGACGATATCCAGCGACTGTTGCTGACGTCGGAAGCCGAAAAATGACGGGTGACGATTCAACCGCACATCCCATGGGCCTTTATGGAACAACGGTACTTCTCCTTGTGCTGTTATTCTTCGTTGGCCTGATGGCGGGCTCACGATGGGTGTCGCCGACCTTGTTGTTGTCAGCCATCGACGGCAGCAGCGACTTGCTGACGCGCATCACCGTGCTGGAATTGCGGTTGCCGCGCAACCTGCTCGGTATTCTCGGTGGTGCCGCTCTCGGGGTTGCAGGTGCTGTCATGCAGGGCGTTACCCGGAATTCACTGGCATCCCCCGGTCTGACCGGCGTGATCGCCTCCGCCGCCCTGGCGGTCGTGTCGCTTCGAACCCTGAGCTCACCGGGCGCCATGTGGCTGCCGTTGATGGCCCTTGGCGGCGGCCTGCTGGGCGGAGCCCTGACGTTCGCCATCGCTGGCCGCCGTCAGCTTCAGCCCGAACGGGTAGTACTGGCCGGCATCGCTGTCACGTCGCTGGCTACGGCGTTGACCACGGGCCTTCTGTTGGTTTCCGGTGCGGAAGCGGCAGAGCTCTACTATTGGCTGGCGGGTAGCCTGATGGGGCGGGGCTGGCTTCAACTCCAGATGGTGCTACCCTGGCTGCTGCTTCCGCTCGGTGCCCTGTTTGTGATGCAGAGGCCCTTCCGTTTGCTGCAACTTGATGATGATCTGGCGCTGGCCATGGGGCTGGCCGTCGGTCGCTGGCGTCTGATTTTTCTGCTGCTGGCTTTACTGCTGGCTGCTGCACTGGTCGCTTTCACCGGTCCAATCGTTTTTATTGGTTTGGTGGCGCCACATATAGCCAGGCGGCTGGCCGGCAACCAGATCCAGCATTGGTTGCCTTTGAGTGCTCTGTTTGGAGGGCTGTTGTTGCTGGCAGCGGATATCATGGCTCGGCAACTGGCTTTTCCCCAAGAGCTACCCGTCGGTATGCTGACGGCCCTTATTGGAGCCCCCTGGCTGATTTACCTGCTCAATTCGCGAACCTCACCCCGGAGTGCATAAGGTGACCCATCCGGCTACGACATCCCCTCTTGCAGGCCGCCGTGGCATGCGAATTCCAGGCACTGGCTCTGTTGCCCGGCTGCTTCTGGCTGGTGGGCTCAGTCTGGTTGTTGTCATCGTCGCGGGCGTCCAACTGGGAGCGGTGGACCTGACATGGTCCCAGGTGTGGTCCGGGTTGACCGGTGACAGTTCGCAACACGTTCAGCGAGTGGTCTTCGAATTACGGTTGCCCCGTACCCTGACCGGCGCCCTGATTGGTATTCACTTTGCCCTGTCAGGGTGGCTGTTACAGCTGCTTAGCCGCAATCCGTTGGCAGAAGCCGGCATTCTCGGCATCTCCGCCGGCGCCAGCCTGGTGGCGGTCGTCGCTTTTATTATCGGAGACTGGGTGGTGTCCAGTGCCGATCCCTACAATAACACGTCGTTTGCCCTTCAATATTTGCCCCTGTTTGCCATGGCCGGCGGGCTGGTAACGGCACTTGCCGTGTACTTCCTGGGCATGCGGCATGGCCAGTTGTCACCGGTCAAAATGACACTGACCGGTGCGGTCATTGCCGGCATGTTGCACGCACTGACTACCGGTGCGCTAGCGTTCTGGGGCCACGCCCATACTGAGCTGGTTGCCCAGTGGCTGGCCGGCTCACTGTACGGCGCAGAGTGGCAACACCTTCGCACGTTGCTGCCATGGACCGCTATTGGTCTGGTTGGTGTCGCGCTGCTAGTGCGCCCCCTGGAAGTCATGCAGCTTGACGATCAACACGTTCGCACCCTGGGCCTGGGCCTGAACCGTTGGCGAGCCTTTGCTCTGCTGATTGCCACCCTGCTGGCGGCCAGTGCCGTGGGCGTGGTGGGGCCGGTTGGCTTCATCGGCTTGTTGATCCCTCACATCAGCCGACGGCTGGCGGGGGCCAATCTTCCGGTTCAGTTGGTCTTGTGTGTACTATTGGGAGCGGTGCTGGCGGTACTGGCGGATTTACTCGGCCGGACACTGTTTGCGCCCTATGAAGTGCCCGTGGGTGTGGTTTCCGCAGTCCTCGGCGTACCGTTTTTTCTGTATCTGTTATCGCGTCAACCCTGAGGCCGGTATCCTCCATGTTACGAACCGAGCATCTCTCACTGGCCTACGGCGACAAGCCGGTTGTGGACAACATCTCGCTGGCCATCCCCGAAGGCGGGATTACCTGCCTGCTGGGCCCCAACGGGTCCGGTAAGAGTACCTTGCTGAAAAGTTTTGCGGGCCTGCTACCGGCCCGGTCCGGCCAGGTTTACCTGGATGATCGGCCAGTCGAACAATGGGACCGAAGCAAGCTGGCCTTAAGACTTGCCATGCTTCCCCAGAAACCGATTGTGCCCGATGGTATCCGGGTTCAGGATCTGGTGGCGCTGGGTCGTTTTCCACATCGCAAATGGTGGCAACGCAACCTCACCACCGACAACAACGCAACCTTCGAAGCCATGGCAATGACAGGGGTCTCCGAGCTGGCGGAACGACCGGTGGAAGCGCTGTCCGGAGGGCAACAGCAGCGGGTATGGATCGCCATGGCGCTAGCTCAGGAAACCGACATTCTGCTGCTGGATGAACCAACTACGTTTCTGGACTGGGGTTATCAGTTGGAAGTGCTGGAATTGCTGTCCAAACTGAATCGTGAGCACGGACTGACAGTGGTGATGTCATTGCATGATTTGAATCAGGCCGCACAGTTTGCCGACCGGATTGCGGTCCTGGCGGACGGCCGGCTCGAAACCATCGGCAGCCCTGAGGAGGTTATTACCGAGCCCCTGATCAACCGGGTCTTTCGGGTTCATACCCAGGTTACAAAGGGGCGGGGCGGTCGTCCGTTCTGTTCCGGGTTTGCTGAGTCTTTCCGTGACAGTACGGCACAAAACGATCATGGTCTGATCCGCGAGACAGCTGTTAGATGAACTTGCGCTGTTCGTAAAACAAAGCGTCTCAACACAGACACCCACCACGTCAGCCACATTGCCAACGTTCATGTCTGCCATGGCAATATCCGAGACTCATGGGGGCTTACGTAGCGCTTTTCGGATTCAGAACACTGTCTTTGTGCTCACAATCCAGTGAATGACCAAGGCTGGTACCCCCGGCAGGACTAAAATTAATTGGTAACTATATGTAATATATAAAAGATAAAATTACTACCACTCTAATATGCCCCTAAATATACCCCCAAAATTGTTTGTGTAATCGGGAGTGTTTCCCGATTATGCGCCCTAAAAATCGAATAGTTCTCGATTAGCATCTCGCAACTTTACTGGGGCGAAGAGAACTGTAAGTTGAGAACAGGTTATTGAAGAGTGGCAGAACAGGCAGCCGTGGATTGGCTTAGTTTGCATGTACTTCACATTGTTTTCCAACGAGGGAGCCCGTGAACGCGGAAATGTGAACCGAGGCATCAACTCCGACTGAATTCAGGAACCCTCTTGAATGAGAGCTACGAGGTCATGCCGAATTTCTTCTCCACTCAGATCGGGCCGCATTAAAAGGCGGGGGTTACCTTCTCGATCAAATACATAAATCGCGCTGCTGTGTGACACCGCATAATTCCCATCGGCGTCAGGTTTGTCATAACCGAAGGTTGTTCTATATCGTTTTGCCAATTCACGAAGCTGAGGTTCCTCTCCAGTGAGCCCCACAATATTTTCACCGAAAAAATCCACGTAGTTTGCGAGGCGCTCTGGAGTGTCGCGCTGTGGATCGACACTCACGAACAGAGTGAGCACCTCATCCTGAAACTCCGGGTCCAGGCCACTGGTTGCCTGATTGAGCTTTTGCAAGGCAGTCGGGCAAACATCGGGGCACGAGGTGAACCCAAAAAACAGCATTCGCACGCGGCCTCTGTAATCACTGCCAGACACCGCATCGCCCTGGCTGTTGATCAGGTCGAATTCCAGCTCAGGCATCAGGCCACTGATGTTTTTGCCATTCCAGTCTTCCTCGTCGTTACCAAGGCAACCAGTCAGCAACAGGGCCGCTGTCAGCGTTAAGGCCGCTGGTATGGTTTTGGTGTGCGACCGCCAGAAATAGGCTTTCATGAAGCTGTTTCCTCAATAGTTTTAGAATGATTGGTGTACTTTCCGTCCTGATGCATGGCTCGCCGGAGCATCAGAAGAATGCCTAGGATGCTCATCATGGCCGGAGGGATATAGGTCAGCATGCCGCCCAAAAGCTGGTCGACTTCGGGGTCCAGCGGCCAGGCCCTGCCGCAGACTTCGTAAACGTCGTAGACCATGTCACGTGAGAACACGATCCACGCACCAAGAAACATCTGAAGCACACCTGCGGCAGCCAGAACCAGCATACGTCTGCCATATCCCAGCGACGAGGTGATCGCTGGCGGTCTTGGGTCAAAGATCAACCACCAGAAAAGCAGGCCATCCAGCAACATGCTCCAGTTCATGACCCAGTACAGATCCCGGCTGAGCATGGCGTCGAAATGGATCGATGGCCACAGCCAGAAATAAATGAGCCCAACAAACAGGAAAAGGGCGATGAAGGGCTGTTGCAGAACATGATAAACGCAACCCAGAGGCTGTAGCGTGCGCCTCCAGCCTGGGCCTATCTTTTCAAACCAGAACCGCATGACCGGCAAGGGATTGGACAGCGCGATCAGGATAGGCCCGATGTGATGAAGAATCAGGTGCTGGCCCCGATGGACGAAGAACATGTATTGCGCGTAGTAATCGAAGCGCGTCTGCATCACTGCGTAACAGATCAGCACCCCCAAGGTAAAAGCAAAAATCCGCAGCGCTCCAGGCCGATCCTGATCTGGCATCCGAAGCAGTCCGATGCCATAGAACCCCATCACAAGCATGTAGCTCAGCGGCGAGAAATCGTAGGGTAGGAGGTAGTCAAGCAGTGACATAGCGTTGCCGGTTCTGGTGTTGTTATTTCGGTGACTCTATCTTGGACGTCACCAGGTCGTACAGTTCCTGAGGCCCCAGGCGGCTCAATTTTTCTTCGTTAACGTAAAATGTCGGCGTACCGGAAATTCCTACCGCTTTAACATCCGCAGCATCCTGCTGAATGATGTCGTCGATTTTAGATGAGTTCATGCCGGTGCGGGCGGCCTCAACATCGAGCCCCGCTGCTTCCCATGCTGCCGCGACATTGGGATCGTCATGCCACTGGGGCTGTGCTTTTACGACAGCGTCAAGCACCGGTTTATAGACACCCTGTTCTCGAGCGGTCTCCAGGATTCTGACCGCTTCTTCCGAGCCTTTGTGAAACAGCACATATCGCAATACCAGGCGCACTCTGTCGGGGTAAGCCGCCATAATCTGTTTTACGTAGGGGTACATGGCGCGACAGCCTTCGCAAGATGGGTCGAAGAACTCGACAATGGTTACCGGAGCGTCCTCAGGGCCGATAACAGGAGAGTAATCCCTCACCAATGGCGTTTTTTCAACAACGGCGGGTTCATTAGTGCCCTGAGAGCGATCATAATAAATAATAGCGGCTGCAAAGATAACCAGACAAAACAGAACGAGACTTATGACCAGGGTTCGGGTACGCAAGTGAGATCTCCCTATTTTAGATAAGTTCAAAGAGTGTCAGACTTTTCAGGTGTTCGGTAGCAGCCGATTGGGCGCCGATCTCAGATAAACATCATTCCAAACGGTTCCATCGGTGACTGCACCACACTCATCATGACCGTGAGAATGCCCGCTTTGATTTCTACTAAGTCCACGCAGGAACGCAGCCCAAAAAACAGCAAGCGTACAATTTCTGTGTCGCCTTCCCGCTTGCATGCCTTGTCAGTGAGTCTACGTTCCGCAGTGGGCAGTGTTCGGGCATTGATCGTCACCGCGCTCCCATTGGATGGTTGTATGCTGGATGCCGAAGCGCTCGTTCAGCATGTCAGCGGCCTCGCTAAGGACCCGGTCGTCACTTTCTGGGTCCGGCTTCACCAAGTGAACGGTTAGTGCATTTTCAGTGGTACTCAGTGCCCAGATGTGAAGGTGATGGGCCGATTGAACGCCAGGTAGATTCTCCAGGCGTTCATGGACAGCCGAAGGGTCAATGCCCTTTGGGACGGCATCGACGGCCAGCTTTACGGAATCTTTCAGTAGCTGCCAGGTGCCCATAAAGATCACAACGGCAATAATGAGGCTGACGATGGGGTCAATCCAGGTCAGGTTGGTAAACATCAGTACCGTGCCAGAGATCACGACGCCCACCGAAACCGCCGTATCTGCGGCCATATGTAAAAAGGCGCCGCGGATATTGATATCGCCTTTCTGCCCTTTGAGAAACAGCATCATAGTGGCACCGTTGATCAACACGCCAATACCAGCCACGATCACTACAGTGAGACCAGCAACATCAGCAGGCTCTGTCAGACGTTGAATGGCTTCCCAGGTGATGCCACCGACAGCGGCGATCAAAATCAAAGCATTGAAAAGCGCCGCCAGAATGGTGGTTTTCTTCAGACCATAGGTTTTGCCGTATGTTGCGGCTTTACTGGCGAGCCAACTGGCCACCCAGGCCAGAATCAGGCCCATCACGTCGCTCAGGTTGTGTCCAGCATCGGCCAGCAACGCCAGAGAGCCGGAGATAATTCCATACACCGCTTCGATAACGACAAATAGCGTATTGAGTATGACCGCAATCGCAAATGAACGGTTATGAGTGTCGAAATGATGGCTATGATCGTGACTGTGGTCGTGCATGTCTGCCTCTATCAACGAAGATTTGTTCACAGTTATGAGCCCTGTAGTAGCTACAGGGTCAAATGTTTGCCGTTGGTTTCTTCCGCTCTCTGGGGAGCTAACCTACCGTCCGCGCGTTTCCTTTAGTACACGTGCTAAATCCTCTGGCACTGGCATGGGCGCAAATGCACTGACGTTTGCGCGCCCTGTGTTCCCAGCCGGAACCCAAATGCGGGAGAAGAGTAGGGCGGCAATCGCTCGAGTAAACTGCCCAAGGACTTCGCGAACATTTCTCGTCCGCCACCCCAGTCTGAGCATCCGTATATGAGTTGCTGCGTGCGCCAGAGTGAATTTCTGGCTGAGGATATGGGCGCGTTCAAGATAGGTGAACGCTGCCTGAAAATCGCCCCTTTTTTCTGCCTCGTGGGCAGCCTGAAGTTCCACGCGAAAGAAGTGCTTCAATTCACCGTGCATTGATTCCTCCTCCTACTCCCTTCTGTAGTCGCCCGGTTGTGAGGGTGAGTCTTCCACCTGTTTGTTGGGACTTTTGTTGGCCCTGAAGCTCATGGCCAAAATCATGATCACGCCCAGGACTATAAATACGTCGGCAAGGTTGAACGCAGGCCAATGCCAGGATTGCCAATGGAAATCCAAGTAATCGACAACGTAGCCTCGAAAAACTCGGTCGATGACATTTCCTAGTGCGCCTCCAAGCACCATAGTGTAAGCCAGGGCTTCTGCTCGTTGACGGCTGTCCTGGATTAATTTGACGAGAACAACCGAGACGACAATGACTATTGCGATAAAAAAGTATCGCTGCCAGCCACCGCTATCGGCAAAGAGACTGAAAGCCGCGCCTTCATTCCATACGTGCACCCAATTAAAGAAAGGAGTGATCTCAATGGATTGGCCATAAGCCATGGATTGCTGGACGAGCCATTTAATAATCTGGTCGGCTAGCGCTACCAGTGTGGAAAAGCCGAGAAAGGTAAGCGTTGACAAACTAGCGCGGTCTTTAAACATCGAATTATCCTTTTAGCGCAAGTATGCGCTTGGCACCAATGAGTACGATGCCTCCCACAATGCCGCCAATAACCAGGTCCGGGTAATTGGAGCCGGTCCAGGCAACAAGAAGCCCCGCAAGGATAACCCCCAGATTGATAACCACATCATTGGCTGAAAAGATCCAACTGGCTTTCATGTGGGCGCCGCCGTCACGGTGTTTGGCGATCAGGAGCAGGCAACTGATGTTGGCAAAAAGGGCCACGGATGCGATGGCCATCATCATCAGTGACTGTGGATCACTGCCAAATAGAAAGCGCCTGCCAACTTCAATCATTACTCCGGCGGCAAGGATAAGCTGGAGAATGCCAGCAACATGGGCCGCTCTGACCTGCATTTTGATGCCATGCCCAACGGCGTAAAGCGCGAGACCATAAACGGCCGCGTCAGCGAGCATGTCAAGCGAGTCTGCAATCAAGCCAGCAGACTGGGCGATCAGGCCCATCGTCATCTCGACCAGGAACATCAAACCGTTTATTGCCAGCAATATCCATAGAGTGCCGGATTCCTCGGTCTCGTTGGCACTCGACGATTCAGCCGTCCTGACGGATTCAAGGCTGGCGTGTTCCGTCGTCTGAAGGGAAGCGCCCAGACCCAGGGTTTCCAGTTTGCTGGTGATAGCTCCGATTTCGCCTAGATGGATAATTTCCAGCTTTTGATTCGATAGGTCGAATGAGAGTGCCTGAATGTTGTCAAAGCCAGTAAGCGCCATTCGAATCATTCGTTCTTCCGAGGGGCAATCCATCTTGGGCACTTTATAAATGCTGGATTGGGCTGTAGGTGTGGCGGCGCTGGGAATATGAGAGTTGCTTTCACTAGAAGATTCTTCATTGGCACATTCTTCTTTGCAGGCTTTGCTCAGTTTTTGAGCTCCAGTTATCGCACTAGTCTCGATAATTTAAAACCCTGTAGTTGCTACAGAGTCAATTCTTGGTCACTGACCCTGACGCGGAGTGCTCGCTTCCGGGGCAATCCGAAGATTTTGAAAGCAGACAACGGCTCTGAATATACTGGCAAGGTCGTGGACCGATGGGCCTACGAGAGACAGATAGAAATTGATTTCTTGCGGCCTGCGAAGCCCATGGATAATGCCACCGAGGAGTCATTCAACGGCAGACTCCGCCAGGAGTGCCTGAACGAAAACTGGTTCTTGTCACTGGCCGACGCCCGGGAGAAAATCGAAGCGTGGCGGACGTTCTATAACCAAGTCAGGCCCCATTCTGCATTGGAGTGTTCCACGCCCTCTGACTACGCCAGGAAACATGCAGTTTCTCGGCGAAAACAGCATCAACTGGAGTCGGATTTTCCTGACAATAAGTGGTACTAAAGCGGAGGCAGGGTCACGGTCGCCGGAGAAGGTCGTCGGGTTCTACCCCGTTTCCACGGACGGTTTTAAAACGGCTGACA
>TARA_R100001440_G_scaffold4479_9_pt1 | contig 37320 bp, 55 predicted proteins | sample TARA_R100001440 | Tara Oceans TARA_R100001440 (sample SAMEA2622112) | marine metagenome | biome: marine biome (ENVO:00000447); feature: surface water layer (ENVO:00002042); material: "saline water (ENVO:00002010), including plankton (ENVO:xxxxxxxx)" | depth 5 m
AGGGCAGCTGATTTTTTCTGCGTACAGTCTAGACTGAACTCTAAGTGGTTCAGTATCCTCTGGCATACTAATTAAATGTGGTTCACAAAATACAGCTAAGAAAAGGGATGCAAAATTTTCTGGAAGTTCTGCTCTATAGTTATCAACGTGGATAACTCTCTCATACTTATCCATAACGTTTCTCCCAAAGTTTTTTAATTTCAAAAACACCCACCTAGCGATAGATGCCTCATCTACTAATTGAGGGTTGTCTTTAAAATAATTACTAGAAGTTAAATCAGCGATAAATTCTTCTAGTGGGATGTAAGTGCTTTTTTCCATTGCCTATGATGTTATCTATATTCTTGTAGTGACACTTATATTCGTATCCTTCGTTTACTTTGTCTTTCCATTTATTCTTTTGTGGTCTTATAAATTCAAAACTTAGTCCTCTCAAGAAAAAATTATTAAATACATGACCAAAAAACTGACTGTAATACAATAGTCCTTTGTTCTTAAAATTGGTTCTGTTTGTGTAGGGGAATTTACTTTTTTTTATGTAGGCTGGGAAACAAAAGTATCCTATCCCATCTAAAACTATTCCGTTAGGCTGATTTATCAAAACATCAGCTGCAGTTCCCCAGAACTCTTTTTTTATGTTAGCCCACTCAGTCGGAGTATACCTGTCTTTTAAGTTGGGATATTTTCTTTTAACTTTTCGTTCAAAGTTTTTACCCATCACATTTACAGGAACTCCCCACGAAGATGGTTTTCTATCACCTCGTTTAAACATTACTTACGTTTAGCTACTAATCCAGTTTTCTGGTTACTATCTAAATCGGGATTTTCATCGGCTGGTATATTTTTTCTTGTTTTAATTAAATGTTGTACCACTTGGTCTTTTACTGTAGAGATATACTTGTTAGGTATAATAATTTTATAATCAAGAGCAGACTCACAGCTATCAACACCAGAGCAAGCGGAAAACTGTTCTGCTTCAAGTTGGTCTTCAAATAGAGCAGTTATTGATATCCTTTCGGGCGTACTCCCTACAACATACAAAAAACCGTTAGCTAAATAAAAATAATTAACGGCAGTTTGGAACTTTCTTTTCTGCTGACTTTTGTAGTCTGCTGCTGTTCTTAGCTGCTGATATTGAGTTTCTCCTGTAATATTTGAAACTGCAATAATGATAGGCCCGATAGAAGAATTGAAAATATTTGGAAGCTTGCACTCAGATTTCATGACTTTATCGCACTTTCTAAACTCTGCAATATCACACTTATCAGCACGAATTTGTTTCATTTCAACACAAGTTACCTCTGTAAAGATAGTGCTATCTCTAAATACATCTCTCAATTGTCTTTGTGACAATATAAAACTAGTATAATCCCTTGCTAACGAATGGATATACTTATTACTTATTCTATCATCTTGTCTGATAGCTTGAACAGAGTTTTTTACATCCGAGATAAATTGTCCAACAGTCATTCTTCTAAATTAGTGAAAATTAATTAAATATACAAATTTATTACAATAACAAAGGGGGCTCTAAAAGAACCCCCCAGCAGGTGGAAAACCAACCAAAACCACCCTTTTAATTTTATATGTAATAGCTAAATTCTATAGAAATAGAACCTAGGCCTGTACCTCCTGTCACACTTGCTGTACTTAAATTCTCAGCTAGTACTCTAATTTTAGTAGTTGGTACTCCTGTATCATTTTGAACAAACACTGGATAAAATTTATTTGGATTAGCTGAAGCAAATAATTGTGCAGTACCCGTTCCATGTAAATTTGAAATACCTGCAGAAGAAGGCCTAACAGGGACATCTATTGTGAAATCAAGATTATCAGCTACAATTGGTAGTGCCGTTCTATCGCTGATAGATAGTTGTAGGTTTCCTGTAACTACGTTACCTATTCTTTGCCAAATATAAGTAGCATCCGAAATGCCAGTAGCTGGTGAAGTTATAGAGAACCTTCCTGACCTCAATGGTCCTACTATATCACTTACTCCTGGTGTGTATAATACTGGGGCAATTGTAAGGAAAGGAGTGACGAAAGGGTCATTAGTCCTATCTATTAAAATAGTATTAGTCCAAGCAGCCCCATCATATACAGAAACTACATATAAATCAGAAGCTGTTTGTCCTGCTCCTGTCCCATTTTGTATACAAGTCAAATACTCTGGAATCACTGTGCCGTTAATAGTAACTGTTCCTGTTCCCGAGGAGTCTACGTTAGCAATATAGTTTGTAATGATAGTTTGCCCTGCGACTGTTCCTGTGTAAGTGACACTCCAATTATTAGCTCCTAGTGATACGTGGCCAGTAGACTTTATAACATAACTACTATGTGGGTCTGTAGTTAAGACCGTATTTGTGCCCCCAGCGGCTAATATTTCAAATTGTTTTTGATATCTAAAACTTCCCATTATTATGCTTTAAAGTGTTTGACTGATATTTGAGTAAGACTAGAAGTGTCTGCCAAACTGCTTGCATCAATTTGATATTGAATACTAATGTTCTGGCTGAAGTCTAGAGTAAATGAGGCAGACTTTGGTGGTATAAACATAGAACCATTAAAATCATTATCAGGAGCATCTTGAAAGTTCAAAGCAGCTGCTGAAGAGTACTCCATCATTAATCCTGCAGTAGTAGCGTTAACTCTATTTAAGATAATTTTAAACATTCCCCCTTGTTGAACAAGACCGTACATTCTGCCTAGATAAGATACACCACTTCTAGTGATATTTGTGGTCGTAGCACCATCTGATACCACAAGCCTAAATTCATCTATGTTAGCTATACCGTTTGGTGTATCAAAAGTTACAAGTATTTCTAAATGTTCTCCATCTGAATCTATAGGGTTCGATGCTACTAAAATATTAGTAGTACGCACAGTATCAAATCCTGCACCTGTAGGAACAAGTGTGCCTAACACATAGTCAATAATATCAACATTATTAGCTCCTGTAGCTCCTGTAGCTCCTGTTGGTCCTGTAGCTCCTGTTGGTCCTGTTGGGCCCACGGGTCCTGCTGCACCTGTAGGACCTGTAGCTCCTGTAATTCCTACACCAGTTGCCCCTGTAGCACCAGTTGGTCCCGTTGGTCCTTGTATACCTGCACCCGTAGCACCTGTAACACCTGTAACACCTGTGGCTCCAGTAGGCCCTGTAACCCCCGTGACCCCAGTGGGGCCTGTTGGTCCTGCAACACCAGTGGGACCTGTTGGTCCTGTTGGGCCTTGTGCTCCTGATGTACAAATAGTGTCTACTATTGTTTTGATTGCCGAGTTGTAATAAGTACCTGCTGGAATAGTGACTACCCCACAAACTGACAGAGCTGATGTTAGCCTAATACACTCATCATTTAGTAAGTGGTCACATCCTGTACTTCCACATTCACATGATGTTTTACAAGTGCAGCTACTACTACAAGTAGAGCTACCACACATACAGCTGCTACAGCTAGAACTGCAATTACTACATTTACAACTACTACAACCCATTTTATTCTTTTTCTGGTGTTTCTTGTGGAGTTAAATTCTGTAGCCTATTCATAATACTGATAATTTGTTGAGCTGTTGCCACTTCTTGCTTACCATTCAGAATAACCATTTTTACATCATTTAATAATCCTCCATCTATAATAAATTTTTCCATTGGTTTTTATTTATTTTAAACAGATAACGTCCATGCAACTACTAACTTATCACTAGCAGTTAATGTTCTACTTAATTGCCACCCCACTACAAGCAGGTCTGAACCTTTAGTAATGCCTCCTTCAGGGGCATTAAATTCCTTTCTAAAACATGTTGAGTACATGGTCTCCCCATAGAAGTTTTCCATCACTATGTCATTGTTAGCAGGTGTAGATGCTTCTACAAGCGGAGCTATTGTGCGAGGTAAAGATGTGTCGCTACCTGCACATGGCGTAACTCCTACCTCTACCTTGCCATTTACTTGTACGGAGTGTAAATTACTGAATGTACCTGTAAGAACTATCTTCTCCCCTGCAGCAATATCAAAAGGTACAGGTATACCTGCCATTCTTTGGTCTGATACAGTAGTAAACCCTGTTTTTGGAGCATCAAGTCCCTCTGTATAATTATTCTGGTCCCATAAGTTTACACCTGTAACTATCTCTCCAGCCCATCTATAATTATCGCCTGGACCTGGAAAGTTAGCAGTACCATCAGTTGCAAAAAACTGATTGGATGCAATGGTTAGACTACTGCTTAATTTGTTGTTTATAGCTAACAACACAGTATTTAAGTCCTTACATTCCAGGTTTGGTGCAATACCAGGTAGGTTCGATGTAATAGTTATACATCTATCAGCTAATTTTATTTTACAGGGTGTACAAACCGTGTCGCTGCAATAACAGGTATCACAACTTTCTACTACTACGTCTTTACAATTTTTACAAGCCATTATTTAAATTTTAAGATGGGAATAATGTTGGGTTAGATGCACAAGTAATACTATCACAACACAAACAAACCTTATTAATAATAATTTGTAATAGCTGCTCTAAAGTAGCAGGAGTAGCTCCGCAAGGGTCTGGAACAAGACAACAGAGATTAAGTTTATTAATATCAAACTCTGGTATCTTCTTTAAAACATTAGGGTTTACTGTGGTGTCTATTAGTCCCATTAGAGGCTGAAGTTTACAAACCTCCTCTGTTAACTTATTGAGAACTTGAACAGGTTTAATGTCAGCATCTGTTGTGGGGGAGTAGTCTAAACAACCTTTTGCATACGTATGCATGTCTACGTAACTCTTATTTACGAGTGTGTACAAATCAGCAATAACTTTGTCTAGGTCCGTACAACTTTCACTTGATAACGAAGAGATGTCGGGAAAGGTTTGCTCTACATAAACACATGGTGCAAATATAGATTCTCCACAAGTGTCTTTGAATTTGTAATTACTGCAACTCATTTTTTATTTTTTTCTAAGTATATATTCATTTTTTCTAACATACAGCTGTCTATACCATAATCACAATCTAGGTCTTGGCATATTATGTTTTCAAAGGTTTTAACTATAGTACAATTAGGTATATCAAAATGAAACTCCTTGTCAAACATATAATTGTGAAGAAGACCATCAGATTTTTTCTGATAATATCTCTGTATCTTCTCGTATATGGACTGTTCCGTATTAGTAAGTCGTTGTAGTGTGTCCATTTCCACAATTTTTTGAGCAGTCACAATGTTCAACGTGTTCTACTATGTCAACAGCTAGATGATACTTTCGTTGAGCAGAAGTGATATTTCCGAAGAAAATATCTGCCTTTGCTCCCTTAATCATAAACTCAGCTTCTATAATTTTATTTAAGCATCCTGAATTTGGCATACATTCAATATCAAGTGCCATTATCTCTCTTTGAAGTCTTATTTCTAGATTAACAGTCCTAAGAACATGTTTTTCATAAGAAAATTGGGTGCCCTCACAAACATAGATTTTTATCTTGTAAATACCATCAGGTAACGTGGGCAGTTCGTCTTCGCAACCACTGTTACAACCAAAGTTCAAAGTACTAGCATTAAACACCATTACCTTGTTTTTAGAATAACTATGTCTTACGGGGGTCTTAGAACCAGGTAGTGTTATCTCTATATAAGAAGGCTCATCTATGAGGTGCTTCCAATCGGAAATATCAGTAATTACAAGAACCCTACTATCCCAAGAAGGAGTAACTTCAAAATTTAATACTGGGTCTAGTCCGTTTGTCATTTTAATACTTTAATAGTCGTTATCAAGGCTCCAACTTGTAAAAAGTTAAATCCTATTGATGTTAATGCTACCGACCTCCACCTGTACCATTTTCTCACTGCCTTTTCTAATTTGGTCTCGGTAACATCCGTATACTTTTTAAAACTTTTTTGTAGGTCGTTAGCTACTATTTTCATAGTGTCTATATAACTTACAACAGCCTCATACTCCATCACAAACACATCAATGCTTCCCACCAATGAATTGTAACTTATTGTGAGAGAGTCTTTTATATTGTTTAGTAAAACATTTTCTCTACCTATTTCTAATAACTTTTTATAGTCATCAGCATAAAACATTACATATGTAGTGTCATCTGCTTCAAACCTAAAGACCTCCATCTCCTCCACGGTATTCGGGGATGTTTGAGAGAAGGCTGTCAATGTTAGTATTACTAATAATAATGAGAGTAGAATCGGTTTCATAAATGTTTCTAGTTAGTAGGTTTTCAAATTGATTTAACTCACTATAAATATTTGATTGCAAGCTATCTAATTTAACTTGTAGTTTTTCAATATCTTTAGTGGATTTTAGTAGAGCATCAAGTTGTTCCTCTACCTTTTCTCTCTTCTTAATAATTTCTTGGTCTAGATAACTGACATCAGAGTTGCAGCTCCTTGTAGACAGTATAATAGTTAATATTATTAAGATGGCGGTCCTCAGTAAAAAGTCCAGTATTTTACCTACCCCACGGGACTCTAATTTAAGTAAAATATCTTTAATATCAAAATTCATTACAATATGTTTTGTATCTGACTGATGACGTTCCTGATTGCATCAAAATCCTCGTCATTTAGCGTTGCACCCATGTGAACGTCAACAGCCAAGAAGATGTAACAAAAATTGTTTTTGTGATGAATTTCTTTAACGTGAAAGCAATGGGTTTCACCAACTTTCTGCGTTACCAATAAAGGTCTTAGTAATCCATTAGCATTCAATTCTTTTACACTTCTCTTTGTTTTACCATCTTGATATATTTCTTGTACCATATGTATGTACTCGTTATCAAGAGTTTGTTTGTTAAATGTGTGGGTAAATTCTGTAGGGTTGATAATTGTTCCATACAGAAGTCCCTCTGGTTTCACCATGGTTCCTCCGTTAGATACGTGTATAAGGACCGCTTTGTTAACATTAGCTCTGTTTTGTAACAATCTAGCTAAGGTGTCAAGATGTAGTTTTGTAGATACCACTTGGCCAAAATCAGTTTCTCGTCTCCACTTTTTAGGAACCATATATTTAAAGGCATCAAAGTTTGAACTTATAACACCCAATATCCCCCCTACAAATACACTCAAAAGCCCCACAAGAGCTATCCACAAATCTATCATCTTCTCTTATTCTATATGTTCCTAACGCCACTATACTCATCACCTAGTTGGTATCCTGCTTCAATAGCTTCTTCTTCTGTTAAAGGAGTGATACCATTTAGTATGTCGCCAGTATTAAAAACTTGTTCTTCATCTTCCCAAGCAATAACGCAAGTATCATCGTTTTCATTTGGAAACCAATCAAAAGCATATAACGTTACACGCTCACTTCTTGAAGGAGCGTTTAGGTCGTAGATATTCATACTAGCATCCTTTGATGCTTCATTATTTGGAAATGGATAATATAAATGCATGATTAAAATATTGAGTAGTAATTATTAATGTCGTTCTTAATTATAGATGCAGCTACATCAATAGATGTATTGCTGTCTCCAAAATGGATGTATTCTTGTATTTCTTTTGTGAGAAGAAAACTATTAGTGTAAGCAACGTTAGGAGATGAACCTCGACCACCTATTTCTAAGACACCATCGGCTTGATGTGCGTTACCTATTGCAGCTACTAAGTTTGAACTATTATTCAAAGTGACAGTCAATTCAGCGGCTCCATTGTCTTTGGCTTCAAGGTAGCTTTGATTTCCAGCATTAGCTAAAAAGTTGCTTCGTCTAAAAGACATATTTACAGGAGAAAGCCCTGTCTGATGAAATGAAGCGGCTCCCAAAGTGTCCTCTGTAGCAATATCATAAGTACCGTCAAAAAGACCTGACCGTTGCATCCTTGCAAATTCAGCTATAACAGTACCGCTTATCCCTGTGGATGTAATAGCCCTTGCTATAGGACCAGATGCTAAAGTTGCAGGCAACCCTCCAGTGGCACCATTACTAAAAGCCTTAGCCACAGTAAAAGCGTGATAAGCCCCTACAGCGGAGCCTTGTCCCACAAATCCTAGTGTGCCCGATGTTAATAAATTAGATTGACTACCTAAATTAATAGTAGGTTTACTGTTTGTCTTGTTAAGAACACCTCCTGTAGCTAATTGTGGTTGTGAAAGAGCTGATGCTTGGGCAAGGTCGTGGGTAGAGCCTGTAGTTGCCTGATTGTACCACTTGGTTACCTTTCCATCTGAAGTTCCTAAAAAGTCAAGAAGAATTTCTTCATTTAGATTTCCGTTTAAATCAGGAAATATATCCTTCTCTTCTCCTCCTATGCCAGGGAATGGTGGAACTTTTCTAACTCTAATTAGGGGTCCTGTATAAGCATTTCTAAGAAGTCTAGTAGAATAAGCAGCTATTGGAGTTGCCCCTATCTTATCTAGTAGTCTTGCAGATAAAGCAGCATCTCTCACAACTGCTAGTTGATTAAGGCTATTTATGTATACATCACAGTTTCTAAGACCTGCTTCTTTTGCTGCAGCATTGTCTGCATATTTAGGAAAAGAACCTAATAAATTACTTAATGAAACATAGCCAATTGGCATGTTACATTTACTTTTCATTACTTGTTGCTTTTTTATAGCAACGTCTTTGCTGTATTGTTTTGCCATTTTTAAAATATTTTATATATACTATTAATCGATGCCATCATTATCCCAATCAGGATAGATACTAAATGTTCCGTCTAAGTCATAGACATACTTACCTATGATAAACTCATCATCAGGAAGTTGAGTTCCTTCAGGTACATCAACTATTTCTAAGGTGTCTGTTGAGTTAGCTCTTGTGACCTTGTGGGGAGATGCATCATCCCAAGCATAGTATATCCCATCACTTTCTAATATGATGTTATCTGCAATTAAACAAATTTGCCTATCTGATTGTGTTACTAAAAATTTCATTATGTCTTACTCATTTTAAATGCATTAGCTCTTTGTCCTCTAAATGTTCCTACAGAATCTCTATAAGTGGTAACAACTGAGCCAAATTCTGTGTTTTGTGTACCTATAAATGGGTTATGTATGGCACCACTAAATGTAGTTGTTGTAGCTGAATCTTCTAAAACATCTTCACTATCTGAAGTATTATATTTAGAAGTATCAAATTGATTAGATGAAGAGTTATAATTTACTGGAAAGACATTAAATTTTGCCGTTTGTCCAGACGCGTTACTATTTTTTCCATTACCAATAATAAATTGAGAAGTGGAATTTTCTTGACCATTATAATATGGACACATTCCTGGAAATCTTACTAAATCCGAAGCTGTTCCCCATGTGCTAGAGGACCCAACACTAAACGATGTTCCATCATATATTGCACCTGCAATATAGCCTACACTGTTTTCTACAAACATAACTGGACCTCTTCCATCTTCAATTTTAAAATCTACAAATCCTTCAAAAGAATTTGAACCACTTTTATATAATGTATCGCCAACAGTCTCAACTAAAGTATTAGTTGAAGTATTGTATTCATAAACTGCATAATAAGCTACTCCAGCACCAGAAGTGGATTTAGCATAAAAAATTGCAAAGCATTCTTTTCCACCAACAGTACCTAAATAACATAAGTTTGTTTTTCCATTACCAGAGGCTGGTCCTGTTCCCATAGGATAAATTATCCCTCTTGATGTTGCTGAACCAGAACCTGAAATATCTATATCCCACACCCTTGCATAAGGGAATGCTCCTCCTCTACTCAATCCAGTAGATGCAACTGTATATACAGTACCACTAACTTTTAAAAGTTGAAAATTTGGGAACCTGTCAACTAAATTTGCAGAATCACCATCATTAAATGTAGCATCTATAACAAGAGCATTTGTGCCTCCACTATATGTTAATACCTTAAAGACATTTCCAACTCCAACTGAGGGAGAACAAACAAGTGCTTGGTTAGAATTTAATTTACACGCTCCCATTGCTTGACCTCTACCGTATGGGTCTAAATCAGCAGTCCCTGGATAAACACTTAATACTGAAGAACTAGTCGTTAGAGTTAAATCCGATTGAGTTATTCCAACACCAAGAACATTTTGGTTATTTGCATTTGTTAACTGACCATTAAACGTTATATATTTTCCTAAATCTAATTGTACAGTTTTTCCGCAACTGGAATTCCCTGAAGTACCCTGTATTCCCGAAGTTATAGCATCATTTGCTGTACCTTTTGCAATAATAGCAATTAATGTGGAAATAACTGAAAATAATACCCCATCAACAGCAGATATAGCAGACTTAGCTATACCATCTATTGAAGATATAGCAGATGCTAATACACCTGATATGCTTCCAATATTAGCCATAGGTTACTCTCTTCTATAATCCTTAAATCCACCAAACTTCTTACCGTCTTTCTTAGCTTCTTCTCTACCAGCTCGTAAGAGTTTATCTATGAAGACTTCCTGAACAGGTACAACTTCTATATGAGTTGTAAGGTGATTGCTTTTATCCTTAGCAAACACATCTTCGTTTGCATATACTTTGTATTCCATGTTAGCAGACATGCTTTCTACGTCTATAACAATTTTGTGAATATCAAGATATGCCTTTGGTACTGGTAAACCTTTGAATGTAATTGAACCTTGTAATGCCATTTTTTCTAAATTTTAAGATAATAATATAAAGTCTTGAGATGGATTAAAATAAACTACACTGTTAGTGGAACTAACTTTTTGTAGGACATAACCTGCTATTCTAACATACTGACCTGTTGTTGAGGGTGCGGTAGCAGATAGAGAATTGTTAACGAAGTATAAAGTTGCTCCTGGTTGTAGGTCGGCATTTAATCTAACAAGTCCCCTAACTAAAATACCACTGGCACTTGTTGTACCTACTGCTAAACCAATAGCTGCACTCATTGCTGTTGTACTTGTAATATCAGATACAGCAGAAAGGTCAGTTTCACCTGAGTTATTGCTTATATAGTAAGGATTTCCTACCGTCAACCCACTAGTCTCGGTTTTTGTAGGAATAAGCTTGTCTCCTAGCATGCTACCTATGGCTGCATCAAGACTTGTTACACTGAATGATGTCGTTGTTGTATCAGCGTCATTTTTCCATACAGGTTTTAAATCAGCGTCAAGGGAAAGAACTTGTCCTTCTGTTCCTGTTACATCTGGATATTTTATAAAATATTTAGACAGAAGGTCATACTTACTAGAGTAAGTACATTGGCCATCTGTATATAACCACTTCTTTGGTATTAATACGTCTTTTCCCATTTTCTGTATATTAAAAAACCCCACTCCCTATCAAAATTAATAGAGATATGAGGTTCATATTTTCATAATTAATTAGGCTTGTATTGCTGTTATCGCACCTGTAGATGTTTTAATGTAAACATCGCATTTCTTTAACCCAGCTGCTTTGGCAGCCGCATCGTCAGCGTATGCAGGTAGAGAACCTAATACTTCAGTTAATCTAACATAGCCAACAGGTATATTACAACCACTTTTGACCAGTTCTTCTTTTTTTATTGCCACATCGAAATTTGCCATTATATTATATTATAAAAAAGGGGGAGGATAGCCTCCCCCTTCTTAGGTTAATGAAATCTAACTACTAGTTGTTAGCAGGCTTCGGACAATCTACAGACCCTCCGAGGGCTCCTACGAATGATTCGTAGCTGCAACCTGTGTTACTTGGGATTAAGAAGACATATCTGATTTCTTCTCCCATTCTGCGGCTTGCAGTACCAGCGTATGGATTTCTTCTCAACTTAACTGTGAACTTGTCGTACTGAGTACAAGGGTCAAGTTTAGTTTCGAATCCGCTTAAGTAACCTTCAGCGTAGCTTCTTCGTGGAGAAATTCCAGCGAAGTACTCAGCAGAAGCTTTCTCTTGCTTCATGTAGTTGATACCCCATCCAGTTCCGTCAAAGTCTCTTTCGTGACGAGTGACTTTAAATGGAGTTGTTACAAATTTATAACCTTCTAAGAGGTTTGCAGGTGCTTCACCACCAGAAACTTGGAGTTTAACTCCTTTAGGAGTGAATGTTCCAATTTGGTCAGCAAGCATTGCTGGAGGACACAAGAATGCGTTCTTAGCAACGAATTTGATACCACACTCACAGTCATCTGGGAACGCCCCACCGATACCTGTTATAGTAAGAGTGATTGTACCATTAGTACCAGCGTTGAATCCTGAACCTACTTGGTCAGCATCGATTACAATTGTGTCACCTACAGCAAATCCTGTACTAGGGTCACTAGCATCGATTTTTACAACAACAGTGTCAACAGCAGCTGAATTTGTTGTAACCTGAACATTAAAAGTAGAACCTGCAGGCTTAGTAGTGACTGCAGCCGAAGTCTCATCAACAGTTACAGTTTCAGTAGCACCAATTGCAGTGAAACCGTTAGTCAATGTGAAAGAAGTGATTTCAGATGCTCCTACAGTTCTTTCAGACCAAGCAGAAAACTCATAGTCATCTGGCATAGCTGGGAAAATTGGGTCTGGCTGTTCACAACCTTCACATACAGGTTCAGAAGTTAATGTACCTGTGTAACGTGCTCTACACTCTCCTATATCGGTAGAGCTAAGAGCTACACTTAAATCAGTATAGATAGCTTGTAATTCAGCTAGTTTGGCGTTTGCAGCAGTAGTTCGTGCAGCAGCAGTAGCGAAAGGACCACAATCTAAGTCTACATCAAGCTCAATTGTTTTAGAGAAAATATCACAACTTTTACCTGTACTCCAAGCAATAGTTGAAGCAACTCCGTCACTGTCAGATACGCAAACATCAGAACTTTGTCCTTTGTCTACTACTTCAAGTTGTGCAGCATCGCTGATACCTGTAGAACCTGCTCCAGGAGCTTTCGCAATCAATTCTGCAATAACATCTGTTCTGCTAATGTCTCCATCTGCAACAATGATATATACTTGACTGTTAAGGTCGCCAGTGGCTCTACCTACATCAGTTACATTTGCTAAAGTTACAGCGGCATTATTTTCAATAGCAGACTTTACCTCAGCAACAGTAAGTGCTTCTACTGGTAGTGTTACCTCAAATACATGGCCTCCTGTTACTTTGCTAAATCCTGTTGGACATACCTCACAGTCAAGAAGAACTCTGGTATGAACAAGTCTCTTAGCTCCACTTGGCTCAAGTGTATAAGTCTGAGTAGGAGCAAAGTTAGCTGGGGCACCGCCTGACTTAATGATTTGATAAGTCGATTGAGTTCCCTCTCTTTCAATTCTCTCTACTACAGTTCCATCGTCATACTGAGATTGAACTTTAGCAAGAGCTTGTGATGTTCCATCATCACATAACTCTAGTGTGTAATACACTGTAGTAGTTGAAGGTACTAAATCAGGAGTACAAGAGTAAGTACCGATAACGTCTACTAAATCACCTACTTTGATAGATGCTCCTGTTCCTAAATCAGAACCAGCACGAAGTTCGTAAGTTCTAATATCTTCTACCAAGTCTCTTACGATAGAAGTACAAGAAGTAGTAGCACATGGGTTCAAGCAGTTATCACAAGCATCAGGAGAGCCTGAGAATATGCTAAATTCCATATTTGCAACTCCATCACGATAACCTAGATATGAAAGTTGCTCACCGAATAGTTTCAATGAAACTGTAGTAGCTTCGTTTTCTTTTAGTTTGATTCCACTACCAGCTGTACCATTGTAACCTAAAGTTACTTCAGAATACACAGGAGCTTTTGCTGTATCAAAGGTAACATCGAGAACGTCATCTCTAGTGAAAGAGATAGTTGAGAAGTTCTTGTTAGTCATACCTCCAGCATCCTGCGTACGTCCTGTACCTACTTGAATTTGGAATAACTCTTTTTTGCCGTATCCATCCATTTCAGATACTGCTTCTACACCTCGTGCAGTTTTCCCTGCCATTCGGAAGAGACCAATTTGACCATTTGCAAGGTCTCGGGAGCCTCCCGTTGCCTTTACTACATTATCGGTACCCAGGTCAGAAAGTACCATCAGCCTTGAATACGCTGAATTGTGTGAACGTGAATTCATGATAAAAAATTTTAATTGTTGTTAATAATCCTATCTTTATTAATTGTTACTAAATTGGCATCGCCATAGTTTCTAAAAAATGATTCGGCACACATTGAAATAATTTTGTTGACCCACCAATCTGTGCCCTCTGGGTCTATATCTGTAGATGCTGTTCCATCTATGTCTATGTATCCTGAAATGTCTACTGGTTTTGGAAACCTGTAGTAAGTGACTACCCCTCTTTCAATATCGAAGTCTTTGGTGTAGACATTTAGGTTATTATTACCTATATAAAATGGTGCCTGTCTGTACCTTAAAGAAGGAGCGTTGTTTTCATCTATCGCTAGCTGCTCTTGGTCAAAGTTTTTTATCTCAAAAAGACTCATTCTTATACCCTTGCATTCATCTGTTTTCACATAAGCAAAAGCACTTGATACTTCGAACCAATCGTCATCTAGGTCCAACGGCACTATCTTATCTACAGCGGGAAGAGGTTGTACGTTGTTGTCTATTACAAGAAACTCTTCAACATCGCTAATGGCTTCATCATTTCTAAAATCTAAACAATAATCAAGAAACCTGATTTGTTCTTCATTGTACAAGAAGATGAATCTATCCTTTGAGGCAGCTATATTGTTCGACTTTAAGTTTTGGTTAACTTTAGTTAAAAACCGTAAATATGCCTCTCTTATAGTCATTATTCATTTAGTTTCTCAAGAAGCTCTTCATTTCCAACTTTTGTAAGTGTTTTGAAAGCTTGTTGAGTAGTTCTTCCGAGTTTTTCCCCGTCAAAATAGAAGGTTCCATCCTCTTTAACAATTCTTCTCCTCTTGATGAAGTCGCTAATTCTATTTTTAATTAGAACTTCTTCGTAGTCTGTATTCTTAATTGTTTGAAGAATATAGTCTAAGTTTCTAACGTCTGCAATCCATCTTTCAAGTAATGAAAGCATAACGCCTCTTGTTGCACTTTGCCCTCTTCGCAACGCTCCTACATACTGTAGGTATTGTTTCAACTTGTCGGAATCCTTCTTGTGCATATTTCCGAACCAAGTCATAACCTCTAGTTTCTTTTCAGAAGTTGAGGTCTGTTCTGTTTCAGTTTTAGTTGTATCTACAATTTGATACAATGAACCGTTATATCTTGGGTTACTAGCATCACACTGAGGGGTTATTTGACCACCTCTGTAAGCTAAGTAAAGCTTGAAGTAATTATTCATATCACTGGTGTCTACCATAGTGTTATGAGATAAGTCTAATCCACAATGCTCTGAGGCTACAAAATCCTTTTCTGTATAGTTAGGATTTGTTTTTAGAAAATTAGCAAGCTTGGAATTGTACCAATTAATTAGATTTTCTCTTTCCTTTAAAATTTTAGTAGTTTCTGATTTTGACTTTCCTGCGAACTCTACTGAGTTTTCGTCAAAACCAGTGTCATAGCGACCTGTTTCAGGGTCTCCTACGAATAAACATCTTGCAGGCTCCGCTGTGTAGGAAACCATTTTATATCTGTTTATCTCTCTTAGGCCTCCTGGAGTGGAGTCGTCTACTTTTTCTACAATGCGATATATCCTGTCTTTAGCGACTTCAAAACATTCTGAATACATAATTGGTTATTTTTTACTGGTTAATTTTAAATTAAGTAAGGGCTACTTACTTCTGGAAAATATTGGGGCTGGTTAGGCCCCATATTTTTAATTACTTGGTCTCTTTCGAGTTACCTTTTGGAGGACTGACAAAATTGGATTTTTTTCCACCTTTTCCTTCTACACCAAATCCGTGTGGGTTGTGATGCATGCCACCGTCTCCGTACATCCTCGTTCCCATCATTTTTTTCATCATTCTTTTTTCTTCTGTATGTCCTGGCATAATTTCTAAGTTTAAAAGACTTTTAAATTGGGGGAGTATAACCTCCCCCACTAATTAAATTATAAGGCTTGATTAGAAGTCGTTAGTTTCGAGCTTCTCAATCATTACAACTCTAGACTTGTCTGGAATCCATGCTGACATGGAAGACATGCAAGTGAACTCTCTACCAGGTTGTGGCCTTGAGTATGTGAATCCTGATTCGAATACTGGTCCGTTAGTAGAACCGTAAGCAAAGTCTGGAACATTCTTAGGCTTAACAATATAAAGATTGCTAGTGCCTTGAGATTTGTTGTCGATATCAACACCTTTAGGGAACACACTTCTGTCAAATACATTAGTATAAATTGGGTCAGAGATATCATACATAACCAATGTGTAAGAACGCTTGGACAGTCCAGCAGAGTACCCTCGGCTGATGTAGTCACCAAAGCTATCATAATCAAGAGATGGGTCGTGCTCAACTCTTACTGTACCGATTCCGTTTAGGAATGCCTCACCGATAGCATAAGACTGATACTGTAAGTTGTATCTGTCATTACCAGAAAGAATTCTTACTGGAAGAGCCTCTTGGTCAATGTGTACTGGAGTAGTGTTCTTGAACTCTTCTTTGAACAATTCACGAACTAAATTGTGTGCGTTAAATCCAGCTTTGAATACCATTCGTCTGTCGTGGATTTGAATAGATGTACCGTGATATATAATCTCAGCAGCACGTTGAATTAACTGACGTAACTCATTTACATTTTTGTAGATGAATCTGTGACCTCTACGTAACTGGTGGTAGAGCCCTTCATTTACAAGCTTAGAACCATTGATTCCTGTGATTGTCGCACCTCTATCGAACATCATACCCATTGCAGTAAGCTTCATCAACTCAGCCATTGCAAGAGCTTCCATAATAGGTTGAACTCGAACTGTGTCACGGAGAAGTCTTCCGTTGTTAGGGTTAACTTGACCTACGAAGAAGTAATCACCTCCTAGGCGGTCTTGCATTTTTTGAATTCTTTCAGTTAAGTGAGATGCTTCTTTCCCGTTTACAGTAAGAACGTCTGCGTAAGCAGAGTATCCAACTTGTACTGCACGGTAATCACCTAACGTATACTGAAGTTTTACAGAGTTTTGAGCCAATCCCATCATGTTGGGAGCAGAGTATTGAGTGTCAAACTCACCAGCAATGTGGTCAATTTTAACATACTCTGTACCTGGCTTCAATTTAGAAGCAGGGAAGTATTTGCTTCTGTCTCTTGTTACAAGCTGTACAGTGTGAACGTAACCGTCACCTTCGTCTACAACTTCTGAATCTTCAATAACAATTACTTGCTCACCATCAACTGGGTCGTAAGTAAGAATGTCACCAGGAGAGTAAGGGTGAGATAGCTTTATATCGAAATATGAACCATCAATACCTAAGAAATCTCCTTCTTCTACATTTTGAATAACGCATGGTTTATCAATTTCCATTGCGATTTCGTAATCAAAACTTCCTCTGATTCCGTTAACATAAATTTTGTCTGAATTTTTCAGAGCATCTTTAATAAAAGGAACATTTACGATTCGAGCATTTTCGAATAGCTCAAGCATTCCTAGTGATGTTCTGTCATCGACATAATCAGATGCTTTCAAAGCAACTGAGTCGAGATAGCCGAATTGGGATTGGATGTCGCTCTTATTGGTAACACCAATCACCGTAGAGTCATTGAAGTTCGCTCCAATAAACTGCCCATTAAAATTTTCTTTTCCCATTGTACTCGGTGTTTAAAATTAAAATTATTTAAAAAAATATATACTACTTGATAAAGGGATTTTTTGTTTTTTTGTCCCTTGTAGGTTTGAAAGAGAAATCACGTTTCTCATCTTCTGTCTTCTTAGCTTTCTTGATGTCCATAAAGACTCTTTTTTTGGTTTCGTTCTCTCTTGTACGAGTTACGTCCTCAATGTAGCCTTGATAGTCAGTCAAGAATCTGTAAAGCTCGATGGCTCGTTCAGGATGATTCCTAAACTGTAAAAAAGCTTTATCTACTTCAGCAAAACCATTCTCATCTAGTTTGGTTAGCCCGCTAACCACCGATTTAATTTGATTTTGATTAAAGTTTTTAGTTTTAAGAGTTTCTCTAACAGTTTTCTTATAATCGTTAACTGCTTGCTGTCTCTGTTCAGCAACCTGTTGCTGTTGTTGTACCAACTGTTCATGCTGCTGCTTTGTGTGTTGTTGAATCTTCTCGTAAGAAGACATAGCCTCTTCTTCAAGGTCTTCTGGAGTTTCAGAGATTCTAGCAAGGTGCTTTTGAATCTTAGCATCGTCCCATCCAACAAAATTCTTATAATAAGTATAAATAGAATTCAACTTACCTTGCTCTGAGTCAATATCTAAGTTATTAATTCTATCTACTTGTGTTCTGGACTGATAATAGGTGTGCAAATCACCACCTTGCTTTTTAAAAGCCAGAAATTCTTTTTCAGCGGGGTCCAAGCTAGAAAAGAGAGTCGTAGCTAGATTCTCTTTCTTCCACTTATCTTGTTGCTTAGAGAGCTGCTCAAATACTTCTTTAGTTATTTCAGTTTCTTCTCTTCCTTCAAAGTCCTCCCAAAACCCTGCTTCAATTAATTTTTTAGAAACATAATCGTAGTCAAAGTTTTCATCGTCAGAGCTTAAAGCCTCTTTGATAGCTTCCTTTGCCTCTGTAGTTTCAGCTTGAGAAGGTTCCTCATCATCGAAAGCCACAGGCTTATCTAGGATATCCTCTATCTCTACCTTACCACTTTTCTCCTCCACTTCCTTTTCAGGAGAAGCCTTTACTGGTGCGGCTTCTTGCTTTTCTTCTTTTGCAGGGGCTGTTTCTTCTGTCTTACTATCTTCAGTTTCAGTTTGGTTTTCATCAGTTTCTGAAGCTGCCGCATCATCAAATTGAATTGTGAACGGGGTCCCTATAGTAAAGGGATTTTTATTTTCTTCTGACATGTTGGTGATTTTATGGTGTAAAAGTATATATAATTTTTATGTTTTGCAACTTTGAAACAAATGTTACAAATACATTACAAAAAATGTTATGCTTTTGCATCATAACGATTTTTGTTAGTTTCAGCGATTTGCAAGTCCTTATTTGCCACTTGCATCCGAGTTTGCATCTCTCGTTCCTTAAGATTTAATTCTTGTTGAGCTATTTGGTACCTCCTATCAGAATCTATTGCTTGTCTTCTGAGTTGTTCTTCTCCTATCCTTTGTTTGAACCTTTGCTCGAGTGCATCAGTTGAAGCTTTCAATTGTTCTACAACCATCGGGGTATCATCTTTAGCACCCTCATCTCCTGGCTTGACGAAGCCTAAAGATAATATAGCTTGCTTGTTCAAGGCTATTTCTCCTTTCAGCCTTTCAACCTCCATCTTGTGCTGATGCTTAAGTTGCTCTTTTTCCATATCAGCAGCTTTCTGCATCTCAATAGCCTGCATTTGCTGTTGCTGTTGTTGCTGCTGCATAAGGTCGGTTCTCTTTCTTGACAACCTTGCCAACTGGATAACTTTAGCAGTCGAGTCAGCAGATATTACTTCTGCCATATCCTCCAAGTTTTTCATAATTGTATTGTCTTGGAAATATGTTTTCTTCAGTATTTCAAGCTCACTACGTCTTTTAGAATTATTTTGAGTGTACACTTTGAACCTTCTAATAGGAAGATTAGTATCATTTAACATAATTAAATGTCTCATTCTGTCACTGTCTGTAAAGTTAACAGTTACATCAATACCTGTCTTTTGAACCCATTGTGCAACATTAATATGCATCTCTGAAGCTCTTTGTTGAAATTTAGCAAACTTGTCAAACCATACCTCTGTTTGAGCGTATGATGCATCTTGGGTTACCTTAATACCTGTAGCAGTCTGTTGCTCTACAGCCCCTGCCATCCTCTGCATACTTAAACCTAACTTCTCAAAAGCTCTTGATTTAATTGCTTGTGCAAACTGTAACTTACCCATCATAGCTGCAGTAAGGTCCATATTGACCATCTGAAAGTTATTGAACGCAGTACCTCTTGCTTGAGAAGAATCTACAGGAAGAAGACCAAGATTTCTTGTGACTTCCATTAGTTTGCCAATTGCCTCATCTCCCCCAAAGTCTTTTAAAAACTCAGGCATATACGCCAAGTCCATCAAGAAGAATATACCTAATTCTTTAGACATGTAATCTCTAGCCATGTTCATTGCAAGAGAGTATTCAATTTGGTCTATTTCTACTCTTGATACCAAAGATGTGTTTTCCATCATACCACATACAGGTAACAAAGTGTCAAACATAGAACTTTCTCCCTTGAGCTGATGCTCTACAGGTTCTCCAAATATGTACACATCTTCATAAAGGTCAGTATTGTCTTTTAATATTTTTACACCATACCAAACTTCAGGAACATAATCCCATACAATAGTATTTTCAACTGGATTAGCAGAGTGTTGGTCTAGAGTAACAGTCCGCAGTTGCTTGATGCCATATTCGTTTATAAGCTCTCTTAATATTTCGTCAGTTACGATTTCATTAACAAGGTCATAACTCTCTGGTTTTCTGTACACCAAATACCCTATTCTCTTGTAGGATACCCAATACGTCTCGACTACTCTTATTAAATCGTATCTGTTATCATAATTGTTAAAGAAATAGTTAAGACCCATATTCTGGTTAGGAAACTGACCCCTATACCCTAAATCAACACCTGTTTGGTCTTGAATAAATCCAATATTCTCATGAGCAATATAATCTGCGTATGGAACTCTTTTAAGAGTACCTCCAAAGTTTTCAAGAAAAGACTGCGTGTCTTTTATACCTGATACTGCAACCTCATCTGATTTTTTGTAATGTCGGGACTTCAGTACCTCCCTCTTCTCGTTTTCAGTTAAACGATGGCCAAAGTTTGTTATAACTTGGTTCGGGGTAAGATATTGTATTCTACCAACATATTCACCCAATTCAGGATATTTCTCCTCCTGTGTGATAGATGTAAAAGTATTTAGTGGGGACCACCTTTCTGGTCTATAGTAGTCTCTACCTATTCTCCAATGCATAAAGCACCTACCAGTAATTAGATAGTCTCTGAATAGGTCTCTGTACATTTCATCAAGATGGAAACGAGTTTCTGACTCCTCAAGAGTTTTCTCTGCCCAATCAATATAGTTAGGCTTCCACTCTGTGTTCATGTACTGTTCTACTTCTTTTGGTATGTTTTGTTGTCTGTAGCTTCTAAGCTGCTGCATATAAGCCTGCTTCTCTTCTTCAGAGCCAAATTGTTTTTGATTAGGATTTATACCCCTAGAAATCATTTTTAGCTCTATCTCTGAGTTTATAGCTTTACTTACGCTCTCCCAAAGTCTTTGTTTTTTGAACCTCAAATACTCATTTGTAGAGTGTGTATCATCAGCATGTATAATTGATGGATTAGGCTTCTTAATATACTCACCTATAAGTGTATTTACGATAGGCTCAATAAAACCATAGTGTTGTAAGTCTTCTGCAATATCAGACTGAGAACGAAGCATATCAACCTCAGATAAAAAAGCAGATGTGTTTGTAACATCGCTGTATCTGAAACTGCCTTCAACTATTCTATATGCATCCTCGAATCTTTGCCTATTAACGTTAAGCTGTCTGATTCCAATAGTTTCAAGAGTATCCATGCAGTCCTTAAACCAAGCTTTTGTCTTTTTCTTATTAGGCAACGCCTGTGCAGGTAGCCGTAGGGTGCTACCCAAATAGGGGGCATCTCTTAAATCAATATCTAGAAACATACTTTGACTTTAAACGGCAAACTTACTAATTTTATATTAAATGTCCAAATACCTTACAATTACCTAAACCTACTTCTACCAAATTTTTTGTCGGTTAGTTTAGTGTAGACATCTCTTTTTATTTCATATTTATTTTCAGAACCAGTGATATTATTGATTGATAATTCTTCATCCCAAATCAATGCGTGTCCAAAAGACATAATACGGTCATAATTCTTGTAGTTACCAAATTTTATTATTTCCTCTAGTAGCATAGGGTCAGTAATACGTTCTACACCTAGAACAGTTATCTCCTCTCCATCTGGTCCTATCTCACCTGTTGGTATCTGTTCCCAACAATAGTTTTTTAGTAATTTTAAAAGATGTTCTTTATTTCTCGCTGTAGCAGGTAATCCATAATCTACATTTGCTCTACTATTTTCATTGATTCTTAAGTTTGTGCCCTTTGCTTGTGCAAGAAGGTAGTCTGCCTTTTGGCTACGTAAATACTTTACAAAAGGCACATCTGCTTCTGGCAAACACTCAGCATTGTACAATTTTAGCAATAACATAGCTTGTCGATAGTATATCGCATCCATATGTGGTCTACCTGTAAGATGTGCTACTATTTGATTTTGACAACCTGATACACCAGCCTGCCTTTTAAATATATACAAACAGTTGAGGGAATCAGATGTCTTAGAGGTGGCAACCTTTGCACCGTCAAAGCCTGCAACATATGTACCCCTTTTTATTTGTCTTGGATTTTCAAAAATAGGTCTTTCATATATGACACAAGGTGACTCATACGCTCCTCCTTTAAATGGGTATTCAGTAACAGGTTCTAAACTTGACTGTATAACGGATATAAGACCGTTAGGACCAACGTCTAGAGAAACATACTCACCTGTTTTACCATCAATGGTTATAATGTCCTGAGCTTTTTTAGCTTGTTCCACAGGGAATGGATTATTACCAGAAAACAAAAAACAATCTTCTGGTTGGAAAGGATAATACATTTGTGCCTTTTTACCCTTATCGGGTGATTTGGCATGTTCAGAATTTATAAAGTCACCGACCTTATCATATGCAATCTCCCAGTCAGTTACAAAAATATTGAACCCATCCAACGCTTCAACTTGTTCAGCCGTGAAGTCTCTGTTGAGATATTGTACCAACGGTATTTCTTTCTTCTGGCCGCCCTTGTTAGACATTTGGGCAGGAACAAAAAGACTAACTTTCTTATCAGTATCTTGATAGTATCTAAAATGCTCATCTTTAATATCTTTTAAATATTCTTTTACGTCAAAATGAAAGAAATTAGACTTTTCTGTGTTTAAAAAGTCTATCTCTGCATCTGCGGCAAAATCTGTATTACCTCCCGTACCAATCAATAGCTCTACAAACCTTCTTTCCCCAAGGTCATTTTCTATAGCGGGAAGCAAAGCTGAACGCTGTTTAGAATATAAGTACTTTCCCACCTCATCCCATACAGCTTCTGTAGGGGTAATACCTGCGAGTAATTCTTCTTTGGAAGTAACTTGACCTTGCTGGAGATTTCTAACTGATACCCTTGAAAAAGCAAACGAATTATCATTTGGTTTTTCATTAATAGGAAAAAACTCGTAGCTAACAGGATTTATTGGATTTCGACCTTTTGTTACAATTCTTTTGTTGAACTCTATCTCAACATCAGATGAGGTCGCTTTGTTCCAGTCATTTATCTTTACAAAGTCAGAAAAACAGTCAGGTCTTCTTTCGTAAAATTCATCAAGATACTTAGTAATATTGTTTAGGTCAGACTGAGACCCACCAATGATTAAAGGATTACTATACTGAAATATAAAAGTATTATAAGCAACTCTTGATGAAATAAAAGATGTCTTAGCGAATCGTCTTGTACCAAATGCAAGAATAGGTTGTTTACCATTTTTATCTGCTTCATTATAGCACCAGTTTATAAGCCACTCATTGTCTCTAAGATGAGGGTTGGTGACCACTCGCACAGAGTTACCAAACTCATCTCTTTTATCAATAGATAGTTTGAAAAAATTTAAATGCCAATATAACCATCCAGAGATATATACCCCTCCAACATAAACTCCTGATTTACAATAGTTTATATGCTTCATCCAGAAAGAGACATAACTAGTTTGCTCTCTTGTGGGCTCTGGTTGATTAATTAAAAAATCCTTAAACGATATGTTAGGAATTTGGCTTTTCTCCATTTTCTTTGTTTAATGACTCGGTTATAAATTCTAATAAATCAGGCATCTTCATTCCTGAAACATTTACTAACTCATCATTTTGAACGGAAAATGCACTTTTCATTCCTGCAAACATACTTTCAATTTTTGAAGGCAACTCTATGGAATGATTGAATAATTGTTTTGCATGAGTATGTGCTTCTTTTATTTTGAAAACACACTCTTGTGCTGTTGACACCACTAAAAACTTTACATACTTTTCAGACTCGCTTTCATCGTCTAAATCGTTAGAGGCCTCTACTAATTTTTCGTAAAGGTCCAAGTTATAGTTTACAACATTTTCTAAATACTTTTTTTGCTCCTCAGTCATTATTTTTGATTTTTTAATTCTCTAACCGTGTTTTCCAACGCAATAGAAAACTCTTCATCTGTAGCAGACATATTAAAGGATTTGTATCCTTTTTTATTTTTAAAATTCTTTACTCTCAAAACTGACCTAACTAATTCTACAGCAGTGAAGTCTGGGTTCTCTAATATCATAGTTGACAATAAATCCGCTATGTGTCTTTTTCTTATTGATTCCATTATTCTTCTATTACATCACCTTTTATTCTTATAACAAACACACCTTGACTGGTGTGCACTTTTAGCCTTTTATCTATTATTCCAGGTATCTTAGTATTATACTTAATAGTCATAGTCATACTTTCTCCCTCTTCAAGTTTTTTCTTTAAATGTACAACCGAAAAGCAAGAACAAACCTTTGTAAATATATTATCAAGAGTTATTTCTTCAGAACTAAGTTTTTCATAATCTCCTCTACAGTTTACTAAGTCTATCTTAAACTCAGAAGAAGAAACAGGAGAGTTGAGGATGAGAGGTTCTCTGTATTCTATAACTATAATGTCATCCACAACATCAATGTCAGTTTTTTCATAATCATGAACTCTAATAGCTAAACCTCTCCCCTCAAACTCCTTTATGTCATGCCATCTATTTTCAGGACAAACTTCATCTGCTACTTTAGTTTTAGCTTTTAAAACACAACCACATATATTACAAGTATCAATCATTTTATTTCTATGTTCACAATCCAAGCAAGTATTGTAGCGTGCCTCATCAAAAGACATATTTTTTCCTAGAATGCGATTCTTCCATCCTTCAATAATTCTTCTTGGTCTTATCTTACCCATTTTTTATCTTTTGTGGATTAAACCTTTTCCTAAAAAACCATATGTTATTAATATTATTACTCTTTGCCTTATCAATAAGAATAGACATGTTTTTTATTTTAGACTCTAACACTTTTTTTCGATGAATCCAAGTATTTTCGAATTTACTTTTTTTATTTATAACTCGAGTAACTTGCTTTAACAAATTATTTAAAGATGCTGCAGTGTAGTACAAAGTACCAAAGTGATTTATCTTATATACAACACTATCATTATTACTAATATGTTCTACTAATTCGTCTCTTGTTGTCCAATACAAAGCTTCTGCAGCTTCTCTGTCTCCTCCCCTTTTCTCATACTCATCAAGTATGTCGTCTATAAAATATATTTTATCTTCTAGAATCATTTGAAGTATACATCATTTGTATAGCGATATTTGGATATTGTTCTATTGTTTCTTTTAGCTTTTGAAGGTCACTATTAAGGTCCTTTCTATTTTTTACAGGATGCTTTATAACTAAACCTTTTTTCTTTAACCTAGAAAACATAGTTGTAACGTTTTGATGTGTTTTAACTCCTAAATTTGCAGATATTACCTTATCTTTGAACCCTTTAGAATTTAAATCATACATAAAACACAATGTTAATAGGTCAATATCTCTTTGTGTAAGATGTGTAGTTGTTGCACTATATATTTCAAGAAGTTTTTGAATTAAATCAATCTTGTCTGTGTATGTTAGAAAAAAAGGTAGTGTTCTATATTGTGCCATAATATTACTATTATACTAATATGTTTAATAATATACAAGGAAATTTACTGGTAATTATCCACAAAAACCACACCACCTTACAACCCCTTCTCAAAATCCCCCTATAGTCCCCCTTCTTCTCTTCCCCTTAACAGGACAACGTGAAGTTAAAAAAAGTTTCTGACATTTGCAAGCGTTTTTAAAAAAATATTTTATCTAAAAATTATTTGTAATATTTACTGTAATTTACTTGCGTAATTCAGATATGTTTTTTATATTGCAAGATAAATGACTTGCAGTTATGGATGACAATAACCAACTTCTTGACAGGGAGTACTTTCACAGTTATAGAGATTGTGTTCTAGACTATGTGGATGAGGACTTGTTAACTGACGATATGTTTGATAAGTACCAGACAGAATTAGATGATTTGGTATTTGAAATGTTTCTTTTTAATATTCGTTGTGGGGTTGCAACTGTTTTAATAGAGACTTTTTTTAAACAATTTAAAAACCACCTTAATGATGAGTAGTAAGCTTAATGATGCTTTGGCCAAGCTAAATAAAAATTTTGGCTCAGGTTCAGTCTTTCATTTGGGAGAGAATGAAGCCTTTGAAAAATTAGAAAGAATATCAACAGGCTCATTAGGCCTAGATGTTATTACAGGAGGGGGTTACCCTCTAGGAAGAATTATTGAGCTTTTTGGGTGGGAATCTTCTGGTAAAAGCACACTATGTGTTCATGCTATAGCTGAGGCTCAAGCTATGGGGAAGAGATGTGCTTTTGTGGATATGGAGCATGCTTTTGATAAAAATTACGCAGAAGCCCTGGGTGTTGATACTGAAGAGCTTATTTTTTGTCAACCAAGTAGTGGCGAAGAAGCAATAGAAATAACAAAAACACTTGCGGATACTGGAGAGGTAGGACTAGTTGTAGTAGACTCAGTAGCCACTATGGTTCCGTCTGTGGAATCGGAGGGTGAAGCAGGTGAGAGCAAAATGGGTGTGCATGCAAGATTAATGTCACAAGCTATGCGTGTTTTGTCTCCCATTGCAAGTAGAAACAATTGTACGTTAATTTTTGTAAATCAACTTAGACAAAAGATTGGTGTTATGTATGGTTCGCCAGATGTTACAACTGGTGGTAATGCACTTAAATTTTATTCCTCAATACGTATTAAACTTACATCTAGTAAGTCTGCTGGCAACAAAGAAAAAGTTGACGGTGTAGACCGACAGGTGTCTAATTTAATCACTGCAACTACAGAGAAAAATAAAACATACCCTCCTTTACAAAAACACTCTTTCCAATTACGATTTGGTATTGGTATAGACGCAAAAGAGGAGATAGTAGATATGGCTATAGCTCTAGGATTAATAGATAAAAAAGGAGCGTGGTATAGTTATGATGGTACGCAACTTGGACAAGGTAAGAAAGCAGTTTTTGCTTTACTTGATGAAAATCCTGATTTAGAGGAAACTTTGAGGGATGAAATTATTAAACATTACAACAAATGAGAGAAGACTTAAGTACTAGAAAGACAAAAACCAACCCGTCTTTTAAGTATGAATTAAGTGAAGAACAAAAACATGCAAAAGAAAAAATACTAGATTCTAAGATTGCAATCATAACTGGTAAAGCAGGTACGTCTAAGACATTTCTTGCATCACAAATTGCATTAGACTTGTTCTTAAAAGGTGGTGTAGAAAGAATGTATATTGCTCGTCCTCAAGTTTCCACAGAAGATATGGGCTATCTGCCAGGAAACAAAGATGAAAAGATGAGGCAGTGGTGTGCTCCCGTAATAGAAAATATGGAGGTTCTAAGAGAGAATGGTAAAAAAGAGTTAGAAAAGTGGCTAAAAGAGGGCCAACTAGAACTTCTTCCCTTGCAATTTGCCAGAGGTAGAACAATTACTAATAGTGTTATGATTGTCGATGAGGCACAGAACCTAACTAAACTTCAAACATATTTATTCTGTACAAGACTTGGTAAAGGTTCTCTCATGATATTTACAGGGGACCTTAGACAGAATGATTTGAAACAACCTAGCCGTAGTGGATTTCATCAACTTATAGATACTGCCGATAAGCTGGATGAGATGGTTCACGTAGAACTTCAACAAAATTACAGAGACCCTATGGTGGCTAAATTTATGGAGCAGTACGAAAAAATTTGTGGCTGGTAATGTGGATTTATGATGACAAAAAGGTAAGCACTCTCGACCAGATACCTAAAGATGCTATAGGATTTGTATATTGCATAACGAACCTTAGTAAAGGTAAAATGTATATTGGTAAAAAAAGTTTATACCACTGGAAGAAGGTAGGCATAAAAAGATTTCAGGAGTTGAAACTTGAGGGGGTAGAAATTAGGAGGCACAAAAATAAAAGAAAATCTAAAAAAGGCTTGCCAGTATGGGTTCATAAAGCTAAATTAGAATCTGATTGGTTAATGTATACGGGGTCTAATGCAGAGCTTAACAAACACATACAGGAAGGAGACCAATTTGAAAAACATATATGGGAGTTTTCTAACTGCGAAAAGAAACTTTCTTTTCTAGAAACAGAAGCCCAGTTTAAGATGGATGTTATTAGGGACAACGGTAAATATTATAACGGTAACATTTTAGGGAAATATTTCCCAAATGACCTGAATTGTTAAGATGGCTATTAAAGATATTATACAAAAAAATATCGCTGAAATATTAGAGATATATTCTAGGCATGGTAATTTTACCCACACAGCGGAAGAGTTTTGTAATAAACATAAATACAAATATTCTGATTCTTGGAGAAGAGCTGTTAGTAGATACATAAATTCTCTAGGAGATATTGAGACAGAGATAGCAATTAATCAAGAAGCTGCTAAATCATCTCCTGCAAGAGTGCTAATATTTGATATTGAGACCGCCCCTCTTATGGCTAATATATGGAGCTTGTGGAATCAAAATGTTGGGTACAACTTGTCTATGCTTGAATCAGACTGGTTTATCATTACATGGTCTGCTAAATGGCTCTTTGAAGAAAAAATATACACAGGAAAACTTACACCAAAAGAAGTTAAGGCACAAGACGATTCTAGAATAGTAAGAAATTTTTGGGAACTATTAAACGAAGCAGATATAGTCATTGCTCACAACGGAGATAAGTTTGATATAAAAAGAGTTAACACTCGCTTCCTAAAACTGGGTTTACACCCACCGACACCGTACCAGACTATTGACACCCTTAAACATGTCAGGAAGAAGTTTAACATTTCGTCTAACAAACTAGATTATGTGGCACAATTCCTTGAATTAGGAGAAAAAATGAAAACTGGGGGATTTGAGCTTTGGAAGGGCTGTATGGAAGGTGAACAAGAGTCTTTAGACAAGATGGAAGAATATAATATTAAGGATGTAACCCTTCTTGAAGAAGTATATTTAAGGATACGCTCTTGGATTACTCCTCACCCAAATATGGGGTTACATATTGGTGAAAACGTGACTTGTTGTGCAACTTGTGGGGGCACCGACCTTTCTGTTGTAGGTACTTATAAAACGTATATGTCTGAGTATGATGCACTTAGATGTGATTCTTGTGGAAGTGTTAACAGGTCAAGAGCAAGTTCGTTAACGACAGAGGCTAGAAAATTACTAACAAAATCAGTGTAATGACTAAACCAGTATTTTTAGAATTGCAAGCATTCTACCAGATAGAGGGTAAAATGGACGAGTCTTGCTCACAGTGTCTTGAAGAAGCACAAGAAAAAGCAGAAGCTTTAGGTTTAAGTGCAGAAAGGTTACAAGAACAGTGTGAAGAACTTTGTGCAGAAGATATAGATGAAAGTGTAAACAACTTACAGCAAGAAACTATGCTGATTAAGGTAGATGATATTAGGAGCATATCTAAAACAAAAAAAGGAAGAGCTTTAATACAAAGTGAAGGCAACTTCTTGCCAAGACTTTTCGCCACAACATATGACGAGGTAATGGAAAAAATTAGGCCACACATAACAATTGTATGACACTAGAGGCTAGACATCATAAAATATTATCCAAACTTACAATGGCTTGGTACACATACCAAAAAGAAGGGTTGGAAAACGTGGAGATACAAGATAGATTACTGACTTCATTAGAAGAATCAGGTCTGGATGGTTTGTCTGCTTTGACTGTTTTAGAAGAAGTAGAGAAAAGAGTTCAACTTGGTGTAGATAAACATCTCAACTAAAGTCATGAATTTGGATAATTCAAATATTTTTATTATATTAAATGGCTAAGAAAAATTATAAACCTATAAAAGAGGAAAGCTATTGGGATTCCAGAGCTAGGTATGAAGATATGAAAACATCGGGTGAGTTGTTTGTCAAGCACCCCACCATGATTGGAATATGGTCTTATGATATGCCTAAATTTTTAGAGTGGGATGAAACTCTAAAACAAATGGATGAGGAGGAGCCAATAAAAAAAGAAGAACCAAAAAGTGGTAATACACAATGGTATGACGAAGAAGGGTAAAAAATGGTCAGCTAAGTATAAAAAGTCAATTAACTGTAAGAATCCAAAGGGATTTAGTCAAAAGGCCCATTGTGCTAGCAAGAAAAAAAGAAAGAAAAAATAAATGTCAATAGAAATTGCTGTAGTAGTCCTTATATTATTATCATGCATTATTATTGACAAACTTAGAGGTAGATGAAGAATTTTTTTAAAGGAATGTTTTCAGAGGGAGGCGAGGTATCTTCTAAAAGAGTAGTCACAGCCATGTGTTTACTTTTTATGTTAATTGCTTTTACATCAAATTTATTTTGCGATTACACTGTAGAGCAACATATGTTTGAATCTTTGCAATGGATAGTTATGGCAGGACTAGGATTTACAGCATCTGAAAAGTTTTCCGAAATAATTAGTAAAAGAAAAAACCAAAACCATGAGTAAAAAAGTTTACACTATTGTAGGTAACCGATACGGAGGAGAAATAACAATAGGAAAAATTTCTCAAGAATTTTGTAATTATTGGAAATATAAGGACCCAGAGGAGATTGAGTCTTATATTCTTGAAGGGTGGGAGGAAAACGAAAACGATTCCATTCCACATATGATTGGTGGCGAGGACAAATACTGGCACGACCTAGACGATATCTTACATTTTTATGGTAGCCATGCTGAGGGGAGCTTAACTTTGATAGACACAGACACCGAAGAAGAAAGAGAGATAGAACATCAATTCTTATGGGGCCGAGAAGGCGGTTTCTTTGATACTGAGGAGCCTGATTGGGATAATTTGTATGCAGAGCTCACTGAAGAGGATTACGTTCCTGTAATAGCTTGTATGAGCCAAGAGAAGGGATGGATAAATACTTGGACTCTAGAGCTTGAAGAAGGAGAAGAGTTTGATGATAAAAAACTTTCTGCTGGAATACTTGAAACTAACTTTGGAGAGTTTGTAGAAAAGCTCTACTATGATGGTAAAGAATTAGAAGACGATGGTGGTGGAAGTACTAATGGGAAAGGATTTATTGTAAACCTTGGATGGTTTAACACAAAATGGACAGATAGCCTTGAACAATACGCTGAAGGAAGCAAAGGTCTAACCGAAGCATTAAATGAATTAAAAGAACAGCTTGAATGGGAAGCTGAAAATGACTAAAAATAAAATTAAAAACGAGAAATAATGCCTAGTTACGATATATCGATTAAAAAAGAAAACCTAGTCAAGCACGGATGTGCTGTACCTGCAGGGTACGTAAGATTAAGCTCAGTGATAGCAAGATTACCTGCATTTAAAAATGAGGCAGAGGCAAGAGCAGCAGGCCTAAGAGACTGTGATATGTATTCACTTGGTAGCATTAACTCTATTGCTATTTTGGGTACAGGGGGTACAGGGGGTACAGGAACAGGAGATAGAGACTTTACAAATGCTCTTGACATTGCTATTCCTCAAGAAGAAGTTGTAAAGTATGGTTGCCAAATACCAAATGGTTATGTAAGGTTTACATCTGTTTACGGAAGTTTGCCTGTATACGCTACTGAAGCAGCTGCTGTAGGGGACGGACTTAAAAAATGCGACCCTTATCTTTCGGCAGCTGGTGGAGACTTACGGTTAGTAACTGGTAATTTTGGTTCCAATAATAATGGTGCGGTGGAAAAGAAGGTACCTTACTTTGATATTGCAATTAAAAAAGAACAAATTCTATATAGAAACTGCAATCTTCCAAAAGGATACATAAAACTTAGCCAAGTATTGGCTTCGTTACCTGTTTACACAAAAGAAAAAGCAAAAACTGTTTTACCTGAGTGTGGAGGATTTCTTTCAGTCGTTACATCAGGTAAAATTACTGATGGAATTGTTTCTTTTAACAGACAGGTTGTACCTTAATCATGCCGAGAAAAAAGAAAGACCCTAAAGTAGGGACTGGCAAGAAGCCTAAAGGTTCTGGTAGAAGGCTTTATACGGATGAAAATCCAAAAGATACTGTTCGTATAAAGTTTGCTACGCAGAAGGATGCTAGAGACACTGTAAAGAAAGTCAAGAACAGCAGCAAGTCTTTCGCCAGGAAAATACAAATCTTAACCGTTGGCGAACAACGTGCTAAGGTTATGGGAAAAGATAAGGTGGTTGACATCTTCAAGAAGGGTAAAAACAGTGTGAGAAGGAAGCACGGTAAACCAACAAAGAAATGAATTATAACTCTGACTTTAAATACGACCTTGAGCTGGGTAAAATTGGCGAGGAAACATTAGGCAATCTTTTGTCAGACAAAAAAATCGAGGTAAAAACCGATTTTCAACTAGCAGACACTAATAATATAGCCGTGGAGTATGCTAGTCGAGGAAAGTATTCTGGAATATCAACGACAGAAGCAGAATGGTTTGCAATTGTTGAGGGAGGCAAGAAAGATACTATAGTTCTTGTAACCACAGAACGATTGAAAGAACTTTGCAAATCAAAGTTTGCTAGAAAAGTCAAAGGAGGGGACAATAACACAAGTAATATAGTCCTTATACCTTTTGAAAAACTATTTGAACGATGAGAGACTGGAGTATAGATATATCTCTTCATTGGCCCCACAATAGATGTGCTTTGGGTTGGCAGTGCTTGGCTCCCACAGATGTGGTGCATTGGTATACTGCAGAACTATTTTTATTTGTAGTTACAATAACAATAAATATAGAACAGTGATACGGAAGATGCCAAATAAAAATGTGTGGAAGTTATACTCAAAGAAAGGAGACGTTCTCGGTACCTTTAGAAGTAAAAAGAAAGCGGAAGAGAGAGAAAGACAAATAAATTATTTTAAAAGCAGAAACAAGTAATAATGAGCAAAGAAACATTAAAAGAAGAAATCTTAGCAAAGATAGAGATTGATAAAATACACGCAGAAAGCACTGCGAAAGAGATAGCATCTAAGCACTTAGGCAAAAACGCTATAAACTATATAACAATATTAGTAGTGATAGGTGTCATTAGCTCTCAGTTTTTAGAAGGAGGTGCTTTAACTGCTGTTATAGGTCTTGTATCTACAGCAGCTATGGCTCTTATTGGCATACTACAACACATCGTTGGGGCAAAGGAAAAAGAGGAGAAGCCTGAATTAGAAATAATTAAAAGTCTAATTCAAGAGCTGTCTGACAAGGAAGATGACCCGATGCAAGTTGATGTAACTGACACTGATGTCACTGTTACCAAAGGAGAAAGTAAAGTAACCGCAAGTAAAAAGAAATAATTATGGCAGATAAGAAAAGAGTTCCAGCACCCAAGGGGTTTCACTGGATGAAAGGTAAAGGAGGCTCCCTCAAGCTAATGAAGGACCCTTCAACTGGATATAAAAAGCACACGGGTTCGTCTAAGTTCGCAGACTTCCCTATTCAAAAGGTACATAGAAGTACTAAGAAGAGGTAGTGGACCATATATCCACCTCAAACAATACCCTGGAGCTTGATAGGCTAATCTACACCGTAGACTCAACCTTCTATCCAGGGTTAATCTACACCCATGGCTACGAACAGTAAAGAATACAATAAGAAGAACTACAAGAAATACTGGGGTTCTAAGAAGGCAGTTGCTCAACGCTCGGAACGCAACAAAGCCAGACGTATTCTTACAAAGGAAGGCCGTCTCAAAAAGGGAGATGGCAAAGAGGTAGACCATAAGAGGCCCCTTTCGAGAGGAGGGACTAACTCTAAGAAGAACTTAGCAGTTACCACACGAAAGGCTAACAGAAGAAGAGGAGCAGCTATAGCAAACGCTAATAAGAAAAAAAGAAAACGCTCCAAACGATAACCATTAATAGTCCCATCGTTATTTAGGTTGCACCCTCCCTAGTGGGGGGTGTTTTTTTTAGTCCCCTTCGTTTAATTTTAAACTCAGCCCCCACCCCATATTCTAAATATATTGACCCCCGCCCTCTAAGAGTACACAGAGGTTGCGGGTGTAAGTATTATATATTACAAATTTTTTTTTGTAAAAATTTTGTTGTACCCCCCTGTAAATTTTAGAAACGTTTTTTTGTCGCTTGTTTTTTTTGGTGGTGGGTATGTAGTAGGTAATCATCTGTCTTTTGGTACATGTTCAAGGGTAGGTATGTATAGATAGATATGTATCTAATGTGATGTATCTTTCTTTCTAAGCTGTCGCTGGATGTCGCTGTCATCTATTATATATAGGTATGATATACATATATAATATATACCTTAAATTAATTTATCTAATATTTGGTATTCTCAATTCTTTGTTATAACTTGTATTTATAACAATGAAACGAATTATGTGTACTACTACTACTAAGACTTGCTTTAACCCAACTTTTAACAACGTTGTAAAAGATAAGCGCACTAAGTATTGTTCAAGACAATGTGCTAACTCTCACATTGGATACCTTAAAACTGAGGTTACTACAGCATACGTTGACCCCTCAGAGCGAACGTTGGCTGAGTATTCATTTCCTAACGTTAGACATCACAATCGAAAGGTCAATGCCTTTCTACTTTCAACGCCTTGCGTAGTTTGTGGTTATGATGAATATGATGATTGTAAAGAATTACATCACATTGACTCACTATCTTCTTTGCCTAAGACTACTAAGGTAAAGGTAGCGAATGACCCTAAGACTAATATTGCTGTGGTTTGTCCTACTTGTCACAAACACGCTGACAAGGGGTACATCAGTAAAAAGCAACTACGAAACCTAATTCTCAAAGCATACGAACACTTTAACCTTTAACCTTTATTCTTTAACCTTTTAATTTTTATGATGAACAAACTAAAGTATCAATTAGCATTTTCATTTGGCGTATCAGCACAGATATTAGCCTTTACTTTCACTGCAATATTTGTATGTGAATTGTTTACCACTGCAGACTTAGTGTCACCAATACATCCAATCGGTGCGCTCATTTATCAAGCCATAGCAACTTCGCTATTCTTTGTCTGTCAACACTACAAAAAGTAATTAACCCAAGCCCTCCGAAGGGAGGGCATTTTTTTCACCTTTAAACCTTTTTTCAAATGGAAAATGCTTTAAACCCAAATGTCACTGGCATTTACATCTTGGAAGGTAGACCTACCCTTCCGTATCGTTACTATCTTAAGAAGATAGATTCCACTCATTTTCAAATGGCACACGTTGCTGATGGAGAAGATGTTTCGATTGTGAATGATGCTTTTTGTTCGCATATCGGAGAACATCGTCAGAGACCTTACTATGCTGACGTTAGGTCTTGGCTAAAAGGAGGCGAAGCCCCAACTGACAAGACCTACACATGGGATTAGGTTCACGTGCCCACCGAAAGGTGGGTATCGTGATAAAGAATCAATCAGAGGTAAAGAAAAAAAAATGACATAAAAAATTTGGATATGTTGAATTTTTTTTGTATACGTGCGTGTGCGTTCCTTATATAGGATAGGCTGATAATTTTGTTAACGAATTTTAACACAATTTAATTTGGATAGTTTAATTATTCGTTTTATCTTTGAGTAGTCAACGACTACGAAAGCAGTCATATTTTTTAACCCTTTAATTTTTAACGATGGCAGACGATAACATCAATTACAATCCAACTCCTAAACAAGTGAAGCAGGAGCAGGACGAACTCAAGTCCTTTGATTGGGCAGAGGTCGATGAAAACGAGGTGGAAATTAACCTCCAAATTGACCAACTAAAAGAAGATAAACTTGGTTGGTAAGTAGTAAAGCCCTCCGAAAGGAGGGCATGTTTAAACCCTTTTATTTTTTATTATGACAAACAGACAAAAAACTTTATTAGAAATTAGCAGACGATTCCCAAAAGCAATAGAACATTCTTGCAATCATTTAGAAGCGCATTTCATTCCTTTTGAGATGCTATTATTGACTCCCCAAAAGATGCTATTCCTCTTTGACGTTGATGACATTTCAGAAGGGCCAAAGCCACTTATCTTTGAAGCCTTTATGGACATGCTTACTTGCATAGGTTGGCAATTCGAAGATACGTCAGATAGCCTTAAGTACATGGGTGCTAACATGATAGGCATAGTGGGAAAAGTTCCAAAGAGTCTTATCGAGGTGGAAGAAAGGAGACAATTCTCTGAAGGAGTAATTGAGAACATTGAAGACCAATTAAAAGAATAGGGTTGTTTGTTCATGTGCCCTACCCTTTGGGGTAGGGTTTTAACTTGTAATCCCTGTCCCTATAAATGCATTGTGCACAATGTTGGGGGCGGGGATTTTGTTTTTACGCAAAAAGCGTGATAAAGAAATGAGAATTTTGAAAATAAAAAAAAATAAACGTAAAAATAAAGATACGACTTTTTTTTGAATTATCCAAATTTTTTTGGATAAAGTTACCAACATAGTGCAAGTAAGAATGTGGATAAATAAATGAGGATTTTAATTTAATTTGTTTTATCTTTAATACGGAGAAGGAGGGGATGCTAAATTAAATTTTTATATTATGAACAACACGGAACTTTTAAACTTTATGGCTAAGAATCCTAACTTCAAGGATAGCCCATTCTTTCAGCAGTTATGCGATGATAAGAATACTTTTGACCTTGTAACGGAGGGCAATAGCAAAAAAATGAATCGAGCGATTTGGAATCTAATAGTTACTAAGCGTGATTTGACGATGTATCAAAAATTCGGAATGAAGCCCAATTCATATTGGAAGGTTGGAGATGTTAAAAAGTACTTCGGTCTTAAAGGTCACATCAACACATTGGTGCCTAAGTACGAAGAACTTTGTGAAATTATCTTGGGGAGTCAGCCCCAAGATTAAAAACGGTTTTTTGGTTCAGTCCTCACGGAAACGTGGGGACTTTTTTTTTAACCTTTATTAACAAAATGAGAGGGCGAAAAAAGAAAAAAAAATTTGGATAAAATAAAAAGTTTACTTATCTTTAGTATACAAACGAAATAACAATGAACAAATACAATTTTAAATATAACGATGTAGTACATTCTTTAGATGTTAAGATAAGCCAAAATTCCAAAATAGGTTTTGGTATTGTACTACAAACGTATCATTTCAGTATAGAACAAATTGAAAATAATGATTTTACCTTGGACGAAAAAAACTGTATGGACTGCCCATATAGTTTTAATCAAAACAATGGTAAAAGTGGGAGATGCTATACTCACAAAGGTATGCAGTTAATGGGATTGAAATCAAAACTCAGAAGTTTA
>TARA_R100001440_G_scaffold25941_1_pt1 | contig 36710 bp, 38 predicted proteins | sample TARA_R100001440 | Tara Oceans TARA_R100001440 (sample SAMEA2622112) | marine metagenome | biome: marine biome (ENVO:00000447); feature: surface water layer (ENVO:00002042); material: "saline water (ENVO:00002010), including plankton (ENVO:xxxxxxxx)" | depth 5 m
TTCAATTAGAGCATGTGTTGTTGGGGATGCAAGTTTATCATACGGTCTCTCGTCTCGGCATTCTGGAGGCATAGATAATCTTTCATCCATTGGTATATTTTCTTCGAGAAACTTAACTCTCTGCCTTATTGTTGCTATCTCTAAGAAGTTAGTGTCTCTATCCTCGCATGGCTCAACCTCTGGTACAAAAGTTTGCATCAAAGACATCCAGCCATTATAAACAGCTGGTTCAATATAAATCTGAGGTCGTTTGTATGAGCCACCATACACAGATGGGGTCAAAAAGTGAACTCTGGGGTTTTCTGTTGCACTCTTCCCGAGCACCGCATCTTCTTCGTCATAGGTGTATTTCCACGTAGAGGTATCGTTAGGGTCAGCTTCGGGATCCACATATGTTAAGTCTAGCGCGGTCAATAATTGATTAGCATCATATCCAAAACTATATCCCGGTGGTATTGAACCATCTGCGGTTTCTCCGGTTGCTTTTTTAACATAATTTAACATTGCAGTTGTGTGATAATCAAATACACTGTTTAGTAATTGATCGTCAAAAGAAAGGTTTGAGACATTTTGTGAAATTAAATTTTTAAACATTCTTGCTTGATTAAACACAACTTGACTTTGTTGGTTAGTATCCAATCTCTCATAAGCCCCTAAATATCCGCTCGTATCAAGGGTGACTGTCTTATCCAGGGCAACCTCCTGTGATTCGCTATATATTGTGTCTTTATATTTCTGGATAACACTTAGGCTGTATTGGAACGGATTATCAAAGTCGTATGAGAATTTCATATCAAAAGCATACGAATAATCATCATCTGATTCTCCATTTTTTCTATCTTGAAATTTTAACTTAAAGTTTCCGCTATTCACATGATCTGTCCTAAAACTTCTTTTCTGATCGATCTGTTTTTTCATATGAATACCAACTGTGTCTGGGAACACTCCGTTGATGTTATCTTCATCCATAAATGGCTCTATAAAAAATGGAGCGGTCTCTTTTCTTATGTCCCAGTGTTCTCTGTTGTTAACATAATTTGGAAAAAACAATGGAAAATTAGCATAAAATTCGTGAAATGCAAGAGATTGATCGTTTTTATCCCGAAGGACATTTTGCATGATGGAACTGAAATCACCAATAATATCTTTTAAGAAATCTCTCTCTAGATTTTTAAAGTAATCATTTATCAACTGACCCTTTAATGCTGCTTGTTGCTCGTCTTCAAATGTTATGGCGGATTTATTTACTGAGCAGCTTGGGTCCTCTGCAAAACCAAGCAAATCATTTAATGCATCCTGCATCAGGCCATCAGGTCCCTGTTGGATGATTGCCGATACATCCTCGAGATCATTTAGTGCCCTATCATTAGCTTTATCAATGATGTCTTTAGCCAAACTTTCGTCTAACCCTTTGTCGGTTAATAGATTTATTCTATCAGTGTTCCATTTTTCGTACTCGTCTTTTGTTAAACAAATGTTGTTATATATTGGTCTATCATCTGTTCTATCTGCGAAGTCTCGCAATTCTTTCCTAACATTTAAGGGAACAAACTTCTGTGTTCTTGTAAAAATGTCTCTAACACCATCAGCATCACCAAGCACTTCACTAAACTCAGGATGAAAAGCGTTAATTACACTAGCAATCCTATTAAGAACATTTATGTCCAGTTCTGATCCGTTTTTAGAAAATAGGGCAGCTGCTTCTTTCCCAGAAACCACACTGCTCATTGTTTTGAATGCATTGTTGAAATCATTGTCTTTAATTTCATTCGACATACCGGAAGCACCAAAGACTGAGTTTATTGTGTTGCTTCTTTCTTCTTCTGTCCCGTTCGGGCAGAAAGCATCATTAAAGGCCTCAGCTAGGCCAACACCAGGGTCTGGTTGTCCAGAGGCAACAAATTGACCTACCGCATTGATGCTTTTACATAAAGCCTCATCAATAACTTGCAACAGTTTCAACAGCATACTGCTTAGTACTTGGGTTATCACATCATCAATTTTAGTAACAAATTTTTTCTTAACAACATTCAAAAAGGATGTATCAAAAAAGTTTGGAATCTTAGGTACAACTGGTAGCAATAAGCCGCCTTTATTATCACCACAAGGGTCGTAGGTTAGAGTTGATAGAAAACTATCTATCGGTGGGTAAAATAATCCCTGATATGTACAACTAACTGATTTTAATATTCTTTGTATAACCGGAGGGCCAGGTAATCTCTCTAGTCTTTTCATTAAAACATCATAATCGATTAAGTCCAAAGCATAGTTAATGTATGCTTGGGTGATAGCTTTTTGCATATTACCAAGGGCTTTACCGTAAGTACCCGGTGTGTGAGGATCGTTTGGATCAGCAAGGAATAAACCTGCTCCTATATTACGAGCTAATTCGTCGGCCACTTGCTTATTGGTCTCTTTTTTTTCTTCATCTGATAGGTTATTGTATTGATCAATTCTAGTTTGAAGCTCAGGATCAAGCTCTAAGCCAGACCTAAGACCATCCAGTTGTCTTTCTAAGTTAAATTTGTTTTGAACTAGCGGATCTATTTCTTCATTGATTTGCACTAACATATCTTGAAATGATTTTATTTTAGCATCAAAAATTGTTTGCTTTTCCTCTATGGCTAGATGTGCTTCATAAGCTGAGCCGAATGGTCCTGGAACAAGATCCGCTTTGGCGGCAGCGAGCATTCCTCTCTCAAAGGCTGCGAACTCTTGTGTCGTATCTTGAATACTTTTCTCAATTGTTAACAAGTCTTTTTCAAATTTCTTTATTTGTGACCCTATCTGTTCTATTGTTTGTTCAAGGTCTGATATTTTTTGTGTGTCGAGTTTTGTTTTCTCGATTGCAGTTCTTACCTGAAAAACATTTTCTGGGTCGCGAGACTTATGTTTTATGTATGGGTTTGTAGACGATAGAGCACCAGGATCATAGCCTGATTCCCATGGTAGTGGTAGGTTTCCGAAATCTCTTTCATATTGTTCTCTAAGTTTTTGTTGCTCTTCGTATGGTAAACCCTCAATGAATATGCCTATCAAATCAATATCGTAAGATTCTAGGACAGTTTTTATTAGCTTTCTCAGTGCATCTTCGTAAGTTACACCAGACAAAAGACACCTAACAGCTTTGTTAGATAAAGACCTAATATTGCAAAGAGACATTCTCTTAATAGAGTCACCCTTTGCCTCTTTTGATTGTCCATCAAAATTACCAAAGTTTAATTTACCGGTCTTACCAAAAGTTTCTAGATCCACTATACTCTCGAGTAAGCTGCTCTGAGATGTAAATTGTTCCACAGCAGAGATTCTTGAGTTTTCAAGATTCCTGTCGTTGAAGGGGCCGGCGTTTCTAAAGGCATTAAATGCAGCTGATCTTCCAGCACTGGCTGCTTTTTTCTTCGCTTCTTTTTTTAGTTTCTGAATATCTTTTTTGATTACTGCCTCTGCTTGGATTGCTGCATTTATTTGCTCTTCTAATTCTTTGAGAGGAGCGTATAAACGAAGCTGTTCATTATAATCAGGACTAGAGGCTGCAGCATTATATTCTTGTAGTGCCTCTAGGTACGCATGAGTCAATTCATTGGCATGCTGATATGCAATAGGCAACTGTTTCTCTTTCTCTTCAATCTTTATCGCGTACTCTTGTGCAACCGATTGTTTAGCCTCTGTGCTTGCCTTTTTAGCATCACTAAAAGGCTTGGTAAATTCTTGAGAAAACTTAAACTCAGGCTGGTTTGTGGGATCTTTTAGGGCAGCACAATTTTTTGTATTAAATTCGTACTGAAGTATTTCGCTTAGAGACAATGTTTGGTTTAAAATGTAATCTCGAATACTCTCACCGCTAGTAATTAGGCCATCAACAACACAACCAAGGCCGTTCTTTTGTAGACTCTCTTGAGACAAGGCACCATAATTGATATGTATTACCGGAAATGTATACTTCATAATGAAATCAAGCCAAGGATAAGACTGTCTTGCTGTTAAATCAATATCTATGAGATTAATTTTAGCCACATAACCCATTAGTGGGGTCTTCTTGCTTGTTGAGTACTTTTGTTTAAAATTTTCAATTCCACCCTTCGTAAAGTTCTGGTATTTACAGCCTCGTAGACGACCCTTTACGTTAGTGATCTTATACATGTTATCAGGGTCAGAATTATCAAACTCTATCTTAACTTTGTACAATTCTGTGTGTGGCATATTTGCGAATGCGAGATTTGCTAGATCATTAAAGAAGTTGATGCCCAAAGTAGCATAATCAATCGCATAGTATGGGTCGCCTGATTCTTTAAATTGAATCTCAGATTCTGGGTTTTGACTATACCAATAGGACTGGTATGATCCGTAGATCGTCATTGCAGTTGAGAATCTAGTAAAAATAGCAAACGCCTCTTCTGCTTTTATCTCAACATAATCTTCCGTCTCGCTAGCTTCTACTTGCAATTCTGCAACGCCAGGAGCTTCTGGTACCTTATCAAAAATAAATGCAGGGATCGCTACACGAACTTTTCCCAAGCCTGTTATCGGATCAATATCAAAGTCTTTTGGGTATGCATAAATTTCAAGAGCAAATGGATTGGTTATTGCGGGATTATTTACAATGGTTGGATCTAGCCTGAATATGTCGTAGGTGTCTCCGGAATAGTCTGTTATTGTTTCTTTGGTAGGAATCTGTATCACAGCTGCTGCAAGGTCTGCTGCGGATGGTTCATTTTCAGATATTAATTGCTCGAAAGCCGATTCATATGTTGGGTATGCTCGAAGTAGCTCTTCTGCTGTTAGACCTGCTATTGTTAATCCTGGGATTGATGCATACAATAATTGGTTAAGCTCTAATTTACCGTAGTACCTAAGCATTAATCTTATACCAGGTATCACAAATGTTCTTAGATATGTATCAAGATCAAACTCTGAGGCCAGTGCTTCGGCTGTAAAGATATCTCCTGCTTCATTTGTATCAACAGTGATTTCGTATTCACAATTCTTTTCGTTAAGAAAAGGTTTGGTAGAAGTGACCCAATTTGGTTCGATAAAGTTTGGATTGGGCTTACATGTTGGGCATATCTTTTTTAATGGAGTATCCTTTGGGATATCCGCACATACATCAGTCTGCTTTTGTCTTATTTCACTCGCCATCTTTAATCTCCAATAAATACAGAATCACTGGTTAGTGCTTTTCCGCCCTTTGCTATAGTCAAGCCGTTTGAGTTTAGTGCTTCAATCTGTTGATTAATCAGATCAATTGTGTTGGTGACTGTTTTCTTACCATACTCTGGGAATTTTTGCACAACATTACCAATCAAGTCAGGTGACGGTAATGCTACACCGCCACCAAGAGCAACTACTGGGTGGGTATGTGCCCCTAAAGCGATGTACAGTTTAACAAGACTTGTTTCTATTTCTTGTATCTTTTTTAATAAACCTTCTCTTTCAGATCTTGCTACTATTATCGCATCCTCCAGATTGTTACCAAGGACTGCTGGTTGTGTTCCTTTTGATGCACCAGTAGATAATTCAATTCTTGGACGTGGTGACTCGGAAAAGCTGGTCAGATTCTCTTTACCGTCAGCATTAACAGCAAAGCCAGCATAAATTGTTATCTTCTCTCTACCAATAATAGCGGTATGATCAGCCTTAATGCCTATACCAGATTTATTAAGAGAAGATACCGAACAATTGGATCTGTTTTCAACTGGTAGTCCAAAGTACCTTTGAATATCGCCTCTCTCAGTGAGATATATTCTAGCAGCATCATTAATAAAGCTAGCTCGAGCTTGGATTGTTGAGTTTTTTTTATTCTCTTCACCGGTCAAAGATCCAGCAACAATATCAATTGCCTCACAGCGTGTTGCTCCCATACCACCAAAGCCAGTGCCGCGATGTCCATAGTTATCCCTTGTTAACACAATTCTTGAACCTTGATGTCCTTTCTTGCTAACCTTCCTAGCGAATACTATTTCACAATCTCCAAGTGGCCCAAACACAGGTATATCATCAACATCTTTGGTCAAATATTGACCACTCATCACAAGACCATCATCAATTCGTTGTTGGATTTGTTTTTCTATCTCAGGGGTGGCCCCTACAGGGACAAGCTCCTGAGAGTCTATGTAATAGCCGTCTACTGTTTTTCCGGCTTCACTGATGCTATTTTTATCTGGAAACATTATTCATCTTCCTTATCGACAATATTTGAAAGTCCTATATGGAGGTGCTCGTAGGCAATGGATTTAACGGTACCTGATCTGCGCTTCTCCATTGATTGAGTGTTGCGCTTACCTTCAATATTTTCCCAACGTACATATGTTGGTTGCTGCATGTCTCTTATTACCTTTAGAAGAGCCACTACTTCATTGTAAGTAAAATTTATAGTTTGAATATCAACCGCAAGACCAATATTGTGGAGGGACATATATCTACCTGCACTTATAGCTTTTCTAATAACATCTGCTCCAGTCTTTATTCTATCTATACTTTTATTTTGCAATATTTTTTTAATTTCAGATCGGTATGGCGTCCATTTCTTATATTTATCGTCGAACCAGGATGCTCTTTTATCATACTGCTTGATGATCGCTCTCATTTGTGCACTGGGAGATCTGGTTCCACTGTTTACTATTAATGTTTTAGACCAAGAGGTTTTTGATAACCTCTTGGTTAAATTATCTAAAAAATTTCTTTGTGCGGCAGTGGTGAGTACAACTCCCGGCTTTGCTGACCACGAAACTCTATGACCAGTGCTGCTTGTCTCCGATGGTGTAGCATCTTTTTCTCTCTTGGCTTCAGCAGCTGTTGTGGCACCACCATTATCTAACGCATCCTTGGCGCCTGGTTCATACGTAATTGACCCTAGGGTTTTTTGAAAAGGCAAGAGTCCAGTTACATGGTCAACCTTTTGAATTATCCTTATTGATCTAAGGAAACCCCTACTTGACGGACCCTCTTCAAATCTAAACGTTACTATATCACCATAAACATATTGTGCTTTGGCGTTATTTTCTATATCCATTTCCGGGAAACCGAATGGATGTAGCTTCACTAGACGTTTAAACTGCAAGAAGCTGTTCTCTGAATTTTCTTTTACTTCTAAAGGATCTGGTAAAAACAGATCATGTATCTCTATTGGTCTTAGTTTATATTTCTTAGGAAAAGTCGCAGGATCAGCATCACCAGGGTCATCAACAGTTGCATTACCAGTAACATAACCAGACAATATCACTGCCTTAAAAACAGATTTATTCTTGAATTTACTGTAATAGTTATCATAAATTAAGTCTACCGTTAATTCTTTCAACTGTAGATTTAATGCTTTATCATCCGCGATGCTACTCTGATCAAAAGGACCGCTCACTTATCACTCTCCGTTTTTTCAGAATTTTGTATGGCATCAAAAATCCCTGCGAAGTCTTTGTCTGTTAGTTCATCTGTATCCTCATTCTTAGACATGAGAGAACACAGTTTTACTAACTGCTCGTTAGACCTCTGCAGGGTTTCTACATATTTGGCTAAAACAACGCCAATTTCTTTATGTCTCGCTTCGTCAACAGCGAGCCACTTGATGGCATCATCAAGCAACTCCCGTGTGATTTTACGATCTTCTTCTATATTATCAATCGCTTGTTTAATGTGTTTTTTGCTATTACTCATACAGATAACTAGAATTTTAGTCAGATTTTACCTTCATCCCAGTCCTTTTTAAACATATGATATCTTGAACGCATTTTGTTAAGTTGAGTTACGACCTGTTTTGTGTTCAAGCCTGTAAGTTCTCTTAGATAAAGGTATATCGCTTTCTTGTTAAGAATATCGATTTGATCGGCAGACTCTAGAATAACCTTAACAGCTTCATAAACTTTACGCTCTTGATCTTTTTCAAAATCAGAATCCCAAGTATCAATCTCAACCCATAAATTATCCCAAAACTCTGCTTTGATTGTCTCGACAAAGTATGTTTGACCGGGATCTACGAAAGTTGTTTCTAATTCAAGCTCTGCTTCTTCATATGGAACTTCTCTCTGAAGTCTTTTTGTGTTCTTTTTTACCTTGTGAATAAACCAATTCTTAGTTATTACTGAGAAGTATGAGAATGCCTTGGAGCCTTTTCCAGGATCGTACTTGTCCAGAATTGTTGTGAGCCAGACCTTACACTCCATTCTTAAATCGTCGATGTTTGGTAGACTAGTAAACTTGTATGCAAACACAATTTTATCAACCATTTCGTTGAAAGCCGGTTGAATCCATTTGATGTAAAGCTGCTCTTTTACTTTTCTATCATCAGTTTTACAATACTCAATTATTGCGTTCTCGTGCTCCTGCGTAAAGTACATCCTTTTCTCGGATGGGTTCTTCCGTCTGCGTCTCGCCATTTTGCTGCTCCTCTTCTAAAATATATTCAGCTATATAATCTTCAAACTCTGAAAAGTCTTCCTCTAATATTTTTGATATCTCTATTGTGTGTTGTAGTAGGGACTCTAAAGTTGGGTCTCCATAAAAGGCTTCAAGTTCATAAACAACCTTTAAATGATCTCTATAGTTACCAACAAGATCAATAAGTTCAGTGATGTTTTCAGAAAAAGCGACAACCTGTCTAGACTTTTGGACTGAGAATAAGAGCAAAAGTAAATTTACACCCACAGAAAATGCGAGTGCTATCGATAACCAAATTGATAAAGTCATTTTTCTTCTCCATAGAGAGTGCTTCTAGCGTCTTTTTTAGCCTCTTCTAGAATGGCTCTATTTTCCTCTATAGCGGCCTTTACTTTATCGCCGGCCTTACTACCTTCCGACTTAATTTCGCGGCTAATATGGGGCATTTGAGGCACCCTAACGAGGTCTTTGGTAGGGCAGAAGATACAAGTTTCTTGTTCTTCGCTCATACCATGATAGACCTCGAAATGTTGATCGCATGATTTACATTTGTAAACATACTTGGGCATTACTCATCACCGGTTAAAATATTAACATTAGCTTTGGCTTGAACAACTGGTGGGTTTACAATTACAAGTTCCCCTGCATCGTCCACCTGTACCTTGAAACCTCGGAGAACCGGTGTAATATCGGACTGCTCCAGAAGGGATTTTTGCAAGGCCATCATAATGGCCCCAACTGCTTGGTTTGATAATTTGTGGTCTTTCATTTTTATCTCCTTATATGAAATATTTACTATATTATAACTCATTTAAGTTATATCGTCAAGTTTTTCATTGATATAATTTGCTCTTTTAGAGTTGGGATACTTAGAACGCTATTTAGTTCCTTATTGGTCCTTAAGGTCCTATCGCACGAATTTGATGTGCTATATGGTTCAATTGTAATACCTAAATCATATACATCATTGATTATAGAGACCAATTCATACTTACTAAGATCATCTGAGTGTACATGAAATAGGCCTTCTTGGTATAGATTTTTTGTTATAATTTGTGAACAAATTTTTCCATATTGAGATGTTGTTACTCCGTTCCAGAAATGATTTGTAAAGCCTTTAATTGTTTTTCCTTTTTGGGACTTAACCCACTCAACAAGGCTACTGTTGCTATGGATCTCTTCCCCAATAATACTAGTTCGAATCGTCATGCAATCTGTTGGCTCTCCCAGGGATTTTGATTTACCATATTCATCTATACAATCATGCAAACTACTCTCATCATAACGACCAGTTTGACCAGAAAATACACAATCAGTAGTGATGTGAATTAGCTTAGTGTTATTAGTTTTGCACCAATTTGCAAGATTTCTTGGAAACAATGAATTAATCTTAATTGCATTAAGAGGATTGTCGTTCATATATGGTTTAATAATACCAATGCAATTTATAATATAGTCGCTGTCTGGTAAATCCTGAAGTCTACTTGTAAGAGCATCAAAATAGAAAGAATTTTCGTTTTGTCTGAATTGTTCCTTTCTAAATGATGTTGTTACGTTAAAGTTTTCATTCGAAATAAGCTGTCTTGTAACAGAATTACCTAGCATGCCGGTGCTGCCTAAAATAGTTACCTTTACCATTTGATTCTCCCAATTAAAATATCTTTTAGCATTATCCAGTCGCAAGCTTTTGCCCAAATAGGACGCGAGAAAGCTGCTGGCTTGTTCTTTTCAAAGTAAAAATGCCCACTCCACGCAAAAGGATATACAATGAAAGGTCCTAAGATTAATAGTGGATAGAGCGAATAGTTAATTACAAGGACAACAAACGCAATTGTGAACAATTGCCCTAATACATGAAGCCGGCGACACCACTTATTTGTATGTAAAGTCAGGTAGTGTTCGTAATATTCTGAAAAGGTCATCTGTAATTTTCCTCCCAAATGTTCCATTTGTCCCAAGGGAACCTAATATCATCCCCATGGCTCTCACTTAAAGTAGAAGTTGAAAAGAACATAACTATCGTATCCTCCTCTAGTGTTTTGAAACCATTTGCAAAGCCGGCTGGAATGTGTAAAACTGCTGGGGATTGCGAAGAAAGAGTAAATTTATGAACCTCTTCGTTCTCCAAATTAACAGCTCCAACTAAAGCAGAACCTTTTGCGACGTAAACATACTTTGATTCTTTGTTATGACCGTGCCATGCACGAATGTATCCTCTTGAATGATTTTCCACTTGATAGAATCTCTTTATATTTGAGAAATTAAAATCATTCACAAATCTCAAAAAACCTCTATCATCAGCAAATAGTCCACCAGATATCTTAGAAATCATTTATTCTCCTCATGTATGCAGCATTAGAATAAACCAAATCATTCAAATCTTTTACTCTATTTTCCTTAATTAACGAGCTGATCTGGTCTATTCCATCTTTAATTGTGTAGTGTGGCGTCCAGCCAGTGTTGATGTATTTTTCATTTTTTACTTTGTAGTTTCTCAAATCTTCAAATTTCATGTCGGTGTATTCAACCTCGCAATCAGGAACTACAAGCTTAATCTCATCAGCTAATTGAGATATGGTATAGTTTCCATAGGATAAGTTATAAAGACCAGAGATGTTGTTCTTTAAGCCGTGCAGAATGGCCGTAGAGACATCCCGAACATGCAGAAGTGGTCTCCACTGCTCTCCGCCAAAAACGGTCAAAGGGAGTCCATTTGCGGCCTTCATAGACAATATGTTAGCAACAAGATCCAGCCTCATTCTTGAGTGTCTATCTCCCAGGCCGAAGAGAGTACCCAGCCTAAATACCAAAGCGTCTTGTCTTTTTGATAAAACATATTGCTCTGCCTCTAGTTTAGTTGCTGCATATAATGATAGAGGGTTAGGGGTTGCCTCTTCAGAAATCAAATCATTATTGATCCCATACACAGAACAGGTAGATGGAAAAATAATTTTTCCATTAAAATTATCTACGAGCCATTTTACTGTGTCAACATTCAAGGTTTTAGTTAGTTCAGGATTTACAGCACAGGCTCCATCACCAACTAATCCAGCTAACCAAATGACTGTATCGTAGTCATTAACAATAGAGGACAACTTATCAGTGTCTCTAATGTCTCCAAATATAAAGTTACAATCTTTAAGAAACCTACTTTCAAACAAAAGATTGTCATATACAGTTATGTTATAGTTAAACGATTTCAAATAATCTGTTAGAAATCCTCCAATATAACCACAACCGCCAACAATTAAAATATTATCATTCATTTTTTCTCCAAAACATAAAGCATTTCATAATAATTTGATCCATCATAAACATTTTTAGCCATATTACATTGTATCACGTTATACCCTCTTTGTCTAAAAAAATCTCTAGAAAAACCACTTCTGTGGATTTGCCAGCTATCACCAGCAGTAATACCCCAGGTGTTTTTAGGGTGATTCAAGGTTGGTGCGTTTGGGTTAGAGGCATTTTCTGGTGTGAAAATAATAACTTTTTTTCTAGCCATTTTCTCCATTCTTTCTATTAATTTAATAGCCTCTTGTTTCTCTAAATGCTCTACTCCATCAATACAGAGAACATTATCAAATCTTTTTTCAGAAAAAATATCTAGTTCACTATCAGCCAATTTGGACAAATCAAACAACAATGTTTCACTATTGGGCAACTTTGCCCTATAGACTTCCAAATATTCTTCGCATGCATCAATCCCAGTTATTTCAGAATATAAAAAACCATCTGATACATTTCCAATTCCGCAACATAAATCCAAAACTGAATCGTTTGGATTCAAAAATCCATTTACTGTTCTTGTTAACCAATTAGCCATTATAATTTATCCTTTAAAATATTGATTATTTTATCACTAGTTTTTCCATCGCCTAGCCAAGCAGTCTCCATATGTTTGTCTCTCAAGGCCCAAGAAATAGCTCTGCTGTAATTTTCTTCACTCAGTGGGGACAACATGATACTGTTATTGTTATCGAGTGATTCTGGTCTTTCTGTAAAATCTCTGGGTACGATTACGGGCACTCCTAGCAATGCTGGTTCCTCTTGGGCTGTTCCACTATCGCTTATAATAAACAATGAGTCTTTCATAAACTTCACGAAGTCTTTGTAGCCCATCAAATCAACAACTTCAACTGCTCCGGTGCTAATTTTATACTCTTCTAGGGCCTTTATTGTTCTCCCGAATTTAAGCATCTTTACAGGCATCCCGGTGCTATCATAAGCTTGATTAGCAAATTTTATTATTTTACTCATCCTTTCAGGGTATTTAAAGTTTTCTGGTCGGTGTATATCAAGTAGAATGTGCTTTTTGTTATTATTTGACCCATTGGCTATCTTAAGTAACGGCTCAACAATTGTATTACCAACAACAAAGATTCTATTATCTTTTATACCTTCTTTTAAAGCTTTTTGCCTGTAGTTTTCATGATATACAAATAGAAAATTACTCATATGATCACACACTTTTCTGTTAAGCTCTTCAAGCATTCTTTCGTCATAACTTCTCATACCTGCTTCTATGTGACCTACTTTATAACCCTCTTTCCTCAAGGGAACAGAAGCTAACACAGAATTACTATCACCAAGAAACAGTACGACATCAGGGCTGATGTTATGGTTTTGGAACAGTTCAATTATTTTTATACCCAACTCTGCCTGTTGATGATAGTGTTTTTTTCCTGGTCCGCCAATCAACAAATTATAGTCTGGTTGTCTTATTTCCAAATCATCAAAAAAGACATCAGACATCAGTTTATCATAATGCTGTCCTGTGTGTATCAAAATATGATTGCACCATGTTGCATTATCTAGTTTTTTAAAAATCTCAGACATACGAATAAAATCAGGTCGTATACCAGTTATTGTTACAATTGTTTTCAAGACATCACCTCTTTTATAATTTTAGAAATTGTATTATCGAATTCTAAATAATTTTCATGATTTATGTTGTTATTGAATTTTTGACTTAAGGGGTGGCCCCCATACCAGTGAATAGCAATTAATTTTTCTGGTATTTCTAGTGATTTATTGTAAATATCATCCATCATTTGATGATGAAAATAATAAATATCCTCTGGGTCTATGTTTTCAAACTTGTTAAGATTATAAAGTCTCTCGCATTCTCTTATAGTACGACCAATCCTCATAAGCGTGACTGTGCCTATACTTTGATAAGAGCGGTCATCATAATTCTTTTTGCTTTCCACAAGAGCTTTATTGAAAAATCTATTCTTGGGGGCAGATAACATAAAGCCAATTGGCTTTGAGGGCGTTCCATCTGGACATTTTAGGCGATTATCGTAACATAAAACAGTATCAGCACTACTATCATACTTACGAAACATAGTAACCATTGACTTACGAAATATGATGTCCATATCGCACCATAAGCCGCCTCTAGTAGCTAAAACCTGCCATGTTAACAGATCTGATTTATGAGGCTCTGGGGCCTCTTTCGTTAAGAAAGAATTTGAAAAATCAACTTTAATAACTTTTACCGGAACATCATTTAATAGTTTTTCGTAATAGTCTTGACCTTCATAGGAAACTTGATCACACTTATGGTGATTATCTGCTCCTTTATCTAGCCATGAAATACTATCAGAAACACTTTTTGGAACATACAAGTGTATTGACCAGTCTGGGTTTTGTTTTTTGAACGAAAAAATCGTGAGATACCTCATGAAAGACATTTTATCAGATCCCCAATAAAAACTGGCGATCTTTGGTATTTTATTCATCTTCCATCTTTTAGAGTTCAAATAAAGACTCCTGGTTTTTACGTTCGCTTCAGCCACACAGTTCCGATCCATCATTGATAAAGAGTCAACAGGATTATTGTGAGTACCGAGCATTTTATCAACATATCCAATTCTTGAATTAAGACCCATAAGCATAGTCATGTAATAGTCTTCTCCGGGGATTTCGATGTAATCACCACAAGCGTTCTTTAATCTCATAGTAAACATAAAACATACACCTTGAAAGCATGCCTCATAATTAATGTCGGCCCAGTCATCAACAATTATTGATTCACCAGATAGAAAAGAATTATGATTTAAGCCATTACAGAAAACAAATCTGTCGTTCTCTTTCTTGTATGGCTTAAAAATAGATTTCAGATAATTACTGTAAAAAGCAGAGCAAACAAACTCAACATCCCGGTTTTTTTTCAAAAATGAAACCAACTCTTCAATAAAATTTGTCTCTTTATTATCATCAGAAGAAACCCAGGTACCAAACTCACCGGTGGCCTTGCTAAATCCTAAATTCAAAGCCGAGCCAGTGCCTCCGTTTTCTTTGTGAAACACTTTGACCCTAGAGTCTATGGTAGAGTATTCTTCGAGTATTTCTACTGTATTATCTGTTGATCCGTCATTGACTATAATAAGTTCAAAATCCTCGTATGTTTGGTTCAAAATATCATCAACAGCTTGCCTTAGATATTGAGCATCATTGTAAGTTGGGATCACAATACTAACTAAATCTTTTTTCATCTTTTATTACTCCTCAAACATTAGTCCAACATCTACAGTCTCAAAATTATCTTCCTGAATGATCTTGCTAACAAATAATTCGTACAGTCTTTCATCAGAGAAATTATTTTCAATAATCTGCTTAAGTTCAGAAGCTCTAGTTCTTGCACTTTCATTATTTATAATCAATGACCGCAAGGTCTTTTTATAAGAGTCTTCATTAGCATAAGCCCACATAGAGTCAGCTTGCACAACACCATCCCAGACCGCCTCTTGTTGTACTGGTCCGAGTGTAAATTCAACCTTTTCAAAGTAATCTTTTCCATCATGATGTAAAAAATCAAGCTGGCCAGACCAACCGATAGTGGCCACAGGAAGTCCTTCTCGGGCCGCTTCAAATAAAGGTAGACCATACCCTTCACCGTGGGCAATATTAACTAATGCGGTAATTTTAGGGTGATTGTAGAGCCAGTTCATCTGTCCATCTGAGAGGTCTCCATGAAGAAGATGCACCTTGCATTTTCTATCTTCATAACCTCTCAAGAAAGACTTAAGAAAATTCTCTGTATGTTCTCTGTCCATCCTACAGTTTGATTTAAATCCAGTCTTGACTAGTAGACCAACTTCCTCATTTTTAAATTCCTCAACAAACCATTTAAGTGTGTTTTCAAAGTTCTTACGTGGACCCATCTGTGAGATTACTAAAAAGTTATCATCATACGGTAAATCAAATTCATCAATCTCTTGAGCAGCGGCTTTTGGGGTACATTGAGATACTACCTCTATTGGGGTTTTTAGAGAAATAGGTATCTGATTGTTAAGTTGGTCTTGTAATATAACGGATGTTGATTCAAAAGTTACTTTTGCATGATTTGATACAACTAGAATTTTATCCATTTGGTTACCTTTTTGAAGCCATTGCGGAGATACTTTTGTTGTTTCAATTCCTGCTGTAAATCCAATATCAAGGGAAGACATTTTAGTGAATTCATTGGGAATAGTTACCTGTAGTGTGATATCTGGTCTAAATGTACCATTTTGGGCCGCTATTTGAGTTTGCAGAATTCTCTTATCAATCCATCTTCTGAATTCTGTATCCTCCCATACCCAGCCAGTTTGGCCCCAGTTAATTGGGTGAAGATAAATGTTGAAAATATCCTCTCTTGATCGTAATGCTCTAAGGGCAAACCTAGCTTGCTCACCATATCCGCTTTGAGATAAAAATGGACCTTTTATAAAAATATTCTTTTTCATACAATCTCCTTAAAAGTAATGTTACTATAGCCCTTTCTAGTTTCCCAAGAGCCTTCTTTTTCATGAATATCAAGCATCAAGTCAACCCATTTCTTTTGAAAGTTTTCAAAATTATAATTATTAGTAACGTGCGCATGCCCTTTCATACCAAGCTCTAGCCGTCGGTCTGTACCCATTCTATACATCTTAGTCAAAGCATTATGAAAATCACTCTTGGAAACCCTATCTTCATAGATATAAGGGACCTGTTGTGATCCAATAATAGCCTTTGAGACAGGTTTTAACCCAACTCCATAATACTTCCCTTTATGCAGAACTTGCTCTTGTAGTCCGCCAGTTAAGGTAGCAATAATTGGAGTACCACAAGCCAGAGACTCCAGTGTCGCAAGGCCAAAACCCTCAGCATCAGAAATGTTTACTGTAACATCAGCTAGATTATAGAAAGTCGCCATGTTTTCCAAAGGAACTTTAGCCGTAGAGAACAAGACTTGTCTATTATTTAAACCCAAATGGCTTACAATATTATTTAAATCCTGGCCGTGTTGATCATTAGGGTGCGTATGCATAATCAATTGAGCTTTATCATGCAAGTTATTTTTATCTAACCATTCCTTAAACCACCAAATCAAAGTTCCGGACTGTTTTCTTCTAGCGTTCCTGTTGTTCCAGAATACAATAAATTTGTCCTGATCTTCAGGGTGAAGATTTTGTTTTCTTAATTGAAACCTCTGGGCCTTTGTTAGTGGCCTGAAGACATCTTGGTTTACTGCGTGTGGTAAATAAGAAGAGGGAACAGTTGGGGCCACTGAGCGAACACAATCGGCAGTTAGCCGAGAGATGCACGCAACATAGTCATTTGACTCATAGTATTTCCTATTAAATTCAGGATATGGATAATTATCCCAAACATGGTAATATACTAATGGACACAAGGGGCGGATCTCATTCTCAATCGCCCACAACCATTCCCAGAAACGAGGGTCGGTCATCATCCATACGAAATCAGGACGCTCGTTTCTAATAATGGAACGAATCATATCAGCATTACCATACCCGTCAACTGGGATTACTTTCCAGTCTTTATCATATGGCTCTACAAAGACTTGATCATAATTATGATGCTTTATCGCTCCACCAAGAGAAATAATTTGAAATTTACCAGACTTTAATAAAGCCTCGCAAATATACCTAGTTTGTGTACCAACACCACTTGGGGAAAGTGGATGGTCACTTAATGTTAATACTTTTAACTTATTCGACATAAAAAACACCTTATCTAATTTATGCTATCATTATAACACGGTTTAGATAAGGCGTCAAGTATTTTAACTAAATTAGTTAAATTTTTTATGGACAATGTTCTGTGTGATAAAACTCACAGTACTTACAGTTCTTTCTATTTTTAATTTTAAGACCAGCTTTAATTGATTTACAACCATCAGTCAAGAGTTTAGTTGCACTTCTGGTTTTACGAGGGCCAGATGTTACTCGATATATTTCAACGTTATCTTTTTTAGCTGTTCTCTTTAGAAGGCCAAAGTATGTCTCAACCATCTTGGGGTCTATGTTGTGCTTTTCACAGAAGAACTTTTTGTATAGTGTAAGCTGGTAAGTTACCAATGTGCTTTGTTTCTTCTCTAAGTTCCAACCCCATGAACAGGTTTTCCAATCAATAATGTGATACTTATCGTCCGGTGTTTTTATCACGAGATCAATAAAGCCTTTGAGATTCCAATCGTAATCAAGTTCATCTATCTGTTGATATAGCATTTCTTCTGTAGAGTAAACTTCATAGCCAGGAAAGTGCTCTTCTAATTGGGGAAAAACAAGAGGCATGATAAGCCTAGCGTTTCTTCTAAACTCTTTAAGGGCAACTTCTTGAACTTCCTCATCAAGATCAAGTTTATCAAGTTCTTGATCAAATGTCTCATCAAAAAAGTCTTCTCGATCTGTGTCTTCTGTTAATAACCCTTTTGCTATATTTTCACAGACTGCGTGGATAGCTGTACCAAACGCTGTATATAAATTACCCGTGAATCCTTTAATTCCCTGAATGTATACTAAATTATGTTTCCATGGGCATTCTGCCCAATTTTTAAGTTCTGAATAAGAGATGTGTTTCTTTTTGCTCATTAGTCCTCCATATTTGTGAGCCTTTGTATTGCATCATAAAGTTTAGGGTGCATGGATTTAACCTCATCTCCATTACCCAAGAAAAATTCTTCAAAACCTCTAGCAAAATATTCGTTTATAGAAGTTGCTGCATAGGCTGAAATGAATATGCCGATACAGATTTGATTTAGAATATCATACCCGATGGTTTCATAAAGAAATTTGTCTATGTCTTCATCATACTCCATTTTTGTTTCAAAGTCATGGGGCACGTCATCATATAGTTCATTTAATAACTGACCCAGAACTTGTCTACGCTTTTTGAATTCAGAAAAAATTCTACCATCACCATAAATTCGCTCATGATACATTTCTTCACATGCGTGAGCAATCTCATGAACAATGTCTTCAATCATATCACGATCATCGTCCTGTTCGTTCGTAACATAAATTGCGCCATCTTCATAGTAGGCATTGAACCCTTTCTCGTCCATATACGGAAACTTTCCAATGTAGATAATATCAACGCCGTCAATCATCTTCGCTGGTACGCGAGATGAGATGTATTTGAAAACAAACTCCGCATCAATATGCTCAGGTAATTTATCTTTTATAAAAACATCAACGCCACTGATAGAATACATGTCTTTCATTCTCCTACCTTTTTTAGCAGACTCAGTAATCCACATTTTATTTCTCCGTAATTACTATTATCTTAACATAAAATTAGTAGACCGTCAAGCGATTAGAGTATTTTTGCAGCAGCAGTAGCCAATTTACTACGTTCACCCTTGCGAAACGTAACATGACCAGATAAGTCTGAATGTTTAAATTTTTCTATTGCATAAGCGAGACCATTACTTGTCTCGTTAGTATAAACGTTATCTATCTGTTCTATATCCCCAGTTAAGATAATTTTTGTATTCTCACCAATGCGGGTAATAATTGTTTTGACCTCGTGTGCAGTTAAATTCTGAGCTTCGTCAATTACAACAAAAGCGTTGGAGATTGATCGACCTCGAATATATGTTAGCGCCTCGATCTCCAGCTTTCCTATTTCCATATACTCTTCTAGTTTTACACCGTGATCACCTATTGTGTATCTTATGTTATCTTCAATCGGCTTCAACCATGGTAACATCTTCTCTTCCATCGTACCAGGCAAGAATCCAATATCTTTACCCATAGGCTGAACTGGTCTTGATACTATCAGGCGGTCATAAACTCTTTCACCATGACCCAATACCTGCTCCATCCCAGCTGCAATGGCCATTAGGGTCTTTCCGGAACCAGCACGACCTATGAGAGACACAAGAGGTACTTCTGGGTCGAATAGTAAATCAAAGGCAAATGATTGCTCCTTGTTTCTAGGAAGCACCCTAAAACTAAGCTCATTCTTCCTATCATATATTGGTAGTAGGGGCTGTATGTTATTCAAATATCTCGCAAGTGCAGTCTTTTTTTCGCACGAAGAGGATACCAACATTACATATTGATTTGGGTATATATTTATTTTTTGATCGCTTAACAGTTCAGGGTCTAACATAATATCCTCTCCCTGATAAAACTGATCTATTAATTCATCATCAACCAAAACGGAACAGAAACCATCATATATCTTATTTGCATCGTCAACAACTTGGTCAATGGAGTAATCATCAGTTAATAAACCAATAGAATCTGCTATTACTCGCATATTTACATCATTAGAGACAACAATTGTTTTTCTTTTTTCATGTTGCTCCTGGACTGTTAAAGCTGTTGCAAGAATAAGATGATCAGCAATGTTGTGTGTAAGATCCCGTGGGAGCTTCTCTAGTGCGATTTCAGACGCCCTAATCACTTTAACCATACCTTTGCCCTTCTCAAGTCTAACGCCCTTTACAAGCGATCCTCGTAGACGTAAGAGGTCAAATGTTTTAATAGCATTTCTAGCATGAAAACCAGCAGAGTCCTGTCGTTTTTTATGCTTATCAATTTCTTCTAAAACTTTAAGTGGTACAAAAATATCATTATTTTCAAATTTATAAATACACTGAGAATCGGTCAAAAAGACAGATGTATCAATGACGATGTTCTTCTTAGCCATGTTGGTCCTTTATAATTTTTTCCACAATTGGAATTATTTTCTCGTATATGTTGGCTGGTTGGGACAGAAGTGGGTTTAAAACAAAATCATCAATCCTGTCCATCATGGTTCTATCATCTCTATTTTGAGGGGGGGTGCCCAATGAGTTCTCTGGGTTTTCCTCTTCGATCTCTGGTAATGCATTAATAACAGACTCAGCCCCAAAATCTCTCTCTAATACAATCGAGATGTCTCTTAATTTTTTAAGAAATGTTCTGGCTTGTGCTTCTGTTATATCATTTGTGTTGACTCTTGCAAATACACGAGAAATAAAAGTGGCTAATTCTTTTAGACTATCAGCCAGATGATTCATTGCGTCTTTTAAAGTTGTTCTAGCATCAACTTTTGGTGAGAATCTTATGTTTTCACTTGGAAAATAATCAACAATGCCTGAACTTAGAATTAAATCTAGCATGCTCTGCGCTGTGTTTTTTACTGTTGCTCCATCAAAGTCAACCTCACCTCTAATAATTGGCTCTAGAGAATCATTATAAGTTGTTAGAAGCTCACCATACACTCTTCTAACGTTTTTTGCTTTTTCTTCAGCAGACGGACCCTCATCTTGCTCTTTAATGATATCCTCTCCGGAGAGTATAACTTTGACTATATTTCTATAAAGCTTTGCAATTGCTATCTGTGTATCTTCTAGATCATTCTTTACTCTTTTTTTGAGTTTAGTACCATCAAATTTTTCGTAGGCAGACACTTTATTCATTTGCTCCCTGTAGCGCTTAAGAATAAACACCAGATCTTCCATTGTGATTTTAATGTTTTTCATATCCTTAACAATGGCTCGTCTTTCTCCCATTGGGACATCCAAAGAGTCATGTTGAGATTCATCCAATTCAGAGACACCAATTGCTTTAGCCCTAGAGCTATCGCCAAGCAGACCCCTTAAGGCACTCAATAGAGAAACCAGAAGTTTGGACTGTTCATCTAGAAACATTTGTTGCATAAATCCAACACGTCTCTCAGAAGAGAAAAATTTAATAAACTTTTCCTTATGATGATCAAGATCTTCTTTGGATATAACAACTTCTTCAGTTTCCGGTTCTTGTTGTACAGTCCCTTCTTCAGTTTCTGGTTCTTGTTGTACAGTCCCTTCTTCAGTTTCTGGATCTTGTTGTGCAGTCTCTTCTTCCTCATCATCTACAATCTCTGGTTCAACTTTAGCTGGTACTTCTGGTAATACATCTTTTATCATATCAACCAAATATGTTTGCTTTGTAGAATCTAGTTGTTTAAATGCCTGAAGGATGGTAATTCTGTCGGATTTTTCCATTTGAAGCAATGCTTCTCTGACCTTTGAAGTGTTTTCTCCCCCAAGAAGATTGGCTCCTTGTAACGCTTGCGGTAGTGTTACTTCCTCTCTTACCTGTTGTCTGACCAAAAGAGTGAAAAAAGATAAAAAAGGCTCAACTGCTGGAGCTTCAACGATATCTTTCAATCTGTTTTCAAATTGTTGCCTAATTTCTGGGGTTATGTTGGTTGAAGATGAATCCTTTGTAGGGGGAAGTTGTGCAGGTGTTGCTAACCACTCACTTCCAAAGTACTCTTCCTTTTCTCCTTCGAACCCTACACCTTTAGTTTCCAGAGCTTGCTTAACATAGCCAATGATTCTTTTTTTCAAATATTCTAGCTCTTCTGGCTTGTTGGCTAAGTACCGTTCTATCGATTGCTTATCAGTACCCCTTCCGGTACCAAGCCCGGCAAAAGAAAACTCACCCCCTGGGAAATACTTATCAAGCCATTTATCAACTTCATTTTTCTCAATAGCGCCGTCCAGTTCTTTTTTTACTTGAGCACCCTTATTTCTGGTAATTGTTGAAATTGCCTCTTCTAGATCTTTAATTTCTTCCGCCATGATACCAAGTAAATGACCATCTTCATCAGATTCTCTAAGTAACTTGATTGCTGGGTGGTTAACCAATAGTTTTGCTATATCTTGTTTTTTCATTATAAATACTTCTCCAGCTCAGCTTTAACAACCGCTAGGTTGTTGTACTGCGCCCCTTTCGCAGCTAAATCAATTGATCCAAAAATAATTGTATTAAGAAGATCACGTTCTCGATCTTCAATATCTACTAGTTGTGGGAATATTTGAGAAAGTTTCTTAAATTTTTCAGCCATCTCTTGAGAATTTGAAGGTTCAGCCTCTAGGTCACCCCCAAGACCCTCTTGTTCTGTTACTTTTTGAATCTCTTCTTTGATAATTTGCAATAGCTTGTCTTTTGTGATTTCCATCTTTAGCCCTCAATGAATATTTTATCTACACATTTAAATAGACAAAAGGCAGGGAATTACCCCTGCCTTATATACTGATTAATGCTCTGTGTCTGTATCTACGCCCCTCTCCATCAAATAAGCCAAGGCTTGTATATACTCAGGGTTTTTACCCAGAAAGTGGCCCATTGTGCATACACTGGCTAGTTCTTGTAGTTCAAAACCAAGCTCTGCTGCCTTTGATGATACATGGATAAGTTCTTGCATCATCATCATTAGTTGTCCGGTCTCATCCTCTTCGGCGCGCTGGACCAGTTGTTCTAGTATTGGATCTTCAAGTTTCATTTTTTCTCCTTAATATGAAATGTAATTTTCCCATTGTTTTGGAACTTTGTTGAGGTGGTAAAAGTTTAAAATATTAATGTGAGGCTTGGTAGGTTCTTTTATCAGCTCCATATCAGCTTCAGAGACAGACTTACAACCCTTCTTCTGATTACACTTAACACAGGCTGTTACTAAGTTAAGCCAACCACCTTGACCACCTGATGCTTTTGGTACTATGTGATCTAGGGTCAAGCCAGAATAAGGAAACCTATCACCACAATATTGACATATATATTTGTCTCTCCAGTAAATATTTTTTCTTGTAGGACTCATAATAATTCTTTTTGTCCTGATATATTTGTTTAAAACTATAACTGAGGGGTAAAAATAAAAAGGGCAAGGACCATCGTTGTATAACTCAATAGCCTTTGCCCTTCCTGAATGAACCATTGTGAAGCCCCGGTCAGAAGATATAACTTCTATGGGTTGCCAAGCGGCGTCTAATTTTAGAGTCAGCTGGCTCAAAATGTTTACCTCTCAATGTAACTAGTTTCTACTCATTAGTTTTGACGCCGCTCCTTCCGGGGTTAACTTAGCACCAGCAATTTCTTTTAGATCAAAATTGTCCAAAAAAGATTTAACTTCACCAAAAGCCTTTTTGTAATCTGGTTCCATTTCTACAACTGTTTTTCCACCATGACCATGAATTGCATGTACTTCACCAATACTATCGTATACGGTAACGGAAGGGTGTTCAGATAGCCAAGTAACAGCCACTTTACCGTTGTCGAAAACAAATCCCTGAGCGACTCTTCCTGTTCCAGAGATTCCGCTCTCATCTTCTTCTCTTTTTAAATAAAATATTTTCATAACCATTCATCCTCTTCGGTAGATATTTCTTCTTCACTATCTAGTGTCTTCTTGTTAATTTCTGAGGGTGAGGTTATTGTAGATCTTTTCTCAAGGCCTCTAAAATTATCAATAAATTTTTGATGTTCTTTTGCAACAAACCTGAGTATTTCTGTGATTATACCAAACAGATCATCATCATGTGGGGCAATTCTCATTATTGAGTCTTCTATGTAAATTTCCGCTAAGGGTGCTCCTTGTTTTGTTTCTATCATACAAGAGTTTGTTTCCATCTGACAACAATAATAACTTGTGTTTGTTACATACCAATCCATAAAGACTTGTAGGTACTCTTCCTCTTCTTCGATAGAATTCAGGTCAAGATTTATACCATGATTTAGGATATCTTTTATACCTTTTAAAATAAAATCATTCGACATTTTAACTCCTAAAAAAGTACACCCGACAGGACTCGAACCTGTAACCCTCTGCTTAGAAGGCAGATGCTCTATCCAGTTGAGCTACGGGTGCTAATACTCATTCTTCTGGATCTATGCGATCTATAATATCATAAATTATATCAGCAGTAGCGTGAGGGCCTGTTGTTTCATAGGCCCTATCTGAACATGCTTCATATATTTCCTTATCGTTACCATTTGCACGACAACTGTCTCCTACAAACCAAATCTCAAAATCAGGAAAATGAGACATCGCAAAGGTTTTATTCCAGTTTGTTGGGAAGATATCAAACGATGTTCTTCCCGCTAACTTAACATCTAATTTTTTTGAAAACTGAGTTAGCGCAATTGATTTCCTTAAGTTGGCCAGCAGTGATTCTCTGAATTTAATTTTATTATCATAATCCTCAAACATGTTACGATCCTCAGAGGAAGCTGAATGTCCAATTGGGCACCAATTAACAATTGATCCTCGATTTAGAATAAAAGACCCTTTTAAGGAAATGTTTTCATCATCAGTTGCGATTGATTGATGGTCCACTAAAATCTTCATAAGTTTTTGGAAATCATTTTTTCCCATGAATTGCTCCATAGAAATACTGTATCTCCTGTGCAGACTCTTTTGGCTGAACTCTGGTGGTGCAAACCATTTGGTACCATTGCACGGTAAAACGTGAAGATGATAGCGCGTGGAGGAATAATTAAGAAACTTATCCAGTTTGTTCTGAATTGTGTCCAGATCTGTCCCGCTTACAATACCAAGTTCACCATACTGCATCAGGTCTTTTAGGGCACTTTCTAGTGTCCATGGAAATGGCTGGTCGTCCTTTATCAACGTACCGTCCATATCAAATAGAAAAATTCTTTTTTTGTTTAAATTCATGTTATGCCTCATTTACATTAAATGTAACATGATTTAATTTATATGTCAAGTTCTTTCTCTAGCTTTTCCTTTGCTATCTTTACTTTCTCAAGTGCGTTAATTACTTCAACATAGTATTCATCGTACTTGTTGACCATGTGTTTTGCTCTTGATAATTTTTTCTCTGCCTCATCTAAGATAAGCCAAAGCTTTTGCTCATGGTGACCCATTCAATCTCTCCAGGTACTTTTCACTCATATCACTCATTGACCCATCTGACCATCTTATAGTCAATTCATATACTTGACCCTCGTACTTAGAATAATACAGAGGTCTCTTATCTGTTATAATACCGATCAAATTATTTTGAAGAATATATTCAAATATATATTTAATGCCCGATCTTTGACTTATACTTTTAGACAATATAACCAAATCACCGATATGCATTATACTTCTTCCTCTTCTGGTGTTTCACCGGCCTTAACTAAATTCTTATCAATTATCGTATACCCCGAAACTTGACCTAGTTTAGTAGGATCAAACCCTGGAAGGGTGACTAATTTCTGGTCAGGGAAATTGCCGGTATAAAAATACACAGATGCTTGTCCAACAACCTCTGTAAAAACTGCTGGGAGGGCTTTTGCTGTCTTACCAAGTAGTGCTGCGTGGTTATTGAAAGCTCTAATCTCTCCTTCGTAGGTAAAACCAGTGAGGGCGTCAGCTGCTTGTGACGATGCTTTCATATGAGCATAATAGTCATGAACTGCTCTGAATTGGAGATTCAACTCAGGTCCAAAGTACTCAGGTTGATTGAACAAAGATGAAATTTTCATCACACCCGTCTTCCTAACATCATCAAGCATTTGTTCGGCTGACTCGTATGGATCATGGTCAACAAAAACAACGTCCACATTACCACCGACAATTCTCTTGAAGTTAACGTAGATGTGTTTCTTTAGAGCTTCAAAGGATTTCAACCCATCGGCACTACTCTTCGGTGCCGCCAAATAAGCCTCTGCTACTAATTGACCGTATCTATCCCAACCCTCAAGCTGAATCCCTTCTTTAACAACTTTTTGGGCTTCACCAGGATTTAGCATGAACCTTGGGGGGTTTAAAGTACCTCCAAAGCCAGTTCCAGCGTAAGCCTCGTTTAAATAACTTCTCCAATTTTCCATTAACAACTTCACAATAAATCCTCTACCATTTCTTACAAGACCAGTACCTAGGTGTTGTTTTGTCTTTAGCAGTGTGGCACTTGTGCCTTGCTCTAAATGACTTTCTTCGCTTTGGGTTTGACTTTTTAATCTTCATGTTTTTATCACCAAAGTTTACTTTTTTAGCAATAACTCTACCCTCTTTGTCTTTTTTACCGGAGTTAACATAGACTTTAAATTTCTTAACATCACCACGAGTTGGTTTGTTAAGTTGCACGGTTTTTCCCTGATAGACTGCTTCACCCATTAAGTTTGGGCAGCCACAAGAGGCCTCTTGGAGCATCTCAAATAAACAAGCTTCACATACTAAATCGCCTTCTTCAAGTGTTGCTCCTTCGAACAATTCTAGTATAACATCATCGCCTTCATAAATCAATATTTCATTCATATCTATTTACCCTTTTTGCCTTTACCGGCCTTCTTGCCCCATTTTTTACCTTTACCTTTAGACTTACAAGCAGATGGAGTTGGTCTACAAGCTGGATACTTCTTTCGCTTTTCACCTGAAGACCTTCCACACGCTTTATAACCACCTTTACCATCTGGTGCATTACAGTCGACCCAACCGCCTTTAGAACCTTTAGCGCCTTTTCTTCCAAACCAATCACCTAAATTTTTCTCCGAACTTGGCTTCTTAGTTAACTTTCTCTTTTTTTTTTCATTGAGGACTGCCTCAATTTCTTCTGCGATAATAGCTGCTAGCTGCTCTTCGTTTATCTCAATTTCATCACCATCAGCACGAACAAGATCGCCATGTTTATGCTCACCAACATCTTTCATACTGGCTAACATTTCTTCAATCTCTTTTTCTGAAGCGTCTGGGAAGGCATCCTTAAGATCTTGCATCGCAAGAGCACCACCTTTTTCCTTAAAGATTGCTTTGACTGCTGATACAGTCATTTCTTTTCCTTTAGTCATTTCTTTTTCTTCAGTCAGTGACTCATTCTTTTTGGATTTATTGCCCCAATTAGCAGCACCAACTTTTCTACATTTACTAAGGGCACCAGAAGCATAAGCTGATGGCCAGACCTTATAACGTCTTTTGACCTTATGGTAGCATGCATCTCTTTTTGCTTTTTTAGCTTTTACTTTTCTTTTTTTTCTACGTTTCTTTTCTTCTAAATCCATTGTAAAGAACCCCTTATATAATATATAATATAATAATAATATAATATTATTTATAATAAATAGATTATAGAATCTTAATTATCAAAGTAAGTTTCAGTACCATGTTTCTTAATCATTTTATAAAACTCTGCTCTATCAATTCCTAATACTCTAGAGGCTTCTTTTTTAGTCTCTGAGACAGATAAAGCAAATTTAAATAATGCAGCTCTACAGATTTCAGGCATAGCTTTCCAAATTGGAAAATTAAATAATTTACCACCCAATAATCTTGATGTTTGTTCTAGCTTTAAACCAATCAGTTCTTCTAAAGTTAAAGAAGAGAGAACGTTTATGAAGTCTTCATTTATACGCCTCTCTTTTCTTAGTTTGTTTATTAAAGAATAATTTTTATATTGTTTACTTGACAAGATAACACCAGTTAGTTAGATTATTTATGTCCTGTAATTTTTTCATATTCTAAAGTTGTTGGTTCATCTAAATCTTGAGCCAATTCACTTTCGAATTTATCCATGTAAAGCTTAACATTGGTAACCAAATAATCCTTGAAATCCTCAGCATCAGTTGGGTTATCAAGTTTTTCAAAACCATCAAGAATGTATTGGCCAACTTTCTTATGGGTATCAAAAGCAGCACGAGCACCGGTACGGTCTAAACTTTCATCACCAGTCTCTGCTCTAAATTCTTCAAATTCATCTGGCTTATCATCGCCTTCAACATCAATCATTTTTTCTTTATCATCAACAATATCAACTCCGAGATCTTCATCCAGGTCATCCATTGTGAAAGCGGGCTCTCTTGGTGTTGGAGTTTCTTCACTAGGCTCAGTTGGTGCAGATAACAAAGCAGAGTCTCCACCGTCGGACATATCATTTGCTTCGGCAGGCTGTAGAGACATTGTAATTGCATTGAGCAAGTGCGCTCGATAAGACTCCCGCTGTGACTTGTCGGTTGTAAGTCTTTTGTAATCTCCACGAAGGGTAGTAATCATTTTTTTGAGAACATCTTCGAGGGTATTAATACCAGTGGATCTATGAGGATAGTTATCAGCAATATCACGCTCAATCAACATTTGTCGAATAATTGCTCTTAGTTCTTGTTCTTCTTGTAATTGTTTGTTCTTTTGCTTATTTACTCTTTCCATAACAGAAGGTAAATTTTTTCTAATAAATTTTCTTATTAGTTGTTCGGCTATTACTTCTTCTCTCATAATTCTTTTACCCTTTGTAAGATCATAAAATTTATCAATATCTGTAATTTGTATTATAGACATTATTTTCTTCCTTTCAGTAGTTGTCTAATTTTCTTATTGCTAGTAAGCGCTTCGTTGATTAGGTTTTCAAGAGACTCCTTGAGTTCACCTGCGTAACCCTGAACACCACCACCAGCACCAGCCATGGCTGAGGTCTCATCAACTTTTTTGGGTTCAAAGTCTCGAAATTTATCTGATAATGTAATTGCTCGGCTGTATTTAGCAAAAGCCTTTTGGGCTTCTGCCCTCTCTCTACGGGTCACGGCAATTTCAATTTGACCTTTATAGTAATCAAGATTTTTCTGAACCGTAGGATTGGCTTCCAAGAAAGCCTCAAATTTTTTAGTTTGATCCTGATTCATTCCCACAATTTTACTAACCAGAGCAACAAGAGCAGCGGCTCCACCAGCCATTGCTGCGACTCCAAGAATTTCATCAACTCGCTCTATGCCCATCTTTTCCAAGTCATCAAGACTTGGTTTAGTAAGTCCCCTGGAGAAAAGAGATTGGGTGTATAGTTGTTTTATTTTTTCTTCTTTCCTACTCTCCAAATTCTTATAACCTTTCAATCTTAGGTATTTCTTCATGAAATCGAGATCTGCACTATAGGTCTCGGTGGCTTCTTCAACTTTTTTACCTTTTGGTTTTTCGCCTTTCATTTTTGCTACCTTAGCAGCAGCTTCTGCCTCAGCACCAGAAGGCATTCTTTCTTCTTCTTCAAGAGCACCTTTTTTGTTTAAAATAGCTTTTTGAAGTGCGTCCGGAAGCTTTGTTTTCTGACCCCCTTCAAGCCCTGGGTTATCGTCATACTTAGGGGTCTTTTCTTCTTCTATTTCTTGTTTTTTCAAGTACTCAATAGCTTCACCTTGGAGTGGATGATCATCCCTGCCTGCAATAACCTCAGCAGCACCGGCTTTAATTTTATAGTGAACTTTACTTTTAAAGTGTTTAGTTAACTCGGGGTTGCTCATTTCCGCGTAATCTTTGCCCCCTTCAAGATCAAGAGCAGCCAGATCCTGTTCAAGCTGACTTTCGTTACAGTGTGCCTCTTGTACATCTTCACCAAAACAGTGAGCTTCTGAGATGACCCTATGTCCAAATCCCCAGCGCTGAGCAAGGTTTTCAAAAAGTTCTTTATTTTTCCAATCTTTAGTGGACATGTTAAGCCCCTCCTTATTTAATTTAAGTTGATCTTCATATTCTCTTAAGAATCTGTTACCATTAAGCATAGCTTCTTGCTCAAGCGAGCGCATAGCTTTGTTCTTTAAATAGTAGCCGTCTCCTTGATAACCACCGACATCAAGTCTACCTTCAAGATTCTGTTGATGGTGAATTAGTTCATGTGCGATTGAACGCAACATATCCTTTGGATGACGACCGTCCACATAAACATGTACCTCAAACGTCTGAGGATCGTAGTACGCTGTCTTTCCAAGAGTGTTGGTCTCATTGCCTGGGTCTGAATCAAAGACCATAACAGGAGGCTTTTTGAAGCCTACACGATTATCAAAATGAGCGTACATATCTTGCACATGTTGCTCAAGGTCACCGAGGTCAATCCCGGCATTGTTAACTATTTTGCAATGCATACACTAATTAGTCTTCGTTTTTAATTTACGCAACCTAAAGACACTAACCTCAATAGCTTCTGATTGACCAAATGGTATAACAACAGCTACAAATACGTTTCTAGTGCCTGCATTGTATGATATTATGTCTGTTATGACGCCATTTTTGTATTCTTTGCCCCATCCACCGGCCTTGGTGGCTACAAAATCGCACCAAGTAACCAATTCTCCTACATCATAACCTGCTGCTATGGACCACCCAAGGCCTTTTGTTGGTCTAAATTGTTTCATTTTTAAGTCATTTATGCTATAATAATTAGCTTAAAATGAGTTATTTTGTAACAATATTGATGTTTTCAAGTAATATATGGCTAATATTTTGTATAATTTAGTTAAAATTTAAGATAATTTGTGTTATATTTATCATTTTCCAAAGGCAAGATAGAACAAAAGACACAAAGAAGTAAATTCAGCACCAAAAAAAGCATAAAATAGCATTGTAATCAGGAATAATACAGAGATTTTAAAAAAATAAACAAATTTTTCTTCCATTTTTCCCTCAATTGAAGCCAATTTTGTAAAAATCATCCTTATTTACTCTTAAAATGACCCCAACGTGTGCAATATGGTGTGTATATACGAATCTAGCATCCTCATCCTTTGGGTCACGCCAAGGAATTAAGTAATGAGCTGATTTTCTGGCCACTTTTAGGAATTTTTTGTCTGATTGTGAGTAATATGAGCCATAACCCTCACCTTTAAACATTACTGGCTCTAAAAGTTCTCCTTTTTCACTCCTTATTAGTAACTGGAGTCTCTCAGCCATGATCATAGGGTTCTTATAGGCTGTTTCTAAGAGTTTTTTGCTAGTAGGAGACTTTTTACTCACCGCCACCGCCTCCATCTCCTCCTGCATCGCCACTTCCAGAGCTTGAATCTTGTGTTGAAGTGCCTCCGTAGGGGAAAAAGCCGCCGTAGTAAGCTTGTCTTCTTGGTTTTGAAGATTTTTTCTTCTTTTTCTTCTTCTTTTTTCTTTTTTCCTCAACTCGTGATAGAATTTTAACTTTAATCTTTCGTTTTTGTTCATCTTCTTCCTCTAAAACACCAAATCCAGCAGGGGGAGACTTAGATCTGGTAAAATCTTTGACTCTTTTAAGCCCATCAGCACCCGTTGTCTTGCTTCCGCCAAGCCCAATGAGTTTTTTCTTTCCTTTTTGGTGACCACTCTTCATTTTGCTTTGAAAACTCTTTACTTCTCTGACTATTTGATCGTCATCAACCATATCAATAAGGTCTTTAACAATCCTTGTACAGCCTTCTTTACATTTATCAATGATTTCTACTATATCTCCAACAAAATACTCAACATTTTCTTGATCTAGTTGGATTATTTTGTGTAAATCGTCAAAATCATTGTTGATATGACCAATAAAGTAGTGTATCTCTTCATCTTTACCGTTAAATGCAACAGATCTAGTCTCTAGATACTCTGCTCTGACTAGACTTAGACCAGTTTCCTCCCTTACTTCTCTAAAAAAAGCATAATTCGGGGTCTCACCTTGCCTTGAGTGACCACCGGGAGCATCCCACTCACCAGTATCAGCCCTTTTTAGTATAATATATCTTCCATCTAGGGTTATAATCATACCTTTAGCGACCTCATCAGTATCTTTTAGGTTCTCATCTGGGTATTTTATCGACATATTGAAGTCTGGGTGTAGTTGTCGGAACGCAACCACCGCTTCATGCTCCTTTGGGTCATCATCGTAGTGTATAGTAGACCCTAATTCATACAGTTTTCTTGCTTTTGGCTCACCATTAGTGAAGAAAACACCATCCACTGGTAGTTTTAACTTATCAACGAAGCTTTGAACAGATGAATCGCCTTGTTCAAGCGAGGATTGCCGTGCAGTAACGATAAAAACAGTGTAGCCCTTTGCCTTAACACTCTTAATTAGGTCGATTATGTAGTGATTTAAGCCACCCTGGGCATATGCTAGCCCACCTTCGTCGTCATGATTTACATGAGAGAAGACAATTGTGTTATCAAAATCAAAAGTAATCACTTTACCGTTCTTATTTTCTCTAAGTAAGCTAATTTTGTTTAACAGATCTTTCATAAATTTATCACCTTTATATTAATATAACACAATTAAGTTATAACGTCAAGTCATTTAACCTTTAACTTCTTGAAAACTACCAACATCAACTATAACTATACCACCTGTATCGTCTTTAACCATAACATTTAAAGAGTGAAGGTCTCTCGGTACAAGACCAACCTCATCTTTTAGTGCTTTGAAGGATTTTTCTAGCGATACAGCAGCTTCAGGTATATCTTTTCGGACATCCTTAAGGCTACTTGAATAATAATGCGCAGGAATAACTTCAAACATTTTAGGATAGGTAATTGCATCTTGTAACCAGCCCGGCAAGAAATAATCAAAACTATCTTTTAGTGGAAATCTCTTTAAGAACTCAAGTATTGCTGCCGTAACAGCCATGACGCCAAGTTTCGCAACAGGACGACTACCATAATCAGAGTCAATTATTGATTGTAGGTTGTTTAACTTAGAACTTGCCGTAGAAGATGCGCTCAATACCATATTTCTTGCTTGATTATACCTTGATTCAATAGCAGAATCAGAAATTGCTTCAATATTTGTAAAGTAATTGCGAAACAAACCATGTATTGTTTCGGTAATCTTTGTTATGTCTTCAGATCCAGCTTGAATCAAGGAACTTAACTGATCTTCGTCCATGTTGCTCCAATCAAGTTCTGTTTTGATTTGATCCCATAGTTCTTTTATCATACCTTTAACAGATTCTTGGTCATAAAGAAAAATATTTTCTGTTTTTCTGTCTATGGACAATTCTTTACCATATAATTCACCCTCAGGTCCTATTGGGTCAGGTGTCCACCAGTCTTCATTCTCAATTCTTGCTATTCTTTCCACACCAGAGAATAATGTATTAATTATTTCCTGTGAATAAGGGCTTGGCTTAATAAGTTCCATAATAACATAACCAATTACATCATCACCATCTCTTTTCATACCAACATCATAAATTTTTGGAAAATGTTTAGCAACTTGATCATTTGAATCGACAGCAATACCAACATTTTCGTAATTACTGATCTCTTGTCTTACTTTAACAGGATCTGCACCAGCAAAATCACTATCAGACTTACCAGAATCTAAACTAAGAACCTTTAGAGCTATGTTACCATACTCTGGGTGTGTTGCCGTAAACACGCTTCCAAATCTACCAGCAGATAAGTACTCCATATCAGAGACATTAATCAGTTTTTCTAACCTTACAACGTTAAGTTCTTCCTGAATGATGCGTCGGAGGCTCTCATTTTTCTTTTTTTGTCTTGCTTTTGTTTTTTTCTTAGAAGCTTCTTTCCTCCGCTCAGCATATTTAAAAGCTTTCTTGAGTCTTGCCTTAACTTTAGGGTCTTTAGCGTTCTTGTAAGCAGCTCTGGCTCTTTGATGTATAAGATTTATTATCTGAGATTGTCTTTTGTGAGACTTAGACTTAAAACTAGACTTAGCTAGCGTTCTTTTAATCGCAGCAACACTAGAGAATTCAACAGAAACAGTGTCGCTAGGGTCCTCATCCGTATACAGTCGCCTTCCAGAGCCTTTAGGTTTCTTTCCAGTACCGACTTTAGGATCTTTTCTCTCATTTTTTAACTCCGGATGATAACCTATGTGAACAACCTTGCCATCTTTAGTGATTAACTTATCATCAATTTTTATTTCTGCTGGATATATATCATCTGGATTTTCATACCAGTAATAAACATCATAACCGCCATCATCAAGTAGTTTAACAACTAAACCACGATCATAATCTTTATCTTCTGCTTTTAGAACAACTTTCTTACCTCTGGGTAGCATTAAGTCTATTTTAGACTTTTTCTCTTTAGATTCATTTTTCTTCCCTCTATAGCAGTCTTTTATGCCTTGAGACTTACAACTGGCTTTTTGAGTAAAGCCCATATCTTTACAAGGAGTTTTTTTGCAATATGATGAACTTGCTCCTTTACGATTTTTCTTTTCTTCCAGTTCTTCTTCGCCAAGATACCACTTAGAGTCAGGACCCTCTGGGTCTCCATATCCACCATCGTAATGCCAGCTAGGTTCATTCCAGTGATAAGAGTCAGCTTCATCCAGTTCACCCATATCTCTGAGGACAGAGGCAACATAAGCAGAGGCCCGTTTCTTAGAAATATTTTTTTTCCTGATGGTGCAACGTACTTTTCCACTGAATGTTTTGTTTTTAAAGCAATCTCGCTTCTTTTTCTTTTCTTCTATAGCATCTTCTTCGCTAACATTCTGTAACGCAGGCCTATTATCAGATGAGTGTTGCGCTCTTTCTTTGTATCCTTCAAATTCTTCCTCGGCTGATACTGTTGGAAGACCCATACCATCCTGCTTAGTTGCAGAGGTTGAATACATTTCATTTAAAAACTGTTTCCAGTTATCATTATAGTTGCTCATTTTCTATATTCCCACCAAGCGTAGGATTTTCTTCTCATAGTGTAGATATCACTCATTTGGTGTTGATAAGCCTCTCTAACAAAAGGAATGTTTCGATAGGCTAGCATCCTTTGTCTCTTGGATCCTTTGTATTTTTTCATTCCTTTGAACCAATAATATATATACAGAGCGTAAAATCCAAAAATTAAAAGTTCTTCCTGTTGCTTTAACTGAATTCGTTTGTGATTTTTTGTAATCTGATCCATTGGTTCGCGTGTAATAACAAAAGGCCAAAGAGTAATGTCTCCAATGTTAATAAAAATAGAAATCGCGGCCAAAAATTTAGGTGCTACAAAAGTAATCATGGTAAAAGTTCCTCAAGCTAAATAGTTGCGAACAATATTAGCAACCCCAAGTAGCATATGAGATTTCAATAGTGTTACCAGCATCTGGGACAGCGCCTTGATCAAACTTAACGGCGTTTGCATTAACGTCAAAAGTCCAATCGGTCACAATTTGTCCGTTTACTCTAACTTCAATGGATGATTCCATAACATCAGCGTTTGCTAGACGGAATGAAATACGATTAACAACACTATTCGCCACTCGTTGCATTTGGTTACCCCAATCTTGAGCGCATATTGAATAAACATCGCCGTAAAAATAATTTATAAGTTCATAATATCCAGCACCAGCTTGTGCATTTCTAATACCGTGAGGAGAGTTATATACACATCCACCAGGAACATCACCAATAATACCAATTGGGTAAAACATACCAGGATCTTTCAAGTTAGAAAAGAAGTTGGCGTAATAACTCCAGGTGTTAGAGGACCAATCAGGCTCATCCGAGACCCAAATTACTACCAGCGCAGCTTCGTCCCTAAAAAATAATCCTCCGGGACCAGCAGCCGTAGTGCTTGCGAGGCTCAAGGCGGCCATTTCAAGGCCCTTTTCCATACCGGCGCCCATAATACCCACGGTAACCATTTGCGAAAGCTCAAGGGCAGGATAGACCGTATATTGATCAATCCAAGTATGGTTAACAAAGTGAGGACTAGTCGTAGTAATAACAGCCATGTGATAGTCAGGCGCAGACGCTAAAAAATTTGTAAAGAAAGCAGAGACATTTACACCAATAGCATTTTGAAATGGATACATCGAACCAGAATCATCGATAACCCACAAGATATCCAAGATAGGAACATCCTCTTGCTCCCAGTTTTCAACGTGCCATTGTTCAATATCGCCGTGTCCCTCTTGAGTAACAAGCACAAGTCCGTTGGTTGGATCGTTAGAATCAATCTCAATCTCGGACCGATCACTACCAATATCCAAAGGAACATAAGAAACAAGAAAATCTAACTCTTGATTAGGAGGAATTGTCCAAGGCGGAGGCGGAAGAGAACCAAACTCCATAACGATCTCTACAGGTTGAGTAACAAGTTGGGTAACGTCATTAACAACAAGATCCATATTGCCTTCGTTGCGAATCGTTATTCTTTCTTCGTTATCACAGCCGATAGATATATCTCCATAGTCGGTTACCTCTGGTGTAACAGAAATAACGGGAGCATCTCCATATCCCTCAAGATGGACCCGAACCTTTGGTTCGTCAGGGTCATCAGAGGTGATCTCAACATAAGCACCGTTTGACTCAAATGTCTGAGGAGTATAATCGACATCGAAACTGATGTGTTCTCCTGGCTCAATGATATAACGATCTTCTTCAGGCCCAGTTAAGCCAAAACGATTATTTCCTGAAATCAAATCCACACTATACACGGTAAGCACTTCATCACCAGTATTAATAACGGCGAAGCTATCCGAGTCACTTTCGTCACCAGCAATGAGGTGCCCGAAATTTATATGATCGGGATAAGCAAGAACATCTTGTTCTCTTAACTTAACAGCAGTGACCCCATAATCCGTACAAGAAATAAAAGCTAGAAATAACCACAACATAAAAAACCCTCCTGAATAAATAGGAGGG
>TARA_R100001440_G_scaffold14551_1_pt1 | contig 36700 bp, 42 predicted proteins | sample TARA_R100001440 | Tara Oceans TARA_R100001440 (sample SAMEA2622112) | marine metagenome | biome: marine biome (ENVO:00000447); feature: surface water layer (ENVO:00002042); material: "saline water (ENVO:00002010), including plankton (ENVO:xxxxxxxx)" | depth 5 m
GGGCCAACAAAGCTCGATCACAGTATCTGTTACTGGGTTATCGACTACAACAGCATTAGGCACTGAAACTGCCTTTACTGATGTTGTAGTTACACTTGATTCACTTCAAGTATCTTCTGTTTTAGGCACCGCAATAGGTGAACCTGAACACGTAATTTTTCCAACAGGTGTTTCTTTCGAAACACAATTATCTGGAGTAACTGTAGGAGAAGGCACAGGCGTTGTTATGCCAAGTCTTTCTATGGCATTTACAACAGGAACGGAAACTGCATCGGGAACTGTTGATGCAGGTTGGGGTAGAAATACTTGGGGTTCATTTGCCTGGAATGAGAACATAGAATTTATTACTAACGTTAGTAGCGTTACGATGTCTACTGCGTTAGGCACACCTACAGTAGAAGTAGGATCGGGTGTCATAGTTTCTGTAACAGGACTAGAGATGACAAGTGCTCTAGGCGATACGACTGAAACAGGAACATCTCTTGTTACTTTAGATAGTCAATTAGTCAGTGCTGCTTTATCAGGAGCGACTGTTTCTGGTGAAGGAAGTGTAGCAGTTGTTGCACCTTCTGATCAATTAGACTTTGCTATCGGGACTCCATTTATTGATATCTTTACTCAAGTAGATCCTGTGCCAGTTACTATGGCTTCTGCTCTAGGGACTGCTGTTGTGGAAGCGGACGCAGTGGTAAATGTTACTGGATTGTCGTCCAGCTTCTCCGCTGGAACAGCTTCAGCCACAGGTGGTACGGGTGTCATTGTTAGTGTTTCGACTGTCGCTATTAGCTTCGCTACAGGAACAGCCACGGTAAACGCCTCAGCAACCGTTGATGTTACGGGGCTAGATCTGACTGTGGTAGCAGGTAATCCTTTTGCTACACCTTGGGCAAACGTTGTAACAGGTGCAAGTAATACTTGGACAGAGGTTGACGCAGCATAAAAAGTGTTGCTTGAATAACAAAAAAAGATATATTTTAGAGAGGTAAAAACATGAGTAGTAACTTTTCAGATAGACTTAAACTAGAACTTATGGCAACTGGCGCAAATGCCAACACATGGGGTACCAATACCAACAATAACTTAGACGTCATTGATGCTTTTATGTCTGGTTACATTTCAAAATCTGTAGCTGGATCCGCAAATATTACACTTTCAACAGCAAATGCCTCTGATACAGCAGAGTCATCAAATAGAACAATTGAACTAACAGGAGCTCTAACGGGTGATATCGTAGTATTTATCCCTGCCACTGAAAGTAAATACACATTTTTTAATAATACAACAGGTTCACAAACACTAACAATCGCAGCCACAGGTCACCAAGCCAACGGTACTTTAATTACACAAGGTGCACACACAACAGTATATTGTGATGGTGCATCAGACTTTAATGTAGAAATTTCAAGTTCAACAGACGCAGCTGCTTTAAACAAAGGCACTTTACCAGATGCAAGATTCCCTGCTACTTTGCCAGCAGTTAGTGGCGCAAACTTAACAAATTTAGACGCAGCAGATTTAGCCTCAGGCACAGTTCCTGATGCAAGATTCCCTGCAACCTTACCAGCAGCAGATGGATCTGCTTTAACAGCCTTAAACGCAAGTAATATTGGTTCAGGTACTTTAGGATCAGATAGATTACCAACTGTCCCTACAAGTAAAGGTGGTACGGGTTTAACTTCAGTAGGAACTGAAGGACAAGTTTTAAGTGTAACAGCTCCTGGCGCTCTAGCTTTTGCTGATGCAGCAGGTGGTGTTGTTGGAAACGTAACAACCACACAACAGTTAACAAGTACAGGTTCTTTCACTTCTAGATCAGATGCAATGTTTGGTGTTGCTTTTGGTTTAGGTGGAGGTGGCTCAGGCGGTTGTGGTGGTCACGGTTTCGGTCAGGGACAAGGTCAGCCTGGTGGTAACACAACTTTCCCTTTTGGAGCAGCTAATGGTGGTCCTCAAGGAGCAGCGGGTTTCCCTTCTGGAGGTGCAAACTCAACTCCTGGTGGTGCCGCTTCAGGTGCTTTTGGTGAAGCAGGAACCGCAAGTCAAGCCGGTAACGCTACAAGTAGTGGTGGTAACGGTGCAGTATCTCCTTTCTCTCCACTTGGTAACGGTGGTAAAGGGGCAGGACCAGCAGGTGGTGAAGAAGGTTCAGGCGGAGGAGCAGGTGGTGTCTACAGAGATATCGTAGGTAACTACACCAAAGGTTCTCCAGTTTCCGTAACAGTTGGTACGGGTGGAACAGGTAGACCAGGAAACAGAGGAACTGGTCAAGCAGGTAACGCTGGTAAAGCGCAATTCACGGAGTATTTCCCATAATGGCTAAATGGTATAACATAAACACACAGAACAGAGTGGTTGAAGTTCTTGACTCTCAACCAACTAATAGAGAAGGTTTTTTAGAAACATCAAATGATAATGTATTACCTGGTTGGTTTTACACTGGAAGTGATGTTGCAGATACAAAGACGTTAACAGCAGACGAAGTGAGAGAAGAAAGAAACAAGTTACTAGTAAATAGTGACTGGACACAACTCTCTGACTCCCCTTTAACAGATTCAAAGAAAGCAGAATGGGCTACATATAGGCAAGCACTTAGAGACTATCCCGCCAACAATGCTACAGTAATTGTAGCTTTAGATGACAGCGGAACCGCTTGGCCAGCTCAACCAGCGTAGTGTATTTAGAAAATATTTATTGGTTCTACGACAAGGCATTGCCTCCTTCATTTTGTAATGACATCATAAAATTTGGTAAGATGATTAAGGAGCAGAGAGCTGTTACAACAGGTAAAAAGTCGGACGAACTTACAGAAGAAGAAGAAAAAGAATTGTCTAAAATAAGAAACTCAAGAGTTGCTTGGATAGAGCCCATGAGATGGATGAATGTTTGGTTTCATGAACTTATGGAGCAAGCTAACAAAGACGCTGGATGGAACTTTGATATAGATGATGGAGAGCCTTATCAATTTACTAAATATACAGAAGGTCAGTTTTATGGTTGGCATCAAGACGTAGCACCTCACGGGGGAGACGGATGGCATGACGGTCTTAGTAGAAAGCTTTCTTTAGTTGCATGTTTGACAGACCCTAGTGAGTACGAGGGAGGTAATCTAGAAATAGTTAGTCCTAATTTATCTCCAATTATGAAACTAGAGAAAAAAACTTTTTCAGAGCCTGAGTGGTTAAATCAAGGAACCGTAATTTTATTTCCTAGTGATAACTGGCATCAGGTAAAAAAAGTAACTAAAGGAACTAGATATTCATTAGTAACATGGTTCAGAGGAAAGGATTTTAAATAATGAATGAATTTCAAACTAATAATTACACAGTAATAAAAAATGCGATTAGTGAAGAGGTAGCTGCTTTCATAGAGGAGTATTTTACTTTGAAAGAAAAAGTAGCTAAAAGACTTTTTGAAGATAAAATTATTTCTCCGTATGATGAGGTGTTCGGAACTTTTAGAGATGAACAAGTTCCAGGGGCATACTCTCACTATGCAGATGTAGCCATGGAAGTTTTACTTCAAGCGCTTCATCCTAGAATGGAATACACAACAGGCTTAAAGCTTAATCCAAACTATTCATATGCTAGGGTTTATAGAAAAGGTCATGAACTAACTAGACACATAGATAGATTTTCTTGTGAGATATCTACAACCTTAAACTTGGGTGGCGATATGTGGCCTATTTATTTAGAGCCCAGTGGTGAATCAGGTAAAGAAGGAATTGCCGTTAACCTATCACCTGGAGACATGCTGGTTTACAAAGGTAATATTTTGGAGCATTGGAGAGAACCTTTTGAAGGAGAGAGATGCACTCAAGTTTTTCTTCATTACAACAATGTAGAAACAAAAGATGCTAAACTTAATGACGGAAGACCTTTCATTGGATTACCTAGTTGTTATTTAGTAAGAAAATAAAATTTTATAGCGAACATTTTTCTTTAATAGAAAAGCCAATACCTTCAAAGAAGAGAGTGCCAAATTGGTATAAGTCTATGCAAAACTTTCCAGGGGGTAAGGAAAAAGGAGGTTCTGTAAAAAGATGTATTCCTTTTCTTGATGTCTTAACGTCAGGTTATTATCTTGTAAATAATTTTGCATTTTTATGTTACAAAAAATCAGACGACACAATTGCTATAGAATATAATCAAAACCTAAAAGAAAACCAAGCTATCTTAGTTGATTCTGGTATTAGTGATCATGGATATTGGCAGATAAACGAAGAGTTTTTTAATGAAGAAGAAATAAAGATACTACTTAAAATTAACAATCCTTGGTCTATTCAAACACCTAAAGGTTATAGTTGTATGTTTCTTAACCCTCCTAACTCTCCTTCCAAGATAAGAATAGCAGAAGGAATTGTTGATACAGATGTATACAAGTTTCCTGTCAATTTCCCTTTTATTGTAAAAAAGTTTGATAAAGATTTTATCGTTGAAGCTGGGCAACCTTTGGTTTGGGTAATCCCTTTTAAAAGAGAAGATTGGAAAATGGAAGTTTATGACTACAATCAACACACGAATGAAGAACACGTTAGTATGTTTAGATATTATTTAGACAACTATAAAAACTTATTATGGAAAAGGAAAAGATATGATTAAGCCTGAAGAACTAAAAGATAAGAATGTAAGAATATACTTAGGTATGCCAATGTATGGCGGGATGCTAGCAGAAGCAACTGTTCATGGATTATTAGAGGTTCAACAATGGAGTATGGCAAAGAACGTTGGATTAAGATTTCAATCTATGGGTAATGAAAGTTTGATAACTCGTGCAAGAAATACAATAGTGTCAATGATGATGGATGATAAAGATTTTGTAGCTACGCACCTTTTGTTTATAGATGCTGACATAGGGTTTAATTGGCAGAATATTGAAAGACTTGTGTGCGCAGACAAAGATGTTGCTTGTGGGATCTATCCAAGAAAGCATATCTATCTTGAGAAAGTCAAAGGTATTTTACAAGAAAACCCTAATGCACAACCTGACGAGATAGAAGCAAAGGCTTTGGGATACAATGTTAATTTTGATGATCCATTAAACCTTAAGGGTGAGAACGGTTTCTTTCCAGTCAATGAAGCAGCTACAGGTATGATGTTAGTCAAACGTGAAGTGTTTCGTACAATGATGAAAAAGTTTCCTGAAAGAAAATATGAGTCCGATCAAATAGTTAACGGTGAATATTTTAGATCAGATAACTGTTATGATCTATTTGCTGTGGGTCCTTATGAGACTAAAACTAAAGAGGGCAAACCAACAATAAGATACCTTTCTGAAGATTATTATTTCTCTAGATTGTGGCAAGAGTGTGGTGGTCAAATTTGGGCTGACCTGGCCATGCCTTTAACACACTTTGGTAACAGAGCTTTTAAAGGTCATGTAGGGACAATGGTCGCTAACAAAGATGATAAAAATAGTAGATAATTTTTTTGATTACTACAGTCATGATTATTACGACTGTGTTAAGCAATTACCTTTTTACAACATAGACGAATTTCGAGAGCGCACAAATATAACAAATCAAAATTGGCCAGGAACTAGAACCGAGCCCATAGAGAAGGTGGCTCCTTTTTTGTTTCTAAACGTTGTTGAGTTGATTAAAAGAAAACTAAATATGGATCTTACTAAAAAAGGTCATGGAATGTATTGTCATGCAAGATATGAAAATGACAAACCTGATTGGATACATACTGATCCAGGCTACAGCGTATTGATATTCTTATCTGATACTAACTTAGAATCAGGGACTGCTTTTTTTGATGATAAAGATAACATGGTGGATCGCATTGGTTTTGTTCATAACAGAGCTCTTTTGTTTGACGGACAAAAATATAGACATATGTCTTTAAAGAATTATGGAGACTCAATTGACAATGCAAGGTTAACAATAAATACTTTTTTTGACAAATGATTGAATCAATTATCGAAGGATCTATTTATCTAAAACCTAATTTTCTAGGTGATGTTTTATTTAAAGGATCTAAAAATCTTTTAGATAACTTAGAGTATGACGCAACCTATCAACCTTCTGAGGTTTACTACGGTAATAGATTTCAAGCATATCCTTGTTATCAAACAATAGTTGGGGAGGATGAAACAAAAGTATACAAAAAAGAACTACAAAGAATTATAGACAGAGATTTTGATTTACGAGTTATTGCTAGAAAAGTTTTAAGTAAAGAGTTAATGAAGTCAAAAGTAAATACAAAGTACGGATTAGTTCATTCTGATTCTAACGCAGATATAGCTGGCATACTATATTTTGATCAATCGGTAAGTGGCGGGACTGCTTTCTTTGAACACGAATGGGACAAAGAACCTGATATTGTTGTTGGAGCTTATCCAAATAGGTTACTGATGTATAATGCCAAAAGACCTCACGCTCCTTGTCAAGACTTTACGTTTGATGAAAGAAAGATATTGGCATTTTTTATAACACTATGAACTTACAAGTAGTACAAAACGGTCATAGCAGCTTATATGCTGTCTATATTTTTAGAGATTTTTTACATGAGGATTATCTATCTGTTGTTAAGAATACTGTTTTAAGACTTACAGAAAAAGATGTTATGGATAGAAAAACAAACGTTAAAGCCACCATGTCAAACTACACATCTCTGTTGGAGGACAATCAAACAAAAAAGCTTTTTACAGAAGCCATGTTAACCATAGACGGTATTTATCAACTTAGGAGTTGTCACACCGAAGAGATATTTGATTACAAACTTAAAGACGCTTGGGCTATGAAGCACTTAAACAGAGACTATACTCAAACACACATGCACTATCCTACAGACTGGTCAGGAGCCTTTTATATTGACGTTCCTCAACCAGCGGAAAGAATAGACTTTTTAGAGTTTTCAAGGTCTGTGCCTTTAGAATCAAATATGTTGGTTTTGTTTCCTGGTATGGTAAAACATAGCGTATCTCCACATCTCTCGGAGGAAGCTAGGCTATCTCTAGCTTTTAACATTGATGTAGAAAAACGTTGAAAATGTAATATATTACTAAAATGCCCTTAGTTAATTTTAGACCAGCACCAGGTATCAATAAAGAAGTCACTGACTACACAGGCGAAGGCAAGTGGACAGATGGTGATATGGTTAGGTTTTTTCAAGGATTACCTCAAAAAATCAATGGTTGGGAGAAGTTTATTTCTACAACTTTGATTGGTGTTGCAAGGGACATGCACGCATGGGTTGCTCTTGATGGCACAAGATACAACGCAATAGGCACTGATAGAAAACTATATGTAATAGAAGAGGGATCTGCTTTTGACATAACTCCTATTAGAGAAACACAAGCTTTAACTAATCCTTTTACAACAAATGCTACTACATCTGTGGTTGTTACAGATGTGGGTCATGGTGCTAAGGAAGGTGACTTTGTAACTTTTGATTCTTTTTCAACTATTGATGGATTGGATATGAACAAAGAGTTTGAGATTAGCAGTGTGCCAAACACTTCAGCGTACGTTGTAACACATACCTCGGCAGCTTCAGGTTCAACTGCAAGTGGTGGAGGTTCAGGAAATGCAAAATATCAAATCAGTATTGGACCCTCTTTCTCTACTCCAGCATTCGGTTGGGGAACAGATGGATGGAGTTCAGGCACATGGGGAACGCCTTCTACAACATCAAACGTAACATTAGAAGCAAGACAATGGTCTTTAGAAAACTTTGGAGAAGACTTGATCGCTACTGTTCTAAACGGCGGGGCGTTTAGATGGGATACATCAGCAGGTGTTTCTACAAGATGTACTGCAATATCAGGTGCACCCACAGCATCAAGATTAAGTCTTTTATCGACTCCTGATAGACATTTAATTTTCTTTGGAACGGAAGCAACTATTGGAGATACTGCTTCACAAGATGATTTATTAATTAGATTTTCTGATCAAGAAGATATTACCACATATCAACCTACAGCAGAGAATACTGCTGGTTCGCTACGTATTGCAGACGGTTCAAGAATCGTAGCTGCTTTAAGATCAAGAGGTCAGAATCTTATATGGACAGACACTTCTTTACACTCAATGCAGTTTATTGGACCACCTTTTACTTTTGGTTTAAGACAGTTAGGACAAAACTGTGGAATGGTAGGTAGTCATGCTGGTGTAGACGTAAATGGTATTAGCTATTGGATGTCTCAGGATTCCTTCTTCTTATTTGATGGTGCTGTGAAAAAAATACCATGCACTGTAGAACAGTTTGTATTTGACAATCTAAATCAAACTGGAGCGGAGAATGCTTTTGCAGGACACAACGGTGAGTTTAATGAAATCATGTGGTTTTATCCACGCACGGGATCGGATCAAATAAACGCTATAGTCGCTTACAATTATCTAGAACAAACTTGGTGGACAGGAACTTTATCTAGAACAACATGGATGTCTAGAGAAGTATATGATGCTCCTATTGCGACAGAGTTTTTAGAAAGCACCACCGCTAATAACGAAACTATATTAGGATTAACTGCGGGAGCTACACAAACATTTTTACATGAGACTGGTAATGATGCTGATGGCACTGCAATCACTGCTTTTGTTAAATCAGGATCGGTAGAAATAGGTGAAGGTAATGAATTTTCTTTTGTTTCTAAACTTATTCCTGACGTGCAAAATCAGGAAGGCACGTTAAATGCAAAGCTTGAGTTTAAAAACTATCCTAACAACAGTACCAGTGTAATAAAAACAGTTAGTTTTAATGACAATACAGATTTTGTTAGTTTAAGAGGTAGGGGTAGAGAGTTTACTGTGAACTTGGTTTCAAATACCACCGGCACTGCTTGGAGAGCAGGAACTCAAAGATTTGACATACAACCAGACGGGAGAAGATAATGGCTAAATTAATTATACAAAGATTCCCTGACCCTGATGTAGAATACGATCAACAACAGTTTTCTATATTGATCAGACAGTTGGAGTTTATGATACAACAATTAAACACTTCTTATACGAGTGATACACAAGAGGAGTCCACAAGAAGATCGTGGTTTCTAAGCTAAATGGCTGACGTATTTAAAAGATTTATTGCAAACCTAACTACAACTGATTTAACCACAGTATTCACTGTGCCAGTGGCAAACGTAGCTGCTACGCCACCAACGCCTGTATCAACTTTTATTGTTAAAACTATCAACACACATAATTACGATGGATCAAGTGCGGTGACTGTTAACATTGATCACAACAACGGAACTGCTGATTTTCAAACGCATCAAGTAGATGTGTCTGCATCTGATACAAACACAATCTCTTCTGCTATAGTTTATCAAGAAGGAGATAGTATGAAAGTTCAAGCAAACGCAGCTAGTAGAGCAATGATAGAAGTATCTGTATTGGAGATTAAACAACAATTATAATGCGCCTTATTCAAGACGGTATGCTTGACACAGATGTCGGCAACAAACTAATAGAAATATATAAAAACAATCCAAGTAAGTGTGCTTTGTGGGCTAATACAAATACTTTAAATTTAGCAAAGGTAGAAGACTTAGATGATCAATTACCAAAGAAAATAGTATTTGCTTTGAATAATTATTTGAACTCAAAAGGAGTTATCTCTTATCCTGAGTTAGTTCAAGTGGTTCATAGACCAACTGGCACAAAACACGATATGCACGTAGATGAAGCAAGAGATACTACAATTATGACATCTATAACTTATCTAAATGATGACTACGAGGGTGGTGAGACTTTCTTTGAAGACGGAATGATAGTCAAACCAAAAATAGGCAGGACTATCTTTTTTGACGGAATAAAGTATCCTCACGGAGTAAAAGAAATAACTAAGGGTAATAGGTTCGTTATTGCTTCTTGGTACACAGATAATTTGCATGAGCTCTACGGAATTAACTAAACTAAATTTACCAACAGAATCAAAACAATATCTTTTAGAGAAAAGAGAACTAAGTGATAATTTTGTAAAAGAAGTAAGATGGTTATTTAAAAATATTATAAAAAACGAAGACAAGGTTAAGTTTCACATAAGAAGACTTGCCAAGCTTAGATTACTACGTATCAAACAAGAAGACCTATTTGATAGATTAGTCGATAGATGGAGATGGCCAGAAACTTTGTTGGATGGCACACCTTCTTTACAAATACGCAAATCAAATGGAAAGATTGTTAAGCCTCATATGGAGAAAGATGGTTATATCAACTCTTTCAATAACATCGTTGCTTGGGAGAGCGGGGAGGAACTAATAGTTAGAAGAGCACACACTATGTTTAAAAATACTCTGTATGCAAAAAATCTTTTTTCAAAACTTTTAAATAGAAAGAACGTTTATTTTGATGGTTTTTTTAGAAGTGGACATCAAGAGATTAAATCCATTGAACATAAGTTTAGACATCATATTGTAATAAAAAATTGTTTTGGATACTTAAAAGTTCGTCTAAATGGCAAGATAAACCCACTAAAACCTGAGTCTGCTGTGTGGGTAGAAAAAGGTACGAAAATACAAATTTTTGGTATAAAATATCCTACTTACTATTTGTACTATCATTTATGAACAGAGAAATTTATAGAGGTAAAATTGACGATCGTGTTATGGATGACGCTTTTAAGGCAGTCGCTTCAAAACATTTAGACATGACAGATCAGTCTTGGGACTGTGATATCAAGACGTCGTATAATTTGACTGATAATATTTTGAATGTCAAAGAACTATGGCCTCTAAAGATGTCTATACTAAATCACATTAATGAGTATATGTTTTCAAAAGAAAAATATTTTGACGGATATATAAAAAAATCTTGGGTTAATATATATGAAGAAAATTTCTACCAGGAATATCATAACCATAAAGATGATTGTGTTAAGTTTATCTGTGGTGTTGTGTATTTAACAAGTTCAATGAGCGACATTGAGTTTTATATTGATGAGCCAAGAATAAGAATATCACCTAACACAGGTGATGTTTTGTTATTTGATGATGATGTATTACACAGAGTTTTACCAAACAAGAGCGAAAACAAAAGAATAAGCCTGGCTTTTAATTATCAAAAGTGTCAACAATGGAGAGGGTTAACATGAAAATTTGTATAGTTGGCGGGGGTTCTGCTGGTTTTATGACTGCAGCTACTTTGCTTAAAGTTTTTCCTAATTATGAAATCAGTCTTATAGAGTCACCAAATGAAAGCACTGTTGGTGTTGGAGAAAGCACCATACTCGGCTTTCGATCTTGGTTAGATTTATTAGGTATAAAAGATGATGACTTCATGAGAGAATGTAATGCTATATACAAGTACAGTATAAAGTTTACTGACTTTTATAAAAAAGGAGAGGCTTTTCATTATCCTTTTGGTGAGTTGAAATACCCTATGAATGATTGGTGGTATTTAAAATTACAGTATCCTGATCTTCCATACGAAAGTTACGCTTCTATGTTATATGAACACATGGCTCAGATAGATACTGGTCACATGTACAGAAGTGAGAACTTTGAAAAAGAAACAGCTTATCACTTTGATGCAACATTGTTTGCTAAGTGGTTGAAAGAAAAGTTTTGCATACCAAAAGGTTTAAAATATTTTTCTGAACATATCAAAGATATTGAACAAAATGATGAGGGTATTGTTTCATTAAACGGTAAACATAAGGCAGACCTGTACATAGATTGCACTGGTTTTAAATCTATGTTGTTAGGAGAAACTTTAAAAGAACCTTTTGAATCTTACGAGGATTTACTACCTAATAATTCAGCTTGGGCAACAAGAATACCTTACAAGGATAAAGAAAAAGAATTAGTCCCCTACACTAACTGCACTGCTTATAATGATGGTTGGATTTGGAATATACCTTTATGGAATAGAATAGGCACAGGATATGTGTACTCTGACAAATTTATTGATGACAAAGACGCTTTGTCAGATTTCAAAACTTATTTAGGTAGAGACGATCTAGAATTTAAAAAAATAAAAATGAGAGTAGGTATACATGAAAGATTGTTTGTTAAGAATGTCTGTGCAATAGGGTTATCAGCTGGTTTTATAGAACCTCTTGAAAGCAACGGACTATACACTGTGCATCAATTTTTGATTAAGTTAATTAGAAACATGACCAGGGGTGAGATAAGTCAATGGGATAAGGATAACTTTACCTTTGCTTGTAAATACTTATTTAAAAATTTTGCTGACTTTGTCGCTCTGCACTACGCTTTATCTCACAGAAAAGATACTGCGTATTGGAAAGCTAACTTTAATAAAAACTGGGACGAGAAACTTTACAAACTAGCTCCTACGATAGAGGCAGGGTTTGTACACACCGCTTTGATGAGAGAGCAAGTGCACTCTTTTGACTGCATTGGAGGGCATCACGCTATTGCAACAGGAATGCACTGGCACCCGACAGACATCAATATGTTAAAAGTGAGAGGTGTTGACATGACAGAATTCAAAGAAGAAAACGAAAAGAGATTAGATGATTTGACAAAAAGACTAAAAACATGGAGAGACTTGGCTATTGACGAGGGTTTCTCTTTTATGGAGTTTCACGAGAACAATGTTTATTACTAGTAATAATTTTTTATCAAAAGATAGTTTGAATTTTATAGAACAAACAGTGTTAAGTAATTCTTTTCCGTATTACTACAGTCCAAATACAATTCATAATCCACCAGATAACAATGCTTATATGAGTCATGATGTTTTAAGAAGACCTGAGGAAAGAACAAAAGGTGAGATGTTTAACTCTACGTATGGAGAACAGTTTTTAAGAATATTAAAGGAGTTTGCGGATGCAAATAACATTGAAGTTAAGGATGTTTACAGAGTGTCTGTAAATATTACGTTTGCTGGCATAACGGAGAATTGTCCAACGCACACGGACCACCCCTACCCGCACAAGCAGCTGCTGATATATCTGAATGATTGTGATCCTGAGGCTAAGACAGTAGTGTTATCAGACGACAACAGTAGAGTTTTACATACAATTGATCCTGAAAAATATAAAGGTGTTTGTTTTGGTTCTTCTCCACACTATATGGTATTTCCTAAAAAAGGCGCTCGTATCGTAGCTGTGTTTACATTTGCATGAACTTTAAATCTTTAGTGACTAACGTTTGGTATGCCGATAATGTATTTAACGAGGATGACCTTACAAGTTTTTGGAAAGACATTTACTTAGGTCACTGGGAGTACAAGAACTTATCAGGTAATGACAATGACCCAAACAGGTTTTGGTATCAAAGCACCCCTCACTATCAATCTTACTTTCAACCAAAGATAAAAGAAAAAATTGTAAGGTGCTATGCCAACGGTCAGTCCCTTACACAGTATGGTTCGTTTCATGCTGACGATGGAGATTGGACATATCTAATATACCCTGATCCTAATTGGACTATGGAAGACGGTGGTGGGACAGAATTTAAGATTGGAGATGATACTTCAATAGTAGTGTATCCCATATTCAACAGAGTTGTAAAGTTCAGAGCGAACATATCTCACAGAGCTTTACCTAATATTAAACAAGGATCTTTTAGAATTACCATTGCTTTGAAAACAAATGAATAATTTACAACAACAAATTTGTTCTGTTACAAAAGAGCTACAACCTTTTTATCATAAGGGCGCCTTTCAAGATATTTTTTGTTGGTCAGATTTGTATGACTTATTGAACAATACTCCTTTTATAAACTACGAAAGATTTAACGTAATAGGAGGCGATCTTAGCCCAATAAGACCTGAGCTGGTAGCAGAATGGCAAACCGATAAATCAATCATAGGACCACAGAGAGTCCAAAGATACATAGATAACTATGTTTGTTATCTAACTGACTGTTCTAGAGTTAACAAAAAGATAAATGACATTTGTCATTTTTTAGAAAACGTTAACAAAATATCTTGTGACGCTCACATATTTTTTTCTGTAAAAAATATGCAAACAACAAAAGATGGATTTGGTATGCACTTTGATCAGTCCCATAATCTAATAATACAAATAGAGGGAAAAACTCAGTTTACAGTAGAAGACAAATTTGACATAACCTTAGAACCAGGAGACTGTGTTTATGCTCCTGCTGGTGTATGGCACAAAGCGGTATCATTAGATAACAGACTATCAATTAGCTTTCCAATGAACCCGAACCACGAAACATTACAAGAAAGGACTTGGCTATGTATGTAATAACAAACGTTCCAAAAGATATTCTCGATCAACTTGACAAAGAAATACACAAAAAATCTCTTGAAAGATTTAATCATAATTTGGCGGGTAATTTAAAACAAGAGTATAGCATACCTGAAGCTAAGCCAATATTGATGCCCTTTATGAATGCTTGTGTTCAAGAGCACAGTAAGCAATTCTCTTATTTTAAAAATGCAGTTGAAACATTGTCGTCTCAAAAAGAATTAAAGTTTCTAAGCCTATGGGTTAACTTTCAACAAAAACATGAGTTCAATCCTGTGCATAAACATTCTGGTTTATTTAGTTTTGTTATTTGGCATAAGATGCCTTATACGTTTGAAGAAGAAGCAAAGAGATTTCCTCACATGAAAAAGGATGAATGTCAGGCGGGTTGTTTTAATTTTATCTACACAGATCCTTTGGGTAAGGTTGAAACAGAAGCCATACGAGCTGATAAGAGTTTTGAGGGTAAAATAGCTTTTTTTCCTGCTAAATTAGCACACTGTGTATACCCTTTTTATACGTCTGATGAGTACAGAATTACCGTGTCAGGTAATCTAGTTTTTGACGTATAAACTGTTGATTTCATAGCTTTTGATCTATAAAACTATAGTATGGCTAAAATTGTAGATGAGCCGAAGATCTTACGTTATGACATGATCAACGGTGAAAAAATTCCTGTTTATAGTGCTAAGGTAGAAACTACCGTAACTAATACTAAAACAGGTCACGAATATAGTTCACATGAGGAATGTCAGGCTGATATTGACAATCCTGAAACAGAAACAACAGAGGCAGATATAAGAAGAGATGTTCATGTAACCGCTCCAAATGTATTTGCTGGAGCACACACACTACCGGAGTAAAAATGTTAAAGAACTTTATCAAAGGTATTAAAGAGGCGTTGCCTGCCGTAGGCGGTATCATTGGTTACAGTGTTGCTGGACCATTAGGTGCTGGTATAGGTTCAGGCATTGGTTCTTTAGCTTCTGGTAAAGATGTGGATGATTCTTTTAGAAATGCGTTGATCGGAGGTTCTTTAGGTTATGCTGGTCAAACATATTTTGGTAGAAACCCAGATAGTAATTTTTTAGGTATAGGTAATTTCTTTAGAGAAGGCACAATACCTGGAGTTAGTAATGTCATAAAACCTTTTGGTCAAAGAGGTGCTGAATCAATCGGTGGTAAAATGGCTGGTCTTACTGCTCCAAAAGCAAAGGTTGGTGCGGCTCAAATGTCCCTTGATGATTATGTAAAAGGTGAAGTAGCTAAAGCTGGTAGTACTGATCCTGCGGTATTAGAATATGTTAAAGAAAAAGCTGTTGGCGATTATTACAGTCAAGCAAACAAATTTGATGTCAGTGACTTTTTTGTAAACAACGCTGGTTACATTATTCCTGGTGCTATAGCAGCTTACGCTAGTGGTGCCATGGATGAAGATGATATTGAGTTACCGAAATCACCTGAAGTAGGTTCTCAAGGACAACTTGCAACAGGAGTAGCAAACGTAGTTAACCCCATATTAAACCCTGATGGAACATATACTTACCCAGTAAAAGACGGTGGTATCATGAACGCTAAAGACGGCAAACTTTTTTATAAAGAAGGCAAGAATAATAGACGACCGTTGACTGATGAAGAAAGAGATTTCATGGATGATTTTCTTTTAAATAAAATGATGGAAGAAATGAGAAATAAACGAATGAAAGAGGAAGAAAGAGAAATGGATCCGTACAAAGATTCGTATCAGGACTACATAGACAGAACGTATAGGGGAAAGCCCGATATTAGATCTGCAAATATTGGTGGTAGTATAAGTAGTTTTAAAGAGAACAGTCCAAGAAGAGATTTATTTTTAGAGAGAGAAGGTCCGATATCCGATGACCGTGGATCACCGAACAAGGACACTGTCTATGCAAAATTAGCTGACGGTGAGTTTGTAGTGAATGCAAATACAGTGGCTGACATAGGTTATGGTATGGGTGCAACAAGTTTAGATCAAGCCAAAGAGATGGGTGGCTCTTTCTTTTATGGCTTACAAGACGCACAAAAACAAGGTATATTAGGCAACATGGTAGGTAGAGCGTAATGGCAGTTCAAGAACAAATCATTAGACAACCTCAGTTTATAGAGGAAAGAACAGAACAACTTCTTGAATCTGTCTTTGGTCCTCAGGGTGTTTCTAATACAGCTATGACAGTACCGTCTGCTCAGGTAGCACAATTTACAGCGCCTCAACAAACAGCAGCTAACTTAGCAACCACAGGCGTGGGTGCTTATCAACCTTTCTTACAGTCTGCGGCTAACACACAGGTTATGGCAGCTAATACTGCTTTAGGGGCAACTCAAATGTATGACCCTAACATCACATCACAATTTATGAATCCTTACCAGCAACAGGTTACACAACAAGCCTTAGCTGAGATGGACAGACAAGCTGCTATTGCACAAAATCAAGCAGCCGCTCAAGCCGTAGGGGCTGGAGCTTTTGGCGGTGGTCGTGAGGGAGTTGTTCAAGCAGAACTTGCTAGAAATTTACAAGATATAAAAACAAGAAGAATATTTGAAGATCAGTCAAGAAACTATTTACAAGCACAACAAGCTGGATTAGCTGCTCAACAAGCTCAACAGGCCAGGCAATTACAAGCCGCTGGTGTATTGGGTGGTGTGGGAGCACAACAATTAGGTTTAGGTCAGTTCGCACAAGCAGGATTGCAAGGCGACATTCAACAATTATTAGGCATTGGTGGCATGCAACAAGCACAAGATCAGGCACAGTTAGACGTTGCACGTCAAAACATATTAGAAGCTCAAAGAGAGCCTTTTGGTAGAATACAGTTTGCTTCCGACATCTTACGGGGTGTGCCTTCAGGACAACAAACATTTACAACTCAACCATCTCCTTCACCATTATCTCAGTTACTAGGTGCTGGAGTTAGCTTAGCGGGCATCGGTTCACTATTCGGTGGTAACTCAGGAATACAGTTGTGATATGGCAAATGATATACTCAAAAGAAAAATGTTCGCCAAAGGGTTTCAACCTGGTGGTAATGTAAGCGGACCAGGATCCACAATAAATCAAATTATTGAAGGTAGCTTCCCGTTTCAAATGGGTCAAACTTTTGGTCAAGAGATGGAGAAAGGGTTGCAACCTGGCTATTTAGCCAACACTGTTTCAACAGGTATTGGAGCTGCTTATGAAAACTTAGCTAACATTCAAAACTATTTTTTCTCTCCTTATTTTGACTTAGGTAAAAGAGCAATCAACGAATTAAGTACAGGTTTTTTAGGAACAGATAGAACAGAGTTTGCTCCGACACCTAGAGTTGTAACAGGTAGCAATCCTTATGGTTTACCTGTTAATATAGAAAATAACATAACTCCAAATACTTTTAACACATACTACCCACCAGGAACTCAAGTTAGACTATCAAAAATAGCTGATATTTACTCCAAAGGCGGTGGGAGTTATCTTAGAAATACATTAGGTGTTGACGCTGAAGAATTAAAAGAGGCAGGTCTTTTAAAATTACCAAACACACCGCCTCCGGGAACTGAGATGAGATTAGCTAATGCTAATGATTTTTTAGATAGTGAAATTATTTTAGCTCAGGCAAATGAACCTAAAAGTGATGATCAGGTTGAGGCTGAAACAAAAGCAAACATAGAGCAAACTGGTGGAGATGCTTCTGTTATGGAACAGGTAATGGCGGAACGAGCTCGACAAGAACAGTTTTTAAGAGAGCCTGGTTCAGGTTATCAAGCAGGAGGAGATAATTCTGTTGCAAATATGGAGGCAGAACAACAAAACAAACAAGATAATCAGAACAAAGAAGAAGAGTTCAACTTTGGTATGGAGGTTGACAAACTAAAAGAAGAATTAAAAAGGGTTACAGGTCCTGAAAATTCAACTGACGCCGCTTTGCTTTTATTGAAGCTAGGTTCAAACTTAATGAGCGGTAGAACAGATGAGAAAGGATTGACTGGTTTCTTAGACGTGTTGGGTCAAGCGGGAGCTCCTGTTGTAGATACAGCGATTGCATTAGCAGAAAAAAGAAGAGCTGAAGATAGAGAGCTTGGTTTAGCAGCCGCAGGTATGGTTGAAGACAGACAACAAAGACAATTAGACAGGGAATATAGTTTACTCGAAGTACATGCTAAAAACGTCGGTGAAATAGGAGATAATAACTACGTATATGAAATACAGTACGACATGGATCCAAAATCACCTACCTATGGTCAAAAGATAGCGGATACCAATATTGGTATGCGAGTAGATAATCCAAATGACTTGCTTGGTTACAAAAAATCTAACGTCGTGTTTGAAATAGAACAACCAGACGGATCAACAGTCGTGGTAGAGAAACCAAGATACAATGTATTAGATACTCCACCTTGGGAAATGGCATACAATTTTGCTGGTTTAATGAACCCTGAAGGAGATAAATGGAACACGGATCAATCAAGATTAGGTAGAATCAAAAGTTCTGTTAATAAGATAGATCAAGTAATGGCTATGTTTGGTGATGGTAATGAGATCGGTTTCTTTTACAATCCTAAAGCCGCTGTTTATACAATCGGAACTATATGGAATCAACTGAAAGGTCAGTACGAAGAGGCGGGTAAAAGTTTACCAAACATATCTCAAAAAGAAGTTGAAATGGCGTACAATCAAATTGCCAACGATCCTGAATTGGACGACGAGTCAAAAGCGATTGCGTTACAGAACCTTGAACAGATTATTACTGGTAAAGGTATTTTTAATGATCAAAACTATTTTGGAAACAAGGACTTTTTATCTTATCAAGATACTTTAGCAGGATATCTTAATGCTGAATTGAATGACAAACTTGATGTAGCAGGAGGTTTTTCTGTCAATGATTTAAGAATTGAAGACAAGGCTGGTTACATCATAGGTCAAATACCTGGCGTGAGTGATGGTCTTGAAAAAGACATTAGAACGATCAGAAATAAAGGTTACTCAGGAACATATTTTGACGTCAACACGACACAAAACGTTCCTTATGACGGTGGAGAAACTATCGGTGAATTAGCAGATGATAAGTTTGAATACTTAAATGAAACAGCTGAGAAGTTCGGTTTGGTCTACGATCCAACACAAAGAAAATTTGTTCCTAGTTTTGACTCTGTTACAGCTCCAGGAGCGGATAGATCTATTACTCTAAATTTGGCAGGTAAAGAAGTTGTTATACCTTCTACTATCGCCGCTGTTGATATTTATGCAACTATTCTTGGTTTTGACTTTGCTAGATATATTCAACCTGAACAACGATTATTGAAAGATACAATTCAATCTTCTGTTGGTAAATTTGATTTAACAGGTCAGTTCTCTTCTCCACAAGTTTTACTATCAAGGGTTAAAGGTTTTAAAAATCAATTGATTCAAGAGTATAATGAGACGATTGATCAAAACTTCTTACCTCAATATGCTCAAAGACATTATTATAAATCAGATGGTTATCTACCTACTACCTCTTATGATTATGCAAATCCTGAAATAAGATATGATGGACAGATTGAGTCCTCTTCTTCAGCGGCAAACGCAGCTGCTGATCCTGTTAACTTGTTGAAGTTCTATGATGTTGATGTAGACTTAAACTTAAATCCAGTAGAAGGGGCTGTATTACCTAATTAACGATGAAAACTTTTACACAATTACCTGATTTATTAAGAGCTCGAATGGAGTTCATGCAACAAAATAACAATCCTGAAGTGTTTCCTTCTTATACTTTTGATGATGTTGCTAAAATATCAGACACTGGTTTTGATCAGGTCAGAGGATTTCAAAAAGGCGATCAAGTTAAAAAAGATGAGGATGAAACACCACAAGTCTCTCCTGATTTACCACCAGGTGCTCCTCTACCGACAATCTTGGGCATGACTCAAGCCGCAGAATCTTATGGTGGTACCACAAGAGAAACAGGAGCTTCTATACCTATCAATCAAATGCAATCTATTCTTGTGCAAATGGCAGAGAATGGTTTGAAAAAAGGATTGCCTCAAGCTCAAATTATTAACGACATGGAGAGAATGAAAGCTGAGTACGGATATACAGACTCAATGATGTATCCTCAAACAGCTAGTATTGATGAAATAAATGATACAGCAGGTTATTTAAACGGCAGACCTAACCCTTTTCCAATGATGAAGTTATCTTCGTCTGTTCTTTCTAGCATAGCGGGAACTGTGAAAGGAGCTAGACTTGGAGCTGTAGCTGGACCGTTAGGTGCTATTTTTGGAGGATTACTTGGTGGAACTGCAGCTTATGTTTCTAATTTAGCTGGTTATGAAGGACTGTTGTCATACTTAAATGGTAAGGGTGTTTTGTATACACCAACTTACAACGAGTATGGTGAGTTCATGGGACAACAAAAAGGTATTTATAGACCAAGTGTTGACGAACAAATAGATTATTTGAAAAGAGAAGCTTTAATTGATTTAGCTTTTGGTGGCGCTTTCTTAGCAGCAAGACCTGCTTTAGGTATATTCAAAGCTGGTTTGAATAAAGCTACTGGTGTAAACAAAGAAGCTTATCAACAATTGAGAAACATAGGAATAGATCCAGGTCGCTCTGAAGTATCGAACATGTTTATTTTTAATTCTCTACCTAACTCGATTGGTAGAACTCCTTTCTTTGGAACTGTGTTTAGAAAAGCCTATGAGAAGAATGTTGAAAAATATTTAAAGAACGTAGATAAGAACGTTATTCCTGGGTTTGATCAATTAGTTACAGCTATGAATGGTGGTGGCCTTGCACCGAAAAGCATGATTGCTGACATGGGATATGACATGGCAACTACAGTTAGTAAGTATACTAAGAACGCTGTTAACGATATCAATAAAAGCTACACCAAAGCAATAGGATTAGCTGAGAGTTTAGGAGATGTCTTCTCCATCAAGGGTGCAGGTAATCAATCAAGAGAACTTGCTAAATCAATATTTAAAAATGCACCTAAGGATGACGCTGGAAAGTTTATCAATAAAGCAGACGAGAGCGTTTACAAATTTTTAAAAGGATTAGAAAAAGACGCTATTGAAACAGGGACCGTGAACTATGGTAAAATAAATGGTTACATGAATCAGATTGATAACTACATGCAACCTGACTTTAAATTAAAAACGTCTGCAAAAGATATTTCACAAAAAGTAAAAGGAGTTTTAACAGAACTAGAAAAGTCTTTAGGAGCTCCTGTGCCTTCTTTAAAAAGCATCACAGGTAAATCAAACACAGCCATGAGGGAGTATATGAACTCTCTTAAGTTAGCTGATGATACATATGCTAAATATGCTGTATTGTTTGGTGGTCCTGATGGTAAACATTTTAAGGGTATCACAAAATTTCAATTCTTTAATGAGTTTCAACAACAAGGGAGTAAGTATGTTGAAGACTTGTTTAAGAAAGCATTTAGATTAGAAACAAAAACTTCTGTCGACAATATGTATAAGTTAATGGGTCCTGAAAAATTTAAAGACGCTGTTAGATTAAGAATAGCAGACGCTTTTCAAAAATCTTTTGAGGGAGCACCGGGCTTTATGAGATCTGCAAAAGATAGAACAGATGACTTCTTTGGTCAGTTAGCTGACATGAAATTCAATGTTAACTCTTTCAAAAGTAATTTAGGTCTTGATCAAATCATGAAGTTTGATGCAAATAAACTTGTTGCTATGGATGAGGCTTTAAAAAAAGCAGGCTTAGGTATTGGCACAGAGGATTTAAAAAAGTTTGCAGATGCCTCTGAACAATTTTTCAATAATAAAAACTTTAACTTATCAACTTACTTGGCTCGTCGAACACAGTTAGGTGGTATTAAATCTACTTTACGTGCCATATCAGGAGGCTTTTTATTCCCTGGTGGAGCAGCTGCAGGTGCGGCCGCAGTATCTGGTAGTGTTGGTTTAATAAATGCTGTTACTTTCTTGGTTCTTGGTAAGTATGCCACGAAGATATTTTCCAATCCGTTTAGCATCAACCCTATTAAAGATGCAATAACTACACAATCAACGAACCTAAAAGGTATTCGTAAAAATTATTTAGAGTTGGCCAGGACATTAGAAAAACTTTTAAATGAAAACCCTGACTTAGAAGAAAACTTAGAGAATGATTTTAATTCTATACAGAGAAGAATTAACACAACGGTCGGTAGCTTTTCTCCTTTGAGCGAAGGTTTCATGGAGTTTCAAAAAGGTAAGAATCAAGATCTTATGGAGTTTATGGACAGCTTTAAAGATATTCCTAACACGAACATTGCTACAGAGACCGTGCCCGCAGAACAAAGTCAAGAGCCTGAGATTAGAGAACAAGTCACCACAGTTCCTCAAGAAACAGGAGTAGCTAATAATGTACAGCCAGTAAATGATGCCACAAGATTAGCATCAGTGGAGGATGTATTTTCAGCACCAGTCTCACCTGATACGGCAGATAATGCACAGGCTTTGTTCCCACAGGACTCTCTACTTAACACAGCATTGAGGAGGAGAGTATAATGGTAAGAAGAGCTCCAAGAGGTTTTAAGGATAAAGCTAAAGGCGGTAAAGGAAAAAGTCTTAGCAAATCTGCTATAAGTAGAATCATGAGCGCTGCCGACAGTAGTGTGCCTGGTGGTTCTTTTTCTGACTTAGCTAGAGCAGATAAACAAAAGCAGGTTAAATATGATAGACCTGCAGACTTACAAAGTTTTGTAGACAAATCAAAGCTGTATCAAGAAGGCATTGGTCTTGGTGGTCGAGTAATGGATGACGGCACTCTACAAATGGGAGGCTTACGAGATGCAGAAGGCAATCCAATTATTTTAAAAAACGCCGCTGGTCAGACCGTTTTATCAATGAGTAAACCTGGTATTACTGCGGTAGCACCCAGAAACTTTTCAGAGGCTATGGGAGATATAAGAAGAGCTTTTACAGGATACAATACTCTATCTTATGATCCCAATGCTAAGGGAACTCCTAGTACAACGGGTGGCACAATAGTTGAAAATCAAGGCATTATGTCTAACTTTAGTCCTCTTTCTATTATCCCTGGATTTGGAATGGCATCAAAGTTTTTTGAAGGTGCCAAGGATGTTTATAATTTTATGTTTCCTCCTCCAGCAAAAGTTACTTATGGTAGTGAAGTAACAGGCACAGTTACTGAAGAACCTACTGGTGTTATGACAGCTTTTCCTAACAATTTCGAAACAGAACTTAAAACTAAACCTGAGATTCCTCCTGCATCTAATTTTGAATCTTTGTTAGATCCTGTGAACAATCCAGCTTTATATGGTGATGGAACTTTCTTTGATAAATTTGATGAACAATTAGATACTTTAGGTTTAAGTTAAAGATGTGGTTGAAATTAAAAAAGTTGTTTGATAAAATTCTGCCTCAGAAAGGAAAACCCGATGAACATGCAATACATTGGGGAATTGGATCATGATGAAAATTACAGACGAACTTCGAGCACGGGTACAGGACCATGAAGGCCTACGCACACAAATGTATTTGGACAGTTTAGGAAAAGCCACGATCGGAATCGGGCACCTTATTCAGCCTCACGAGCGAGAAAGATACAAAGAGGGTGTGGAAATCTCTATGGACGAAGTAAATGAATTGTTTGATATAGACTTAAATAAAGCAGCTGCGGGGGCGGATCATCTTATAGATGAGTGCATTGGACACGATTTACCTCAACACGTGTCAGAGGTGATTCTTGAAATGGTGTTTCAGCTGGGAACAAATGGTGTTCGAAAGTTTGCCAAGATGTGGAAAGCAATGAGAGTTAAGGATTGGAAAAAAGCCTCTGAAGAAATGAAAGACTCCAGGTGGCATTCACAGACACCGAAGCGCTGTGAGCACCTTGCTGAAATCATAGCTAATACCTAAAGAGTTCTTCTGACGTAGTTGGGTAAGGTACCCTCTTCTAAATACCAAGCATAGGCTGCTTTCCAGTCTTTCTTGTATTCAGCTTTTAGGAAGTCCTTTAATTCTTGTTCTTTATCGACATCACTTTTAAAAAAATTTAGAAAGTGTTGCTTTGCTTTATTGGTTAAGTTGTACATTGTAATTCTCCTTTGTCGTGGAGAATATACATTTATTTTTTTCTTTTAGATTTGCGATTATGCGATAGCTGATGTTCTTCTACGGCTTTGTAAACTTCGACCCTGGACCAGTGTTGCATGGCAGCTTTGTGTATGTCTTCTTGAAATACTTTTAGCTGACCTATGTCTAATTCAATCGGCATACCAATATTATTCATGGCTCTTTGGGCTTCTTCTCTTGTTAAACTTAAAAGTAATTTTCCATCTTGGTATACGATTCTACTCATACACCGCACATACCTTCGCAATCATTGAATGTAACACCACCTAATTCGTCGAACATGGACAACTGACCATTGTCTTTTGCCTTCTCATCAATATCAATTTCACTCAAAGGTTTACCTTCTTTGGTTACAAAGACAGTGTAGCCTTCACGCATACCTTTAAACCCACCATTAATCTTTTTTTCAAATTCAATAACGTGTTGAAACTCTTCAGGTGAATTATCTTTTAAATACTTCCATTCTTTCCATGTTTTATAAGGACAAAAAGTACAAGCTGACCTTGGTGGTTTAGGCATAGTGTGATCCTCAAACCATTTCTTACACATCGCTCTAGTGATGTTTCTGTCAACTAGTGGGTAAACATTCTTGATCCAAGGCTTCCTGGCCTCTTTTACACGATAGGTTTCATCACGGGATATGCCCATGATCATTTCAACAACAGTGCCTTTTTTAACACGTTGTCCTTTTTTATATCCCATGTGTGTTCTAATGTATTTGTGAATAGGTTCAATTTTGTAGTGACCAGTGCACTGCCTGGTCAAGATACCCATGCTGTGTTTCTTTGGGTCTTTTGTAAAGAAAGGAGGAGTTCTAGAAGTATGCAAACCTTCTGCTGCCTCAATTGAATCTTGTTCTATGTCTCCTGCACTGATTACATGAATAGGATAATTTTTAATTTTACCCTTCATCCAGTCAAACCATTCATAAACTTCTTTAGGCTCTGCCATTGTGTCTGCAAATACAGCAAAATCTGGCATTGGACCTATTTCACCATACTCATACATAAAGGCTAAAGTGCTTGATTGCACTCCCGCTCCTAAGGATAATACTCTTAAATCAGCCATTGTTTTAACTCCTCTCCCATGACTTCCGTCGCTAAATTAATCTTATTCCTCAAACTTTGTACAATCTTTTCATCTACAGTGCCTTCAGTTACTAGGTCAACATAAGTGACCTTTGATGTTTGTCCTATGCGGTGCACTCTATCCTCCGATTGTAGTCGGACTTCTAAGTCATAAGAGTTACTATAGTATATCACAGTGTGGCTCTTGGTTAAAGTTAAACCATAGCCTCCTGTTTTTGGATTACCAACAAAATAACGAAGGTCTTCGCCATTTTGAAAGTCATCTACAATTTGTTGTCTTTCTTCACTTCCAGTGTCTCCATAGAAAGTTGCAACGGAACTTGGACCATGCACCTTTGATATTTCAGTTGCAATCGCTTGAATATCATGTCTATAGTTTGCCCAGATAAGAACTTTGCCTGATGTCTCTTCTAGTATATTCATTAATTCTTTTAACCTGTTATTCTCTACTGGCTTTACTTCTCCATTATCTAGTTTTACGTGCCCGCACACTATCTGATGTAGCCTTAATATTTGGGTTAGCGCTGATAGGGCTGTCAGCCTTTCTCCCTCTAACTCAGCTATGGCCATTCTTTTCATAGTGACATACATCTCCAATTGCTTTGGAGTCATTGAAACATTTCTAACCTGATATATTTTTTCAGGAAGATCTAAGCAATCGTCTTTTAAAACTCTGTATGAAAAGTTGTCTAGTTTTTCAGCTAACTCTCCAAGTCTTTGATAGCTAACTATCATACTAAACTGATGCGTAGGCATGTTTCTTTTTACCATGACACAGTATCTATTTTTAAATGTCCAAAAAGAACTAAACCCCAATAGGTCTTCACTCAAAAAAGCACACTGAGCATATAGATCTATGGGTGAACGAGTCACTGGAGATCCTGTCATGATGCGTCTGTATTTGATAAGCGAAGAAAGCTTTAATATATTTTTAGTTCTAGCTGCTGTAGGGTTTTTTATTGTTGTGCTTTCATCAACTGCTACCATTGCTTTATGTGCAAGTAAAAACTTCTTGGCAAAGTCAACGCCTTTCTTTGTACTGAAGGCTTCTACATTCATTAATAAAATTTTAAAGTTGTCGTTCGGTAAGAATACTTTTTCTAATTTTTTTCTATCCTCTGCTTTGTTATCAGATCCCCATACAAAAATATCAGGTGTTATATGTTCAGGTAGATGACTCTTAAGTTCTCTTTTCCAGTTTTTATATACAGTTTTAGGAGCTATAACCATGAGGGTTTCTATATCTCCTTGATCCCACAACCAGCTAGCATTATATATGGCTACCAGTGTTTTACCTGTTCCCATTTCCATGAACCAGGCAAACTCTTCCTTATCAAGGGCAGCGCCCAATGCAGCTAATTGATGAGCAAAAGGCTCAGTCTTAAACGGATAGTCCTGTAATTTTTTCATAACTTTCTACTTTAGAATATAGTGCTTGTAATTTAGATATCAAGTATTATATAATTACACTAGAAAGAAGGTAACATTGAGTAAAGTATATGTAGTACAAGAAATGCCTGGTAAGGACATATTATCTGCTGATAAGTATGGTGAACTTGTCCCTGTCATGCCACCAAACTATCAAGTTGTCCTGAGTCCAGGACCAGCTGTTGCAAAGATGAAGCGTGCAATCAAAACGTTTACTGACGATGATTACATACTTTGTATGGGCGACCCTTCTCTGATAGGCATTGTATGTGCATATTGCTCAGAGTTGAATGGTGGTAAATTTAATCTGTTGAAGTGGGATAAGAAACATCAAAAGTATTATCCTATATCAATAGAACTCTATAGGAGAACGTAATGACTAACGCATCTATACTTGAGTCTTTAGAAGAATCGTCTAAGGATTTAGGTAAACTTGATGATGGATCTTTGTCCTCATTGGGCTCGAAGTGTCATGAAATCGAATCAACTGTAGCTGAACTTGAGAACATTGAGGCTCATAAAAAAGGACTCAATCAAAAGTTACAGAAGTTGTATGATGAGACAACCGAGTTGCTTAGGGCTAAGAATCTATCTTCACTTACCTTGGCTAATGGATCAAAAGTCACTGCTTCCGAAAAAGTAGTAGCACATATCAAAAAAGAGATTCAATCTGAAGCTTTTGATATACTACGAAACAAAGGATTCGGTGATCTGATCAAGCGTGAGGTAAAAGCAAACTTCGCTAAAGGCGAAGACTCTCAAGCAGAACAGTTCATACGTGCAATCGAAGAGCAAGGACTTCAACCGGTGGATGATGCCAAAATACATCCAAGCACTCTTAAAGCTTTTTTTAAAGAGCAGCTGGATAAAGGCAACCCGCACGAATTACCTTTAGATCTTTTCGGGGTACATGTCTTGAACGAAATAAAGATAAGGAGATAACTATGCGTAAGAGAAAAACCGTAAATAAGAAGAAGATGTCTGCTGGTAAAGCAGTACAAGAAAAGAAAACACAGGCAGTTGCACCTGTGACTCTTGATAGCCTGGAGGCTCTCAGTGGTAGAGGCTTACAGAATGTATCTAACGATACAATGGCTACACCAAGAGTAAAAATATTGATGCAACTCTCACCAGAACTTGAAGAGATAGAAGGTGCGAAGGCAGGTATGATTTACAATACCGTGACTCAAGAACTATACAAATCTGATGAAGGTTTGAGAGTCGTGCCTTGTTACTTTCAGCTTCAGTATGTTGAGTGGGCGGACCGTGGACAAGGGTCAGGTGCGCCTATCAATGTGTATGATGCTAACTCTGATATTCTGATGAAAACAAAGAGAGACGATCAGAATAAGGATAGGCTCGACACTGGTAATTACATTGACACTTGTCATAACCATTTTGTTTTGGTTATTGGCAAAGACGATGTGCCATCACCTGCTGTAATTACGTTTAAGTCTACACAGCTTAAACACAGTAAGCGTTGGAACACCATGATGAAGAGACAATTCCTCAAAGGAAAAAACGGAAACTTGTTCGCAGCTCCTGCATTCGCTCACATTTATAAGTGGACGACAATGAAGGAGTCTAACGACAAAGGCACTTGGTATGGTTGGAATGGTCCTACCAAGGAAGCAGTTCTCACCGAACTACCTAACGGTGGTGACTTGCTTAATATGGCTAAAGAGTTTGAAGAGAGTTGTAGAAAAGGTGAAAGAAATGTTTCTTATGAAGAAACAGAGACTTCATCTAGTGACTCAGATTCAAGCATACCATTTTAAATTAACTAGGGGGCTATAAGCCCCCTTTATTTTCGGGAGTGCATTTGAAATACGAGAAATTTAGAGAGATATTTAAAGGTTTAGATAGAGCTTATGGTGTCTATTTTAAAGGTGAAACAAAGGAGAATGGTAAGTTATCTGGTAAAGCTTACATCAAAAAAGAACCTTTGTTTGATCAATACTATGATGCTCATCTAGACGGCAAAGACCCTGGCTTAGGGATCATTCCTATTATGGATGATTCTAATTGCTATTGGGGTTGTTGCGATATTGATAAGTATCCTCTTGATTTCAAAGCAATAATAAAAAAATTAAGAGCTAAAAATATTCCTATGATTGTGTGTCGTTCAAAGAGTGGCGGGGCACATCTATTTCTTTTTGCAAAACAATCTGTGCCTGCATCTTTAATGAGAAGAAAGCTATCAGAGATAGCTGCCTCTTTAGGATATGCTGACTGTGAAATATTTCCGAAGCAAGAAGAGATTAAAAAAGACAGAGGAGACACAGGTAATTTTTTAAATTTACCTTATCACGGTGGTGATGAGAGTATGAGATATGCTATGGATGATGAGGGTAATTCATTATCTGTAGAAGAGTTTTATCAATTATATGATAAATATGTTTTGACTCCAAAAGAACTGAAAGATGTAAAGGTTGTTGAAGAGTCAAGAGAGTTAAAGGATGGTCCACCTTGTTTGGAAACTTTGATGGCTGAGGGTTTCCCTGAAGGTACAAGAGACAATGCTTTGTATCAATACGCAGTGTATGCAAAAAAAGCTTTTCCTGATCACTGGCAAGACAAGATATCTGAGTTCAATCATAAATACATGGACCCAGCTTTATCTGTTAACCAGGTAAACAAAACAATCAGGCAACATGAAAAGAAAGAGTATGCGTACAAGTGTAAGGATCAACCAATGTGTTCACATTGTAATTCTAATTTATGTCGTCAAAGACAATTTGGTATTGGTGTAGATTACGAACACAAGTTTGGTGACTTAACAAAGTATCAATCCGATGAATCTGTTTGGTTTCTAAACGTTGATGGTAGGCGTTTGGAGTTGACCACAGATAGCCTGTTCGAGCAGTCTAAGTTTCGAAAAGCTTGTATGGATAATTTGAATGTACTCCCAAATCCATTGAGTAATAGAGACTGGACTGCTCGTATTCAGCAGCTACTACAATCAGTCGAAATAATAGAAATGCCCAAAGAGGTTAGAAAGGAAGGTCGGTTTGAACAACACTTGGATAATTTTATTAATGACCAAGGTAAGGCACTCAATATTGAAGAGATACTTATCGGAAAAGCTTGGTCAGAAGAAGGAAAAATCTACTTCAAGATGTCTTCACTAGAAGAGTATCTTATGAAGAAAAGATTTACTGAGTTCACAACAACTCAGATGGGGGCACGTATTAAACAAATAGGAGGTGGCGATACTCGTAAAAGAGTTCGTGGTAGGTTAGTTTATATGTGGTACGTGCCTGATCAGGAGAAAGAAGAGGTTAATTTAGATTTACCTTCTATGAAGGAGGAGATACCATTTTAAAACATTTAGATTTGTTTTCAGGTATAGGTGGGTTCAGTCTTGGTTTAGAGCAAGCGGGACTCGTTGATACAGTAGCCTTCTGTGATTGGGAGAAATACTGTCAAGACGTAATAAAGAAACACTGGCCAGGAGTGCCTGTGTATGGAGATATAAAGGAGCTAACACATGAAAGACTCAGAGCAGATGGAATTGATTCCATCGACATCATCACAGGCGGATACCCCTGTCAACCCTTCTCAGTCGCTGGACGTCAGAAAGCTGAAGAGGATCCGAGACATCTCTGGCCAGAGTATTTTAGACTTGTCAAAGAACTCAGGCCAACTTGGGTCATTGGAGAAAACGTTAGTGGACACGTTAAACTCGGTCTCGACACCGTACTCGAGAACTTGGAGAGTGAAGGTTACTCAACAAGGACGTTTAGTATTTCAGCTTCGAGCGTCGGTGCCAACCATCAACGGGAAAGGATCTGGATTATTGCCCACGCCAACGACACAGGAGATAGAGCATCAAAACATCAATTTGACAAAGACAGGGAGAAGATTATCAAAGGACGGCAAGAGCAGTCACAGTTTGAATCTAGCAGATACAGTGAGGATATGGCGAACTCCAGATGCTCACAGTGGCCGTGGGGCTTCGAGCAAGGAGAGAATGCAGATGAAACTGGAGAAGGGAATGCCAATCAGTTTGAACGATCAGGTAGCACATCCAAATCTAATGTGGCCGACACCGAGAGCGTCAGCAGCTATGGCAGAGAACATCGAGAACATTCAGAAGAGAGGGACGGAAAGAGGCAGATTAGAAGAGAGAGTAGCTTTGAGGTGGCCGACACCAACGACGAACGATGCCAAGAACAACGGGGGAGCATCACAGCTACGACCAGAAAGAAGAGGATACGGGAAGAATCTCAACGCCGTGGTAGCAGAGAGATCTCAAAGTGGTGGGAGTTTGAACCCGACGTGGGTCGAGTGGCTCATGGCTTACCCAAAAGGGTGGACAGACTTAAATGCTTAGGCAATTCTGTTGTGCCTATCATTCCATACTTGATTGGTAAAAGTATCTTGGGGACATATAACATTGAGTAATACAAATATTATTTTTGGTCCACCAGGAACAGGTAAGACAACCAGGTTACTGCGTATTGTAGAAGAAGAATTGGAACGTGGAACACCGCCCGATCGTATAGGATATTTTGCATTTACCCGCAAAGCTTCTCGTGAGGCTATTGATCGAGCCTGCACAAAATTTAATTTACAAAGAAAAGATTTTTCTAACTTTAGAACTTTACATAGTCTTGCGTATCATTCGTTGGGTTTAGATAAAACTAATGTAATGAAAGATGAACACTACAATGAGTGTTCTGACTTGCTTCAAGTTAAATTAAAAAATGCAGATAAAACTGTAGACAACTACGGTGCCTTCGTAGCTGAGGATATTTATATGCAGCTTATCAACCTAGCTAAAGTAAAGAACGAACCTTTAAATAAAGTGTTTCATGAGTTTGGTCACGTACCTGGGGGTTGGTTGAAACTAGATTATGTTGATAGGGCTTTGAAAAAATATAAAGAAGAAAGAAATTTATTTGACTACACAGACATGGTGATGGAATACAATAAACAAAAACCAAAGTCTAAGTTAGAAGTATTGATTGTTGATGAAGCTCAGGATCTGTCTTTTATACAGTGGGAGATGATTAAGAACATGCAAGATCAAGTAGAAAGAGTTTACATAGCAGGAGATGATGACCAGGCTATATTTAAATGGTCAGGTGCTCAGCCTGAGTTTCTAATAAACTTAGAAGGTAAAAGAGAAATTTTAAATCAATCATACAGAGTTCCCATAGCGGTGCATCGGGTGGCTAATAGTTTGGTATCAAGGATAGATAATAGGGTGCCAAAAGAATATATGGCTAAACCTGTGTCAGGATTCTTAGAAAGACATATACATCGTTTTGATTCAGTAGACTTGAAACACGGATCATGGCTCCTCCTGGCCAGGACTAATTATATTGCTGAGCAACTTGTCATGGAGTTGAGAGACATGGGTATGTATTATGAGAAGTTTGACAATCCTTCTGTATCACAAAAATTAGTAGAAGCAATACGGACCTGGGAAACTTTACAAAAAGGTGATAAGGTTTCTTTTGATCAGGTAAAGAATTTGTATTCGTATTTTAAATTAGAGAAAGATGTAGCAAGGGGTCATAAAGGATTGACAGGTGTAGATGAAAAGAAAATGTTTAATATCGCAACACTGGGCACGGAACATGGACTCAAGGTAGAACAACAGACGCCATGGCATTATGCTTTAAGTTTAGTATCAGAGACAATGAAGGTGTATGTATTGTCATTACTTCGTAACAATGAGGAAATAGATTTTAAACCAAGAATAAAAGTATCTACTATTCATGGTGCAAAGGGTGGTGAGGCTGACAATGTTATGTTGTTAACTGACATTACCAAAAGAGTAGAAGAGGGTTATTTAACGAATCCTGATGACGAGAGAAGAGTATTTTACGTTGGAGCGACAAGAGCCAAAGAGTCCTTGCATCTTATTGCAAGTCAAAGTAATTTAGAATTCTCAGAAATTTTTAGATGAATGAATTTGATTGGATATTACCTGAATACAAACAAGAAAGGATAGAGCCCTATATGAGTAACCAAATACCTATGTTTCAACCACCCAGTGAATGGTTGCCACCTGAAAGCATTCCTGACCTGAGTGACGCAAAAGAGATTGCGGTAGACTTAGAAACAAGAGATGAAAAAATAAAAGAGATAGGGCCAGGTTGGGCAACAGGAGAGGGTGATGTGATAGGAGTTGCTGTAGCTGTGGAAGGTTGGAAAGGTTACTTTCCTTTGAAACATCCTGGTGGTGGTAACTTTGATGAGAAAATATTCTATCGTAATTTTAAAAAATTAATGGCTTTGCCTAATCGTAAAATCTTTCACAATGCAATGTATGACGTAGGATGGCTCAAACAAAAAGATGTTCAAGTCAATGGTAATTATATTGATACAATGATTGCAGCTCAGATTATTGATGAGAATCGCATGGGTTATTCTCTTAACGCTGTTGCTAAAGATTACCTGGGTGAAAAGAAAAATGAAAATTTATTATATGAAGCTGCGAAAGAGTGGGGTGTTGATCCGAAAGGTGAGATGTTTAAGCTTCCCGCTCAGTTCGTAGGACCTTATGCAGAACAAGACGCTGATCTGACATTACGTTTATGGCATCGTTTAGAGTCAGAGATTTACAAACAAGATTTAGTTTCTGTCTTCTCTCTTGAGACCAATATACTTCCTGCGTTGATAGAGATGAAGTGGAGAGGCGTGCGGGTTAACACCAGTCGTGCTACTCAAATCAAAGAGAATCTTTTGGAAGAAGAGAATGCCCTCCTTACAAAAATAAAATCTATTTCAGGAGTTTCTATTGATGTCTGGGCAGCACGATCCGTCGCCAAAGCTTTTGACGCTATGCAAATACCATACAATCGAACAGAAAAAGCAAAGGAACCTAAGTTTGATAAAAATTTTTTAGCTACACATAATAGTGAACTTGCTAAGCTTGTCGTTCAGGCTCGTGAGATAAACAAGGCCAGGACCACATTCATTGACACAATTATGAAACATCAAAAGAACGGTCGTATACATGCAGAGATACATCAAATGAAATCTGATGTAGGAGGCACAGTGACCGGTAGATTTTCTATGAGCAATCCAAACTTACAACAGATACCAGCTCGTAATGAAAAGATAGGTCCAATGATTAGAAGTTTATTTATACCTGAGCAGGACTGTAAGTGGGGTTGTTTTGACTACAATCAACAAGAGCCCAGACTTGTGGCTCACTATGCAGCTATAACCAGGAATGGTTTGGAGGGTGCTGATAAAGTCATTGACGGATATAATAGTGACCTAGACTTCCATGGCACTGTGGCTGAGATGGCTAACATAGATCGTAAGGTTGCAAAGACAATTAACCTGGGACTATTCTATGGTATGGGTAAAGGTAAATTAAAAAGTCAGTTAGGATTAAATGATGAGCAAGCTGATGAGTTATTTAAAACTTATCACAGCAGAGTTCCTTTTGTTAAACAGCTCACGGAACAAGCATCAAAGTCTGCACAAGAAAATGGTTTTGTCAGAACTTTACTTGGACGTAAGTGTCGTTTTGATTTGTGGGAGCCTGCCAGCTTCGGTATTCACAAACCGTTGCCCTTGGAACAAGCAAGAAAAGAACACGGAAAAAATATTAGACGAGCTTTTACATACAAAGCGCTGAACAGATTAATACAAGGCAGTGCAGCTGACATGACAAAGAAAGCAATTCTAGATCTTTATCGTGAAGGTATTGTCCCTCACATACAAGTTCATGATGAATTGGACTGTTCTTTCGATTCTGAGATCCAGGCAAAGAAGATTGAGAAGCTCATGGTTGAATGTGTTAGTCTAAAAGTCCCAGTAAAGGTAGATTGTGAAATTGGCGATAATTGGGGAGAAATCAAGTAAATTAAATCGGTTTTAAGGACCGTACAGGGGTGCTTTAGATATGCTCGTGTATGATTGCATTCGGAAAAAAATTAAGAAAAATAACTAATTAGGACTTGTAATTACATTATGAGATAATATATAATTAGTTGTATAGAAAGTAGAAAGGAGATCAACATGGAATATTCAATACCAAGTTGGATCGAAGTAATATTAATACAGAACGAAGAAACGGAGACTGAATGCTCAGAGTAATAATAGGCTGTTGCATTGCTATCGCTATCTTCGTATGGATGGGATGGTTGTAATGACAGACACGGGCAAATACAAATCGGTAGCGGTTAAGAAACCAAGTTACCAAAAACTAAAAAAGATGGCAGAACAAGATTACAGATCTGTTGCCAGCTTTATCGAATACCTAGTTGACAAGGAAGCTGAAGAAAGGAGAAATTCACATGCCAACAATTAAAAAGAAAGAACCAGAAAATATCCAGGTACCTGGAATAAAACTAAATGACTGTATTATTACAGTTAAAGGAAGCTCCCCGCTCATTTGTAACAAATGGTCGGAGAAAGCTAAACAAGAAATCAGAGACAAGCAGATGAAAATAGCTAAAGCTGCAGGTAGAGAAGCAAAGGATCCTGAAAAATGTTTCAATGACTCTTTGTATAAAATGCCTGACGGTTCAGGTTATGGCTTTCCAGCGATTGCATTCAAAGCAGCTGCAGTCAATGCTTGTTCACACATTGAGGGCTTAACAAAAGTCTCGGCTCGTGGATCATTTCACATTCCATGTGATCTCATTCCTATCAAAGGTAAACCAATTATGAGAGAAGACATGGTTCGTGTAGGTATGGGTGCCGCTGATCTTAGATACAGAGGTGAGTTTACTGATTGGGAAGCAAGTATTCCTGTTAAGTACAATTCAAACGCATGGTCTATCGAACAGTTGATCAACGTCTTCAACGTGGCTGGCTTTGCATCTGGTGTTGGTGAATGGAGACCACAAAAGAATGGTAACTTTGGTATGTTCCAAGTTACTGAAGTTCAAAAGATGGAATATAATGAGGAGGTAAAAATTGCCTAAAGTAAAAGTAGTAAGCGATAAACAATTCGTCTGGAGAGACGGTACAAGGTATTCAGTGGACGCTCAAGCTGTTGGAGAACAGCTTGAGGCTTTGGAATATAAACACGGGGCTCTCACCCCAGACCTGGTTGTGCGGGAGGCTAGAAAGAAGACTTCGCCTCTTCACGAGTGCTTCGAGTGGGACGACACTAGAGCAGCTGAGAAGTATAGGAAGTACGAAGCCAGGACTCTAACAGGAGCGGTCCTCGTCGTGACTCAGCAAACAGCCGAACCTGTTCGTGCTTTTCATAGTGTTCCAATAACTTTTACGTCTGACGATGAGCAGGCTCGAGGTTATGTTTCACTGGACGTGGCGATCAATGACCCCGAACACAGAAACTATTTGTTGCAACAAGCGTTTCGTGATTTGGCATCCTGGAAGAAAAAATATTCGGAGTTGAAAGAACTTCATGGTATTTTTTCCCAGGCTGATCGCCTCATTGAAAAATATTCTATTAAGTAATAGAATGATTAGTAGCGTGTTAGAACTCTCTAATAACAATTTAATGAAAGGTATGAGTTTATATCTCTTGCAAATTGTTACTAGATCTAGTGTCTCTTGCAAAATTTACTGGACTAACACGCTACCATTTAAGAAAGGAGAGAAAGATGAAATATAATTATGATCACATAATTAGTATTCTATTAAAGAAAGCAGGATGGATAAGGGTTCCTTTATTTCTTCCAAGAGAACAAGATGGTAAGTAAAGTTGGTTGGGAGGAAGAAGAAAGAATGAACGAGTATCGAGAACTGTATGACGAAGTTGAAAACGCTGTGATTTCATTGAAGAAAGCAGAAGACAAGAAAGCTTTTCTTTACTTGAGCACTCTTCAACAACAACATTTCAAGGGCACGATAGATGATTTAGAAAGTTTTCTATCAGTTATAGAAGACGGATCATCTATCGAGTAGGCAGGCGGGGTGAGGTCTGGTACGTTCCGTTGGATATAAGTCATGTTGCGTCAAGGCAGGAGTGGTGAGGTCGGGTACGTTCTGGTGGTAGCAAGGCGTGTTAAGGCAGGC
>TARA_R100001440_G_scaffold45952_2_pt1 | contig 36521 bp, 30 predicted proteins | sample TARA_R100001440 | Tara Oceans TARA_R100001440 (sample SAMEA2622112) | marine metagenome | biome: marine biome (ENVO:00000447); feature: surface water layer (ENVO:00002042); material: "saline water (ENVO:00002010), including plankton (ENVO:xxxxxxxx)" | depth 5 m
GTCGGAATATACCTTTGCGAAGATACCGGCATAGGGAATTGCGATTGCGAGGACGCCGGTAAGTGGGTGAAATCCGAAAAACTGAAGAAAGATCAAAGCCCAGAACAACTCATGTATCGCGCGAATAAAAGCCGAAAACATGCGAACGACACGCCAGCGAAAGGCCAGCGCCAACAGAAATCCGGAAACACTGCCCAGCGCAACGCCGGTAAACGCAAAGGCAATCGTACGCAGTAACGCTGTGCCCATACCCTGGAGTGACAGGAAGTCAGGCGTGACGATGCCAATGAAAAGGGCTGTCAGGTCTTTCCACGGGTTAATGCTGGTGATGGCAATGTCGGCAAAAAAAAGGCTGAGCAGGCCGATAGCGACAAAAAGCAGCGATATCCTGACCGACGCTGATGCCATCATTATCAAGCCTTAGTAGAGAGGAAGGATGTCGGCGGGCGAAAGTCGATCACTGGCAGCATCGAGGGCGATCTGACCATCCTGTATGCCGACAATCCGGTGGCAATAACGCAGGGCAAGATCGATATCGTGAATCGCGATAACGCTGGTGCTATAGGCCTCTGCCATAATCCCCATCACCACATGGGCCAGCGGGCCATCGAGGGCTGACACAGGCTCATCTGCCAGCAGGATGTTGGCGTTCTGATACAAAGCACGGGCGACCGCCGTGCGTTGTTTCTGGCCGCCGGACAGTGCTTCAACGGGTTCTCGGAGCTTGTCGCTTATCGATAACTTTTCGAGGATGGGGCGGATCTCACGCAGTTCCCGCTGGCGAGGCCATATCAGGTTGGTGAGGTTGTACCAGCGAGAGTGAGCCGACAAGCGCCCCATATAAACGTTGTGGAACACTGAAAGCGATTGCACCAAGCCCTGTTCCTGAGGCACGAGTGCAGCCTGATCCCGAACCCGATCATACAGCAGACTGAGTAACGTCGATTTGCCTGCGCCGCTGCGACCCACCAGACCAATCCGCTCGCCTTCGCGGATTTCGAGTGTGATAGGCCCCAGAACCTGCTGACCGCCATATGCAGCGGTCAGGTTGTTAAGGCGCAGCGCATCCATTAGTCGATGATTCCGATTTCTTCGGCAGTATTCCGAATGGAGTCGTAATCGTCGTTACTGGCCGGGATAAATTCAGAACGAGGGAATTTACCCAGTAGTTCGGGATCCTTCATTTCTACCAACGCGGTCTGAACCTTCTCGATAAACCCGTCGCCATAGCGTTCGTTTACGTCACCACGAATAGTCCACTGGTAATCCTGATAGGGAGGCGTTTGCCAGATCACCTTTACCTTGTCGGTATCAATGGTGCCGGCTTCCATCTCACTGTCCCAGACCGCATAGTTCAATGCGCCGATCTCATAGGTACCGGCTTCAACGAGGCGTATGGTGCGTGAATGGTTGCCACTGAATCCGACCCGACTGAAGACGTCATCCGGTGACTCGCCAAAAGCCTTGCGAATATAGTATTCGGGCATCAACCGGCCAGAGGTCGATCCTTTCGAGCCGAACGTGAAGGTCTTGCCTCTGACCGCATCGGGCAGACTGTCGGATTTTTCGATTCCTGTGCTCTTATGGGCAATAAAGTAGGACACAAACTGAGTGTCTTCCTTGCCTTGAGCAATCGCCCGGGAGCCTGGCACCAAAGCGCGCGCCTGTACGCCCGACAAACCGCCGAACCAGGCCAGTTGAACCTGATTGTTACGGAAAGCTGAAACGGCTGCGGCGTAATCTTTGACCGGAACATAGCGGACATCAACGTCCAGCTTTCCCGAAAGATAATCAGCAACGGACTGAAACCGTTCCCGAAGCTTGGTTTCGTCAGCGTCCGGAATGGCGGTGAACACAAATGTGTCGGCGACTGCAGGCGTTATCAGCGCCAGGGAGAGAAGAAGAGCGCGTTTTAAGGTTTTTAGCATGTAAATTAAGTCCCTGATGGTCACATGTTATGAATAGCGGCCGATATTCCTTCGGCCTCGGTGGCGCCAAGAATAACGCCAAACGGCAGCGTGTTGAAGTGCGCTCGCTAACAGCTGCCGATGGTTACAGCGAGGACGACAACATAATCGGGCCGGAACCGTCGCCGGTATCGATTACTTTGCCAATCACGCAGGCTTCGGCGTAGCCAAGGGCCTTCAATTCAGTCAGGCATTGCTCTGCGTTGTTTTCGGGAATGCCAGCGAGAAGCCCGCCCGCAGTTTGGGGGTCGAATAGCAAGGGGTAGCGTGGATCGGCCCGCCAGTCACTGGCGTTCGCGATAGCGGATTCCACTTGCAGATTTCCCTGCTGAAGCGAACTGACGATGCCTGCCGCAAGCGTCTCGACCGCACCGTCCAATACTGGCAGCTGAGATACGCTAAGCAGTGCATCGACGCCTGAGGGCCGGGTCATTTCCACAAGATGTCCGACCAGCCCGAATCCTGTGATATCAGTGCAGGCTCGCGCGCCGTGCTGCCTCAGGCACAGGGCAGCCTTCTGGCTGGATTGCTGCATAAACGTCAACGCATTGTCGATCCAGCGACCCTTTGCCTTGAGCTGTTGGTGGGCGGCGAACAGGGTTCCCGTGCCGAGCGGTTTGGTCAATATCAGCAGGTCGCCGGGCGCCAGACCCGTTTTGCTCATGACATCCTTAGGGTCGATCAAGCCGTTAATAGCAAACCCGAGTGCGAGCTCCTGGGCCTCGCCAGTATGGCCGCCGACCAGCGCACAGCCAGCTTCGTTGAGGACTTCAACAGCACCGCTCATTATCTGGAACAGCACATCCTCAACTTTTGTGTTCAGTCCTTGAGGGATGGTGGCAATCGCGGTGGCACTTTGAGCTTCAGCGCCCATCGCGAAGACATCTCCGAGGCTGTGGTTGGCCGCCACGCGCCCAAAAATATAGGGGTCATCAATAAACGACCGGAAAAAGTCGACGGTATGAACCACTGCTTTTCCTGGAGGCACACTCAGTACGGCGGCGTCGTCGGGCGAGTGAAGGCCAACGATTACATCCTCACGCTGCAATGGTTGCAGTTTTGCCAACGCGCGCGTCAGAGATGAGCTGGACACTTTTGCTCCGCAGCCCCCGCAGCGCATCGCCATAGCGGATATCGCCTGATTGGCGTCATCGGCATTTAAGGCAGCGCTGGTATCAGCAGCCGTGTTGGCTGAACGCATAGTCGGAAACTTGCTAAACCGCGCCATAAAACGCTTGTCGATCCAGTGTTTCCAGAGCCAGACCCACCGCCCCTTGAATGCAAGATCACCCCGGGAGCCAACTGCAAAACGATCGCCACTGCTGATCAGCGCCAGCCATTGCTTCTGTGGCTTGAACGGTTTGGGCGATTTTCCCCGGGCAACGCGGGCCAGATTAAGCGCTAGCGGCTGAGCCTGTCTTACGGCGAAAACACCTGCCTTTTCCCGAGGGTGATCCGTGACATGAGCGATATCGCCTGCGGCGAAGACGGTATCGTCATCTGCAGTCTGCAATGTGTCCCGAGTCAATATGCAGCCGTCGTCATCGAGCGAGAGACCGGTACGTTTAAGCCAGGCAGGGCCGCCAGCTCGCGTCACCCATAAAACTTCGTTCAGTTCGATTGTCTGTCCGTCGGCAGTATGCAGGATGCCTTTCTCCAGCCGATCGACTGCATTGCCCAGATGCAGGTGAACACCGCGATCAGCCAGAATCCGATGGAAAGTGTCCCGGACCTTGTCGTTGTGTGTCGGTAAAATTGATTTAGCGCTATCGAAAAGGTGAAAGTGCAGTGACTCAAGGCTTCGGTTGCGTGCGCGGAACTCGTTGGAAAGTCGGTGTTGAATGGCCAGTGTTAATTCTACGCCGCCAGCACCGGCGCCAACGATACCGATGCTCAGTGGGCCTGAATGCTGATCCATACGGTCGAGGATATCGAGCCAGCGACGATTGAATCCGTGGATCGGCTTTACCGGGGTCGCAAACTCATGAGCCCCCGAAATGCCCTCGACCTTTGGTGCGGAACCAATGTTGATGGACAGCAGATCATAAGGCACGGAGGGTCGGCCCTTGCAGTGAACGAGTTTTCTGTCGCGATCAATATCGATGACTTCGCCACGATAAAAGCGGGCGCCGGCAAATTGCGCCAGCCGGCTGAGGTCGATATGCACGTCATCGTAGCTGTAATGGCCTGCGACGTAACCGGGCAGCATGCCGGAGTAGGGGGTGTGGGTGTCCCTGCAAATCAATGTAAGCCTGACGCCGGGCAGCGGATTCATTGCAAAATAGCGGAGAACGCCGACATGACTGTGGCCGCCGCCAACGAGGACGATATCACGTAGTACCGGTTGAGCAGGCGTCAGCATTGATTCTCCGACATGTGTTATCCGAAAACGGGCAAAAAGGCCCGGCTATCATACGCGTTGCAGGATCGAACGAAAAACGGAAAGGCGGAAGCAGGAAAACAGGAGGTGGGCAAGGTGACTGTGAAGTGACAGGCGACCCGCTGGGGGTCGCCTCGCCCTGTTATCAGCCTACAATCTTTTTTGCTTCGGCTGACCAGCTGTCATATCCCTTCATGCTGGCGAACTCTTTCAGCTTGTCTTGCTCAGCCGCTGTCGGATTGGCGATTTGCTTGATTGAGGTAATGCCCATACCTTGCATTTTCTTTGCTGTGGCAGGCCCAACGCCTTTTACCAGCGTGAGGTTGCTCAGATCGACAGCCTTGGGCTTAGCGGGTGCTTTTGGCTTAGCAGCCGCTTTGGCCGGCGCTTTTTTCGCTGCTGGCTTTGACGTTGCGGCTTTAGTTGCCGTAGCAGGTTTGGCAGACGATTTTTTTGCTGCCGGTTTGGCCGCTGCTTTTGCTTTGGATGCAGCAGGTTTTGCCGTTGATTTTGCTTTTGATTTAGCTGAAGTGGCAGCGCTCTTAGCTTTAGCGGCTGTTTTTTCAGACGTCTTTTCAATTTCCTTGCTGGCAAGGCCTACACGCTCAAGCAAGGATTGCTGGAGCTCGTGAAATTCGCTCAGCCGCCGGTCGAGCTCTTCATTAAAGCGCTTCATTTCGCGCTCACGTAATTTCTCTACTTCGTCGATGAGCTTTCTGATCGGTTCCTGCACCTGATGCTGCAGCGAATCGAACTGCTTCAAAGCGTCACCAATCACCTTCTCGAGTTGACCGGAGGTTTTTTCAAATTCCTTGTTCACTTTCTTTACCAGCTTGTCCACGCCAGCTTTTTCTTTCTTCGCCATGATCAAAATCCCCATTTCATTCAGTAGTGGTCAGGTATTAATAAAGTGGAAGTATGACATTGTTGCGGAATACGCGGGACGCGTCCTTGTGCCAGATCAAAGAATAACGCCTGCTGTCTACAGCGTAGCGCATGTTGCTGAAAAAACGACCAATCCGTAGAGCGCGTCTTGCAATCAATGCGTTGGAGAAAAATCAGCACCCTGGCGACCACGTCGGGAACGTAGGGTTTGCTTCCGATCAAGCACTTCCTGAATACGCCCGAGTTTTTCGCTGAGTTCTGAGCTCTGCCGCGCCGAAGACTGAATAAAATCAATTGAATAGAAGAAATTGCTGCAGTGTTTTTTGACTTCGACGACCAAACCCTGAAGTGCTTCGGCTTCGATATCCTCGAAGGGCATTTGCATAACCAGATCAAACTGAAGGGTGTCGCCGGGTTCAAAGACTTTATCGGTTTTCAGAACGCAACCGTACTGATCAAGGCCAAATAACCGGGATTCAACCATTTCCTTGCGAAATAACCCCCGCTTCAGGCGAAAGCGCGCCAGAAGATCAGGTAGAGGGTCTTGCACGTTCAGGTCAATTCGGTCCATGGGCCTCGGCCGTTAAAGCTTTCGAAGAAAAAGGAGATTACGAGAGGACTTGGCTGCATTTTTACATGGTTTCACGAATCGATGCTATCAGGTATCGGATCAGTGACGCCGCGTCATCGTTTAAACTTTAGACAAATGAATTCAATTTCGCAATATGATCAGCTGTGTACATTAACTATTTGACTGCGAACATCAAGTCAAAGGTGTGGCACATCGGGCCAGATTTTCTGGCTTGATTCTGGCCCGATGTAAGGCAGGGTCAGTCTTTAGAGGTCGTTTCAATCGAATACAGATCAGTACGTCTGTCTTTCAGGTTGGTGACCGATCCTTCGTTACGCACTAACGTGAGCTTCTCCAGATCAAGATCCGAGAACATGATCATTTCGGTATTGGGTGTGGTCTCGGCCATCACCGCATCGTGGGGAAAAGCGAAATCCGAGGGTGAAAACACCGAAGACTGCGCGTACTGCACGTCCAGGTTCTCCACCTTCGGCAAGTTACCGACGCTGCCGGTGATCACCACATAGCACTCATTCTCTATCGCCCGTGCCTGAGCGCAATGTCGAACGCGCAGGTAGCCGTTCTTGGTGTCGGTCCAGAAGGGCACGCAGATGATGTCGACTTCCTGGCTTGCTGCGATACGACCCAGCTCAGGGAATTCGATGTCATAGCAGATCATGATCGCAACGCGTCCGGCGTCGGTTTCAAAGACCTCGAATTTGTTGCCGCCTTCAATTACCCAATCCCGCCGTTCGTGAGGCGTGATATGGACCTTGCGCTGTTCATCAACCCGGCCATCACGATGGCATAGATACGACACGTTGTAGACGCGGTCGTTGTCCAGTAAAGGCATCGACCCTGTGATGATGTTGATGTTGTAGCTGACGGCCATCTCGGACATCTGATCCCTGAACTGCTGGGTAAAGCCAGCAAGGAAGCGGATGGCGCGGGTCTGATCCATCTGGTCCGTCAGGCCCATCAGTGGGGCGTTAAAGAATTCAGGGAAGATCGCGATGTCACTTTTGTAGTCTGAGAGTGCGTCAACGAAATACTCGACCTGCTTGAGCACTTCATCTACTGATGTGAATTCGCGCATCTGCCACTGCACCGCGCCCATCCGCACCTGCGTTTTACGGGTTTTGAGCACCGACGCCGGGGGCGTGAACAGGATGTTATTCCACTCGAGAAGTGTGGCATAACCCAATGATTTCTCGTCCTCCGGAAGGTATTTGTGCATTAACCGGGTGACCTGAAAATCATTCGATAGCTGGAACGTCAGAATCGGATCGTAGATTTCCTTGCGATCGACCCGCTCAATATATTCCGCCGGCGTGTATTGCTCTGAATGCTTGTGATAGTTGGGAATCCGGCCTCCGGCGAGAATCGCACGGAAGTTCCGCGAGCGGCACAGTTCTTTGCGGGCTTCGTAAAGCCTGCGCCCAAGGCGGTAACCGCGATAATCCGGGTGGATGAAAACATCCAGTCCATAGAGCGCGTCGCCCTTGGCGTTGTGCCAGATCTTTTCGTTTTTGAGGATCAGGTCATCATAGGTATGCGGGTTGCTGAAGCGCTCGTACTGGACGCTCACCGTGAGCGCAACGGCGATCAGCTCACCATTGTCTTCTATGCAGATTTGTCCATCGGGGAACTGTTCGACCAGTGCTTTGATGGTGTCCTTGGGCCATGCACCGCCGATGTCATCATAAATTCGATCCATCAGGATCTTGAGCGGACCGTAATCTTCAAGAGTGAGGTTACGCAGATTCAAATGAAGTTCTTCATGAGCCATTCCGGCAGGTCTCCCGCGATAAATCAGCGAATGTAGTGGTTCTCAGGATAACAGATCGAAACAAAGAACCCCTGATTAAGTCCATTGGCTATTCTATTTTTTGCTTTGCTTTCCGGCGCGCCGCCGGATATCAAAAAAACACTAGTTGCAATTCCTAAAGTTATTCCAGTGTCAGCCGATTCAAACATTCATAGGGCGCAAGTCGGGCAATGCCTCGTCTCCGCCCAGGCAGCGATTACCGGTGCTGAACGTACAATAATTGGACTATCCGTCAGGGATCCCACACATGCGCAACTTTTCTTTTGGCCAGAAGCTCCTCGCTACCGTCGCGGTACTTCTTGTATTGGTTATCAGTGTTTATGCCTTTATTGGCGATCGACGGCTGATGAGCACGACGGATACGTACGTTGAAGCCATGATTGATGATGCCATCGCCCAGAATACGGCCAGCGTCGCGGTCTGGCTCAATGGCCGACTAGATGTTACCGAAGCGGCTGCTACGGCGTTGGTAAATGCGACTGATGATGATCAAGCGCAGACGCAGTTGCAATTAGCGACCCGCGGCGGAGGCTTCAAGGATGTATATGTTGGTCGCTCAGACGGCATGATGCTAATGCCTACGGCGGAAAGTGCTTCGACCCTGCCTGCTGGCTATGATCCCCGTACTCGCCCGTGGTACAAGCTTGGGCAGAATTCGGGTAAGGCGACATTCACCGAACCTTATGTTGATGCTTCGACCAATAGCATGATTCTGTCTACAGTAGCACCCGTAAACGCCGGCAATTACAGGGGAGTCGTAGGCGGCGACATTACGCTGGAAAGTATCGAGCAGATTCTTGCTGAAGCGACACTCGCCCAGACTGGCTACGCCATGTTGATCAATAGTGATGGCGTTATTCTGTATCACCCAAACCGTAAGCTGATCGGCAAGAACGTAAAGGCGATGATTGGAGAAGCGCCAGGCCTTGATGGCGCAGCACACCTTTACGAGTTTGACGATGCGACTTGGCGAGTCAGTTTCCACAAGATCAAAGGCGCCCGTGGTGTTGACTGGTACCTGGGCGCTGTTGCCAATGACGATCTCATTATGGCGCCCATTCATAGTGCGCGGATCACGGGCGTGATCATCGCGGCTGTCGGGATATTGCTGACACTGGTTTTGGTGAATATCGCGATCCGTATTCTGATGAAACCGGTGCATTCACTGCGCGACGCCATGGCTGATATCGCCAGTGGTGATGCGGATTTGTCCCAGCGTCTGGCAATGGAAAGTAATGACGAATTTGGTCAGACCGCTGCCAGCTTCAATGCTTTTATTACGAACGTTCAATCGGTGGTGAGCGACGTTCAGCGCGGTGCGATTGAGCTGAGTGATGCTGTGGGTTCTCTGAAACAAACCGCCGGCGCCAGCCGCAAGAGCGTCGAAGGTCAGCAGACAGAGATCGATATGGTGGCGACCGCCATCAACGAGATGTCTGCCGCTGCCAACGAGATCGCCCAGAACGCGCAGCAAACCGCTGACGCCTCAACCAGGGCAGATCATGACGCTCAGCAGACGCAGGAGACCGTCAAAGCGTCCCGTGATGCAGTTGAACGTCTTGCATCGGAAATCGGCGCTGCAGCGGACGTGGTTGAGCACCTGGGTCAGGATGTCACTGACATCAACAGTATTCTCGAAGTTATCCAGAGTGTTGCTGAGCAAACCAACCTGTTGGCGCTGAATGCTGCGATTGAGGCTGCCCGGGCGGGCGATGCTGGGCGCGGCTTTGCCGTGGTTGCCGATGAAGTGCGCAACCTCGCACGCCGCACGCATGACAGCACAGAGGAAATCAACGCGATGATCGACCGGCTGCAGAAAGGCGCAGCCAACGCGGTAAACGTGATGCAGGCATCGCGAGCGGTGTCGAACGTCAGCATGGAGAAGGCTCAGGATGCAATGGACTCTCTGAACCGCATTGCTGAAGCGATTACGTCGATCAGCAATATGACGACTCAGATCGCGACTGCATCCGAAGAACAAACATCGGTCTCCGAAGAGCTGAATGCCTCAATCAACCGGATTGCAGATCAGGGGCAGGAGGCTGCAGCAGCGGCCAGCGAAAACGATGTCTATAGCGGTAAAATTGATGATATCGGGCGCAACCTGCAACGGAACGTCTCGCGCTTCAAGGTATAGCGGGCCGCTGTATTCAACCAGGGTCTAACCCACTGGGCCCGGACGATGCTGAAAGAACAGCGTTGTCCGGGCCTTTGTCGTTTAAAAGGTTAACCTGACTACTCACCCAGTTGGATCCGCATCCGCATTTGCTGCATGACTTCGTCGCCCAACTCGCCTGGCTCGGCGGGTAACCATGGGTTTCCCAAGTGCAAAACAGTTCTGGATGACAAACTCAGGTCTTCGATAGGTTTGGCGTAGAAGGTATCCAGATAAACTGCAAAGCTGCCATCCATAATCGCCCGTTCCAGCCCAAGCTGCACTCGCATCGCCAAAACATGATCGTGTTTTGCTGCGAAGAAATAGGACGGCATGATGTAGCTGAATAGAAGATCCGGCTCGACCACCAGATCCGGATTGTTCTTGAGCTCAAGGTCAAAGGCAACTTCGCTTACGCCGCGTGCAAAGCACTCGAAGCGGCCGGCTTCGAGCATGTCAAACAGCGTTTCAAAGCGCGGGTGGGTCACAACATCCAGCCCATTTGCTCTGAGGATACGCGTATCGGGCCAGTGGCGGCCCTGCCCAAAGCGGATATTGCGCTCCCTGACGTCAGCCAGTCGATTGATTCCCTTGAACCGCTCAAGCATCTTGCGGGTCGTTACGCAGACGCGATAGCCCAGCAGGCCAGCATCTATAGGAATGGGAATGGCAAGCAGCGCATCTTCACGTTCAGGGCTGGATGCGACATTGGCAAGTTGAACGACTGATGAGTTTCCGTTCTGAAGCTCTTTGAGGACCCGGCCCTGGTTCATGTCGCTGCTGCGGACGATGCGATAGGGGCCGTACTCGGGTGTTTTTCTGAGCGCCAGATCCAGCAACGCCTTGATCGCAGGGCTATCATAGTTGCGATACCAGAGGATCACCGAGGTGGTCGGCAGTGCGCGGGCCTGTTCTGCGAGCGGTTGGTGTGCGGGCAGCCAAAGCACCAGCGCCGTTAGTAAAAAGAGCCGCCAGTGATTGCGGGCAGGGCGATTCCGGATGCCCATAGACGAACAATGCCAAAAATGGCGCCAACAGCCCGATTGTGGCAAGCGAGCGAGCAACAGCGGTTTGTATCGATCCTTTTGCGACAAAGCAGCATATCCTATGCAATGCATCAGAGAACCCAGGCTCAGTGCGCGACTTGCCAAACCGTGTGGCGCCCGTGACAGCAAGAGCTTGTTGGTATTATTGTAGCGCCGCAATGGGCTAGCTGAACCCATAATAAGTAAAGAAAGGTAAATCCATGAAGATAATGGACCGAATGATTGATCTAACCGGGAACTGGTTAGCAGAACTTGGCCCTGACAACGGACTGAGCGAACCGGTTACCTGGCTAAAGCGACGGGGTGGCTATGCGTTTGTTAATCGGCTGGTGGGCTCCGCTATTCCGTTTGCGCCCCGAAACCGGTTTGCGGTGGAAGAGGTGCGGACCGGTTATGTGCGGGCGCGAATCGCCATCAAAGGCAACAAAAACCATTTTGGCAGCCTCTACGCCGGGGCCTATTTTGTAGTCGCAGAGATCCCGGGTGGGGTTCTGACCCTGTTTGATCTTGGGCCGGCATACGTACCCATCCTGAAAGAAATGACACTGGCATTTCTGAAACCGTCAGACACCGACGTCATTGTTGAAATGAGCCTCACCACTGAAGAGTTAACGAGAATCCGTGAGGAATCGGATGCTACTGGGAGAGCCGCCTTTACGCTGACCGGCGAGTTGCGAGATGAAACAGGCGAGATCGTCGCCCGCTCCACAGCTCACTATCGCGTAAAAAAGAAAGGATTTACCGGGCTTGAATGAGGTCAGTTTCAGGCAGGCGTAATCGATTCAAGTGTGTCGAGAAACGCCTGCCCATAACGATCGAGTTTAGCCTGGCCAACACCACTGATATCGGCCATTGCGTCCAGAGACCGCGGCCGGCGTTCCAGGATTTCAAGTAAAGTCGCATCGTGAAAAATCACGTAGGGCGGTACGCCCTGATCATCTGCCAGTTGTTTACGGCACGCCCGTAACGCCTCCCATCCATCCGGATCACTGACTTCAAACTTGCGGCTGCCCGATCCATTACGTTTACTTCGCTTTTTCTCCGGGTCTTTTCTCAGCTGCAGAGTCGTTTCACCGCGCAGCAAAGGGCGGCAAAGCTCAGTCAGCACGAGGCCGCCAAAACCTTCGGCATCCGCCTGCAAGTACCCATTGGCAACAAGTTGGCGAAAGACGCTTTTCCACTGGTTGGAGGACAGATCTTCACCTATGCCGAACGTGCTGACCTTGTCATGCCCCTGAGAGCGGATGCGCTCGTTATCAGCTCCGCGCAGGACATCGATCAGATAGCTGACCCCGTAGCGTTGGCCGGTTCGGAATACGCAGGACAGCGCTTTCTGAACTGCCACGGTGCCGTCCCAGGTCTGGGGAGGCTCAATGCAGGTATCGCAATTGCCGCAAGGCTTTTCCAGAATATCGCCAAAATAACGCAGCAGCATTTCACGCCGGCAAGATGTGATTTCACACAGCCCCAGCATTGCGTTGAGTTTATCGCGTTCAACCCGTTTGAACTGATCGTTGCCGGGTGAGCCCTCAAGCATCTGGCGGATTTTGATGACATCCTGCAAGCCATAGACCATCCAGGCTGTCGAAGGGGCGCCGTCCCGGCCTGCGCGCCCGGTTTCCTGGTAATAGGCTTCGATGCTTTTAGGCAAATCAAGATGGGCCACGAAACGGACATCCGGTTTGTCGATGCCCATGCCAAAGGCAATGGTCGCCACGATAATAATGCCGTCTTCCCTCAGGAAACGCTCCTGGTTCGCAGCCCTTTGTTCAGCCGGCAGGCCTGCGTGATAGGGCAGCGCACGATAACCCTTATCGCTCAGCAGGCGCGCTGTTGCCTCTACCTTGTTGCGAGACAGGCAATAGACAATGCCGGCATCACCGTCATGTTCCTGCTTGATAAAGTCGAGCAATTGCTTGTTGGCATTGTCCTTCTGGGCAATACGGTACTGAATATTGGGACGATCGAAATTGCTGATGAAATGCTGTGCATCGGTCAGGTGAAGTCGCGTGGCAATTTCTTTGCGCGTGCGCTCATCGGCAGTGGCGGTGAGCGCGATTCTCGGAACAGCGGGAAATTCACGTTCCAGAATGTCGAGCCCGAGATAATCCTCACGGAAGTCATGACCCCACTGGGAAACGCAGTGGGCTTCATCGATCGCAAACAGGGCCAAAGGTGCCTGATGGAGAAGCTGTTGCATCCGCGGCTGTAACAGCCGCTCGGGCGCACAATAAAGCAGGTCCAGTTCGCCCTTGAGCAAGGCATTCTCAATATCCCGCGCTTCGTCTGGCCACAGTGTTGAGTTCAGGAAAGCGGCCCGGACTCCAAGCTGATTCAGCGCGGCTACCTGATCCTGCATCAGCGCGATCAGAGGCGAAATCACAATACCCACCCCCGGGCGCACAAGTGCCGGCACCTGATAGCACAGGGACTTACCGCCCCCGGTTGGCATTAGCACCAGTGCGTCCCGACCTTGAACGATCGCGTCAACGACATCCCCCTGCAGGGCCCTGAACGACTCAAAGCCAAAAACCTTGTGCAGTACGTCAGCTGACTTGGCTCGAAGGGCGTCGGGATTGGGCGATGTGGGCGCAGCCAGTGGTGGCATGAATAGGTAAACCTGAGTGTCGGTGAATAAGAGTCGATGGCTATACGAGGCAATGGAGGTGCCGGAAACAAATGCCACAAAATACCGCTGCAGATCATACCAGATTCGCCTCCCGGAAGCTTAAGGCAGGCCTGGGAAATCCGGGGCACCGGCCAGCCTGCTTATTTGGGCAATAAACCTCTCAGATATGTACAATGCGGAGCACTTGGCCGGCTCGGCAGGGCCTCCAAAGAGGTTAGGTGCGGGCAGGGCGAAGGTATCGCCCTGACACGAAAATTACGAATCTTGGCAATGCGCGCTACAATGGCGCCAATTCCAAACGTCTATTTAAGGACACCATGCAGGCATTCGAGGCGATTCGGCCCTACAAAGACAGCGAAGCTCCGGCCGCATTGGACCGCTTGATCAATGATCGCGAGTTCCTTGACCTGATTGGTCGTTTCAAAGCGCCCACGTTCACCAGACTGGCCCCGGGTGTCGCTCGTGTTCTCACGAAGCGCTGGATGGCGCGGCAATTTGGCAGTGTTAAGTCGATTGATGCACTGCAGGAAGAGCTTGCAGGGTATGTCAGCCAACTGATTGACAAGACCACTTCCCACGTGTCGCAGTCAGGCCTGGATGGGCTCGATCCGAATGGTGCATATCTGTTCATTTCAAACCATCGGGACATCGTGTTTGATCCGATGGTGGTGAATTATCTGTTGCACGGAAGCGGATTCGGCACCACCCGCATCGCTATTGGCGATAACTTGCTGAAAAACCGTTTGTTTGCCGAAATGATGCGACTTAACAAGAGCTTTGTGGTCAAACGGAATATGTCCAGCCCACGGGAAATGCGGGATACCTACCAGACCTTGTCCGCGTTTATCCACCACTCGATTGAGGATAATCACAGCATCTGGATTGCACAGCGTGAAGGGCGGGCGAAAGATGGTCTGGATATCACGGATCCGGCGATCATCAAGATGTTCTACATGAGCCAGAAGAAAAGCGGCGTATCGTTCAGCGAGTCAATGAACGCACTGCGCATCGTCCCTGTCTCGATCGCCTATGAATATGATCCCTGTGATCTCGCAAAAGCACGCGAGCTTGAAGCGAGAGCGCGCACCGGCAGTTATGAGAAAAAGGCGGACGAAGACACGCGACAGATTGTGCAGGGGCTTACCGAGTACAAAGGGCATGTGCATGTTCATTTTGGCGAGCCCATCACGGATTCGCCCGAGACACCGAAAGCACTTGCAGCCCGGATCGATCGCGAGATGCATCAGCATTACCATCTGCATGCCTCCAATATTGCAGCCTACGACCTGAGCCAGGTGCACCGTCTGAGCCATTTCACCGCGCCCCAGGTACCGGAATCCCTGGAAACGGCCGAAGCCTATTCTGAAGTTGAGATTGAGGCGGCCCGGACGGAGCTTGAACGGCGCCTGGCGGCAGCAGACGAGGCACTGCATCCGTTCTTGCTGGCAATGTATGCCAACCCGGTAGCCAGCGCGTTCAATGCGACCCTGCCGGATCCCGACGAGCCATAGCTCCCGAGGCTGTCATGAACCATCTGGCCCATCTGTTTCTGGCACAACCGACAACCGAGTCCCGTGTTGGCAATCTGTTGGGCGATTTTGCCAAGGGCGTCAGAACGGACCAGCTGGCGCCTGATATACAGCGGGGCCTGGCCAATCACCGGGCTGTCGATGCCTTTACTGACCGGCATCCGGAAGTGGCGCAATCCCGGGCGCTATTCTCGTCACAACGCCGACGCTTCTCCGGGATTGCCCTGGATGTGCTCTACGATCATTTTCTGATCCGGCATTGGTCGACATATTCCAGTCTGCCTTTTGATGATTTCATTCAATTGATCTATAGCGATCTCGATAAAGGCAGATCATTGATGCCTGCGAGCATGGCCCAGGTTGTTGGCCGGATTATCCGTCATGACTGGTTCACGGCGTACAGCGATTTTTACAATATCGGGAGTGCGCTTGACCGGGTGGCAGAGCGTATCCGTTTCCAAAATGCGTTCGGCGGCGTTATCAAAGAAATCGAACCTCTTCACGATGAGCTCGAAGCTCATTTTCTAAGATTCTTCCCTGAACTGATCCACCATGTTCAAGCGCGAAACATAGAACTTGCCCGGGATAAGCCCCGGGATGAGACCCCTTACTGGATTCGCTACAATCGCGGTTCCTGACCTTTCAACTTATCAACATGACCGGCGAAGAGGCTTCTGTGACCCAACTCCAGACGATAGAAATTGAAACCCGTCCATCACCCAATGCATCGGTCATCTGGCTCCACGGACTCGGTGCCAGCGGGCACGATTTTGAACCTGTAGTACCTGAGCTCCGGCTCCCGGCTGATGCTGCCGTCCGGTTTGTATTTCCGCACGCGCCGGAATTGCCGGTCACCATTAATGGCGGTATGCGAATGCCGGCCTGGTACGACATCAAGGCAATGGATATTGCTCGCACCGTTGATGAGGCGCAATTGATGCGCTCGGCGGATGCAGTCGGCGAATTGATCGAGCAAGAAATTGCCCGCGGTGTGCCCAGCGAGCGCATCATTGTCGCCGGCTTTTCTCAGGGTGGTGCGGTTGCTTACCAGGTTGGACTGGCTTATTCCAAGCGACTCGCCGGCATTCTGGGGTTATCGACTTACTTCGCTACCGCCAAAACGATTCAGGTGACGGAGTGCAATCGCGAGATACCAATCCGGATCTATCATGGAACACATGACCCGGTTGTACCTGAAAGCCTGGGACGCCTGAGCCTGCAAACCCTGACCGATATGGGGTACGAGGCGAGTTACAAGACCTATCCAATGGACCACAGTGTGTGTCTTGAGGAAATTCTGGATATTGGCCAGTTTATAACGAAGCATCTGAAACTGGCCTGAAGCCAACACGGCACGACCGGGGGCAAGCAAGATGTTGCCCCGGCTATCGTGCCGGGAAGGGGAGCTGGAGGAAAGAACCTTTGCCGTTCAGCAAACGACCATCCGCAAAGCAGATGTTGGGCAGAATCCTGCTGATCACAGCTGTGTTGATCGCGGCATCAGCTTTGGCCAAGAGCGTGTTGTTCATGACGGCATTGGAACCCGATGATTCGGGCCGGCAACGGATAGAAGCGTCCCGCGATGGCGCCCGCCCGAACCCGCCAGACTCGACAGTCGAAACGGATTCAGCTACGCCAGAATGATGGCGAGAACAGGATAATCACGCTAAGCAATTCAAGACGTCCCAATATCATCCCGATGCTCAATACCCATTTGGCCATGTCCGGCAGAATCGCGAAATTGCCCGCAGGCCCAATGGTTTCGCCCAGACCGGGTCCCACATTAGTGAGTGCCGTCAACGAACCCGTCAGACTGGTCGTAAGATCAATTCCCATCAGTGACAGCAGCAGCGTCATCGCTGCAAGACTCATCAGAAACATGAAAACATAAGCGATCATCGAGGCGATGATTTCGTCGCTCACCGCTCTGCCGTTGAAGTTCCGGGTCAACACAGCGCGGGGATGAAGCAGCCGCTTGAACTGCTCACGCAATACCATCACTGATAGCTGGAACCTGAATACCTTCATGCCGCCACTGGTTGATCCCGAACAGCCGCCGACAAATGTAAGGAAAAAGAAGGCCACGGCCGCAAAGGGCCCCCAAAGCTGATAATCCTCAGACGCATACCCGGTCGTGGTTACAATGGATGTGACATTGAACAGCGCGTGGACGAACAGGCGAAAGGGGTGATCTTCGTGGTTCCACAACCGGTAAAGCGTGAGCACCAGGGCCGCGGATACGAGAATGAGCAGAAACATGCGCACTTGCTGGTCGCGCCAGAGCACGCCGTGCTGGCCGTGAAGCTCCCGTACAAACAGAAAGAACGGCATGCTACCGAGGGCCATGAAAACCGACGCCTCAAGCAATATGAGTTCGGATCCGAATTGCGCCATGGAGCTGTCAGAAGTTGAATAGCCGCCGGTCGAAATCGTCGTAAACGCGTGGTTAACGGCATTGAAAAAACTCATCCCCGACGCCCAGTAAGCCAGCGTGCAGAGCACTGTGAAACCTGTATACACAAACAAAAGGCCACGGCTCAGGCTTTTCATTCGAGGTAGTGCTTTGTCGGTCCACTCCGACGATTCAGTCGAAAACAGCCGCATTCCGCCGATGCCGAGGAATGGCAGTACTGCGACGAACATCCCGATAATGCCAATACCGCCAATCCACTGGATGATTGATCGCCAGAGCAGAATATCCGGGGACATCAGATCAAGACCGCTCAGGACAGTCGAACCGGTTGTTGTAATCCCCGAAAAGCTCTCAAAAACCGCATCCGTCCAGGAAAGGTTAAGGTTACTGAGATAAAGCGGTACGGCGCACAGCAAGGCGATCAGCAACCAGCTGCTGACAGTCAGCACGAACATAAAGCGCGGCTGCAGCCGATGTGGTTTGTCGTGCGTCAGAAACAGCCCGAGGAGTGCCACCGCCATAATTGCAGCTGCAGGATAGGAGAATGCGGTGGGGTTCTGGCTCCCTTCGGCCCCGAGCGCCAGGACAGGAACCGTCATGAAAATGCTAAGCAGCACGAGCATAATGCTCACAATAAATGTGACGGGTGCGAGATTCTTCATTCAGGCAACGTCGCTTCAGGCTGGAAAACTGGAGATGAAAGCTTATCCGCGTCGCTGTAAATTAGCGAGCAGAAACCTAATCTTAGCCTACTTTTTAAGGCATTGTGATGGCATTCAATTATCGGGATCAATCCGTCGCGGTTGTCGAGTCTTATTATGGGATGGGTACCCAGCATGAAACAAACGCGCGATCCAGGCCAGCCGGCTACGCTTCGTCTCTGTGATGTTTCCGTTGGACGGCTTGCAGGGATTAGCTTTGAAGTGCCGGCAGGCGCTGTCGCCACGCTTGGAGGTCCGTCCGGCTCCGGTAAGTCGCGCCTGCTGCGTGCGATTGCCGACGTGGAACCTCACGGTGGCGATATATATTGGCGCGGAGCAAACCAGTCTGAGTGCCTGCCACCGGAGTGGCGCCAAAGGGTGATGATGGTACCCGCTGAAAGCCATTGGTGGTTTGATCGGGTTGGTGATCATTTTCCGGAGGGAGTAGAGGTCGATTACCGGGCAGTGGGGCTCGCGGATGCCACGGATCAGTGGCAGATCGACAGGTTATCGTCGGGTGAGAAGCAGCGCCTGGCGCTACTCAGAGCCATCACACGAAAGCCGGAGGTGTTGTTGCTGGACGAGCCGACTGCGAATCTCGACCCCGATAATGTGATTCATATAGAACAATGGCTCAGGGCGATTGCTATCGAACAGTCGATCGCTATTGTCTGGGTTGCACACGACCCGGCGCAGGCTGAGCGTGTGGCAGATTGTCAGCTGAAGATACGGGATGGAAGGGTGCTCGCATCATGATGGGAGCGATAGAGCTTCCAGCCTGGAAGCTGGCGATCGTTGCCTCGCTTGTGCTTATGCTGGGTGTGCTATCTCATTGCCTCAGGCTAGGGATTGGCAAATCACTGATCATCGCGGGCGGGCGTACATTTGTGCAGCTCAGCCTTGTCGGATTGATTCTTGAGTCGCTCTTCGCGTCAACCTCTCCGCTCTGGATCGCGCTCGTTGCCCTGGTGATGTTGCTGTTTGCGGGCAGGGAGGTGATGGCTCGTCAGAAGCGGCGCCTGGCAGGCTGGTGGGCCTACGGCATTGGCACAGGCGTTATGTTTGTGTCCTCGTTTTCGATCACCATTTTTGCGTTGGCCATAATTGGGCCGACGCCCTGGTACTCACCCCAATATGCTATTCCTCTGCTCGGTATGATGCTGGGCAATACCATGACGGGTGTCGCCTTGTGCCTTGACCGGCTGACCGAAACGGCCTGGCAGCAACGTGGCGTTATCGAAAGCCGGCTGATGCTTGGAGAAACGGCGGATTCAGCTATCGGCGATATCCGCAGGGAAGCCATGCGCAGCGGGATGATGCCGGCGATTAACGCGATGGCTGCAGCCGGTATAGTGAGTCTCCCCGGGATGATGACGGGGCAGATACTGGCAGGTACCTCACCATTGCTGGCCGTCAAGTACCAGATTCTGATTATGCTCACCGTCACTGTTGGCTCAGGTTTTGGCACGGTGTTGGCAGTTGTCGCAGGAAGCCATCGTTTATTCGATGATCGTCAACGCCTACGTCTCGATCGGCTCGTGACTGAACGCCGATGAAGCACTGCCAGCGCGGGCTGGGTAGCAGAAAAGATGGGGCAACGCTTTGAGTTAGAAGGGATAGCAGGATGCCTCAACCGGGCACCCGGAAAACGATATTATTTTGTTGGGCTGACTGCCGCGATCCGATCAAGCACTTCCTGTGCTTCCTGGGGTAGCAACTTGAAGGGCAGCGCCTCACTGGTTTTCGGTGATCCAATTGACGCCTTTGGCTGTTCGGTAGCGCTCGCAATCGCCTGAAGCTGTTCTCTGGAAAGTGGCGACGTACCCAGCTTGGCATAGTGGCAGCCATAATCGGTGCAGCTCATGTCCTCACCCGTCCAGATAATGCTCGACGTGAACGTCTGGCCACCTGTATCAACCGTCAATGTATCCCAGTTTCTCCAGCTATCACTATTGACCGCATAGCTGATCTGATAGTTGGTTTCACCGGTCGCTTTGACGATATTACTTACAAAATAATAATCAACAGGATCCGGATAGCCGTTGGCCGGCAGGAAAAACATGTTGGAGGTGATTTCAACCTTTTTGCTCAGAGCATCATCCGCTCCTTTCACGGTAATGCCACCGTTGGTGGCACAAGCCGTCGAAACCGCAGCCATGCCTGCAATCGCAAACATGCGGACCAGTGAAGAGCAGGCTGAAGCAGGCATGTAGATATCCTTTTGAAATAGAGTTTCGCTGTGTAGAGATTAACAATATTAAATTGAAATATGGATAGTTAAAACCCTCACCCGTGAGTGACATCAGGTTAGAGCGTTTTTTTTCAGTCTATAGGCAAGAGCAAGTAACTCAAAAGAGGTGTGTTGTTTATCAGGTTTCGGCGCACAAGACGCATGTTCAAGACTGGTTCATCAGCCAATAGCCGAGTGAAATAGCACTCAGGACCCATATGGCGACAACCACTACTGCTGCAGCCGTGCTAACGGGTTTCTCTGCTGCTCGAATGGCCTCTGCTCGACTCTCGACAATTATGGCCCGTGGCGTGAGCTTGACGACAAGCAAAATTCCCAGTGGCAACAGAATAATGTCGTCCAGAAAGCCGATGACAGGTATGAAATCAGGAATGAGATCTATCGGGCTCGCTGCATAGGACGCAATGGCGAGTGCAAGCAACCTGACATAAAAGGGCGTCTCAGGATTGCGTGCGATAAAGTAAACCGTCAACGCATCACGCTTGATTCGTCCTGCTGCTTCGGTGAGCCTGCTCATAAAATCAGTACCCAACTAACGTCTGTTTTGCTCAAGTGCTCACTACCTTTTCGCAAATCACACGCAGGCAAGCAGGCTGACACCGAATGTCGAGTGGGGTTTGACCCATGACTTCGCCATCGGCGGTAATGACTTTGTGTTTGGTGGTGTCGATCTTGCACCAGCGACTTTTGATCTGAACCAGCGTATGAGTGCTTTTTGGCGAGCGTCGCATAATGCGAACGGCGACAAACGTTACGAACAGCCGAATGAGGGAGCGGGGGCGCACAGCCATGACATCAAGCTGTCCGTCATTGGCCGAGGCCTCGGGTATTTCATTCCCGCCACCATAAAAAGCCCCCGTTGCAACCGCAATCGATAGCCACCGCCCTGAAGTCAGCCCATTTTCACACTGTATTTCCGCGCGAAAGCCACGATAAGCCACAGCCTTTTGCAGCAGGCTGACGCCATAGCTGAATTTGCCAAGGGCTTTCTTGGTTTGTCCGGTCGCCTGGCGCGCAGGCCAGGAGCCCAAGCCTACATGGGCAACATTGAGAAAAATTTCATCGTTGAACCGGGCCACGTCGATAAGCTGGTTGTGGCCGCTGGCAATTAGTTTGCAAATGGCCTTGGGTTGGCTTGGCAAACCAAGGTTGCGAGCAAAGTCATTTGCGGTTCCAGAGGGCAAGATCCCTAACGTCGCGCCGGTTTGCAGGCAAAGTCTGGCCGATGCGTTAACTGAGCCGTCACCGCCCGCCGCCAACAGGCAGTCCGTTTCGTTTACCTGATTGACCCAATCCTGATCATCCAGGGAGCAACGGTTGATATCCGTTATCCCTGCCTCTTCAAGGTGCTTCTGCCAGAAGTCTGCGCCACGAGCACCATTGCCAGCCTTCGGGTTTGCTATAAGCCAGTATCGCATCGCTCGTTCCCTGATTATTAGCGCAAGCCTCTCAATCAATTCCTGACTGAGAGGTCTTTATGTATAGGCCAGTCCTGTTCGCGAATCCACCGGCCAGGTGGCGTGAGCCGACCTATGTTTTAGTCCGAAATCTATCCGGCGCGAAGTGCCTGGATCGTGTCATCAAGCCGGTCCAGACAATCCGTTTTTTCGGCTACGGAGAGCCAGCTTCCTTCAAAGCTGTTGCGCGCCAACTGAATGATATTGTCTTCAGTGATCGGCAGATGATTGATAATCGCGCGGAAATTATCGTTGACGTAACCACCGAAGTAAGCGGGATCATCGGAGTTCAACGTCGCCCGCAAGCCGGAATCGAGCATGGTCAGCAGCGGGTGATCCGCCATGTCATCGACTACGCACAACCGCAGGTTCGACAGAGGGCATACGGTCAGTGTCAGGCCCCGGTCTGCGATGGTTTTAACCAGTTCGGTGTCTTCGAGCGCCCGATTGCCATGATCAATACGATCGGTGTGAAGCGTGTTCAGAGCTTGCCAGACGTACTCCGGCGGCCCTTCCTCGCCGGCATGGGCGGTAATGAGGAGCCCCAGGTCACGACAGCGGGCAAAAACACGGGCGAACTTTTCCGGTGGATGTCCTTGCTCAGAGGAGTCGAGACCGACGCCATCAATTCTGTCGAGAAACGGCATGGCGAGCTCCAGCGTTTCAAACGCACTTTCTTCACTGAGGTGACGCAAAAACGACATGATGAGCCGGTAGCTGATTCCAAACTCTTTTTTGCCTTTCTCGAGCGCCCCGGCAATACCGTTGAACTGGGTTTCGAACGCAATACCCCGTTCCAGGTGACCCTGGGGATCAAAGAAAATCTCGGTGTGGATGACATTGTCCTGATTGATTCGTGACAGATAGGTCATCGTCAGGTCGTGGAAATCCTGCTCGGTCTGGAGCACTGACATTCCCTGATAATAGAGATCCAGAAACTCCTGAAGGTTGGCGAATTGATAGGCCTTTCGAATATCTTCCACGCTGCTGTAGGGCAGGGTGACGCCGTTTCGCTGTGCCAGTTCCAGCATCAGCTCGGGCTCAAGGCTGCCTTCAAGATGCATGTGCAGTTCGGCTTTGGGCAGGCTCTCGGCAAACTGGATCAATTTTGATGGCATTCTGGACTCCCATGACAATATCGGAATTACTTTAACACAGCCTATTCAGCAGGTTATCCAGCAGACGCGTTGTTTAATTCAATTGGTAATGTTTTTCGGCTGGAAGCCCTCCGGAAGCACTACTAATCTTCCCCTTGGCACCGAAGGAAGCAGTGGTGTCCGGGTTGCTCTGTGCATTCGCATTCAGGGCGCCCGCGGTGAAAGCCCGCCACAAGCGGGCTCAATAACAAACTCCCAGGACTGGAGAACATCAATGAAAATAAGCACCGCAAGCCATACCCTGGCTTTAGGATCCCTTCTTTTCGCTATTACTGCACAGGCCGACTCCGGCCACAAATCGACTGCAGATCTACTCAACGATTTTTGGAGCCCGGATCATATCAGTCGGTTTGAGTGCAAGTTCGGCATCTTGAATAGCACCCCCTTCGGGCTGCCGCGCTGTATGCAGGCGGAGAACATCAAGTATCACCTCGACATGTTGTACGGCATTGCCCAAGCGAATGATGGAAACCGGGCAGCCGGCCTTGCTGGCTATCAGGCATCTATCGATTACGTAAAGTCGACGCTGGAAAGCGCGGGCTACGACGTGACCGTTCAGCCTTTCCCGTTTAACGCATTCTATCCTTCCGGTGACGGTGTGCTTCAGGCAACAGCGCCAACCCCGATGGAGTACGTATGGGAAGAAGACTTTACCTACCTGTCGCAAACCGAACCCGGAGATGTGACCGGTATGGCAGTTCCTGTCGACGTCCAGTTGGGCGCCGGCAACACATCCACAAGTGGTTGTGAGCCTGAAGATTTCGCCGATTTTCCGGCTGGCGCCATAGCCGTGGTACAGCGGGGTGCCTGTAGCTTCGGTCAGAAAGCGTCGAATGCTGGTGCTGCCGGCGCGGCTGGCGTGGTTATCTTTAACCAGGGCGATACCGAAGACCGTAAAGGGGTTATCAGCGCCACCCTGGGCGATGATTATGCCGGCGGCATTCCGGCGTTATTCACCACCTATGACATCGGTGCTGCCTGGGTTGCACAGTCGGAGCTTGAATTGAGGCTGGTAGCCGATGTAGTGCGCGAGCAGACGGAAACCTTCAACGTGATCGCGCAAACCAAACGGGGCGACCCGGACAACGTCGTGATGACCGGTGCTCACCTGGATTCAGTATTCGAGGGTGCAGGCATCAACGATAACGGTTCAGGCAGTGCAGGGTTGCTGGAACTGGCGCTGCAGATGAAGCGTGCTTATCCCAAAAACAAGGTGCGGTTCGCCTGGTGGGGTGCGGAAGAGGCCGGTCTTGTGGGCTCAACCTATTACGTCAACAGCCTGAGTGATGAAGAGAAAGCCAAAATCAAGGTCTACCTCAACTACGACATGATCGGCTCGCCGAATTTCGGCAACTTCATCTACGATGGCGATGGCTCTGACTTCGATCTCGCGGGCCCTCCAGGATCTGCTGCCACAGAAGCTCTTTTCGAGAAATACTTCAACCTGCGTGAAATCGCATTTGAAGGCACCGAAATCAGCTTCCGGTCTGACTATGCCCAGTTCTTTGAGGATGGCATCGCATTCGGCGGTCTGTTCACCGGAGCTGAAGGCATCAAAACCGAAGAGCAGGCTGCGAAGTTCGGCGGTGAGGCCGGCGTCGCGTACGACCCTTGCTATCACTCAGCCTGTGATGACATCACCAATGTGGATGATCTCGCACTGGAGATAAACGGGGATGCTGCGGCATTCGTAACCAGCTGGCTATCGCTCTCAACCAAAGTGATCGACGATGAAATTGCAGCAGCTGAAACGCCAGAGCCGGCTATCGGTGCAAGATCCTTGCAAGTTCAGCAGAAAAAAGAGCCAACACATTGGGGGGATAAGTGGGTCAGATAATCGCGAAATGTTGTCTTGATAAGCGATAACTGATGCAGGGGGCCGTTCAATAGAGCGGCCCCTTTTTTATGCAGGATCAAGAATGATCCTGCAGTCTATTCGGATACTCTAAAGCGCCCACTACCCAGAACTTCGCCTTGGTCGGTTACGGCTTCAACTCGCCATTGCCCCAGCATGTTGCGATTAATGTATTTCGCGCTTGAGGCCCGCATAAGGTCGGAATAGGGCTGAATCCGCACGTGGGCAACGCGCTTGTCGTTCAGGTACCAGTTATGAAAGACCGTTTGCCCTTTCAGATCCGCCATCATGTTGAAAAAGTAAATGCGGAACACGCCCTTGTCGTTCATTTTAAGATCGGCAGGAAGCTGATCGACAGGTTCTTTATCTTTCAAGCCCCGAGTCAGGCCTGCGGCTTGAAGGTGGCTGGAATCAATGGATACCCTTGCGATGCCCGACTCATTACCTGTCTCCAGCGCATCAGCGGCGGTTGGTTCGCTGTCGAGTTCATCGTCGCTTGAAATCGCTTCTGCTGCCGCCGATTCTTTCTCCGGGTCGCTGATATCATCGGCGGGTTCGACCGGCTCAGCCGCTACAACCTCATTGGTGCTGCTATTCCGGACTGATTCGGATGGCGCTTCCGGTGATATATCAACGGGCTCAGCAACGCCGATATCGGTGTTCGGCCGCTCGGTAACGGGCGCGGGGGAGAGGGGCTCTGTCGATGAAGGGTCTTGCCTATCGTCCTCGGAGGCTTCGGCGTCAGCCGGTGTTTCATGTTCTTCGATAATTAGCGGTTGCGAGTGAATTGGCCCCGTTGCCACTGTATGTCGGGAGTCACCGGTCGAGTCACGCCATTGAAGCCAGGCCCATATTGCGACACTCGCCAGGGCGAGGATGACGACCAGCGCGATAACGATACGATCCCAGCGATAGCTGACGGTTTCTTCAACCTGCGGTCCACCTATTCTGTCAGAGGTTTTGACCCGGAGTTTCAGGGTGGAGTTGGGTTCCGTCATTGCTGCGTCCCTGTCTTGAGCGGTTTTATAAAAGTCGAACAACTGAATGGATTATCCGCGCAGTATGTTAATGCCTCTGACAGGCGACGAGAAGCGGTTATCGCAAGGCTGTCATGTTCGTAATATTTGAGTATTGATGCGAGCGGCTGGCTGCATCTGATACTTTAGTGGGCGTTGCAATGCGTCACGAGCGATGGTCAGCTAATGCGGCCATTCCAGAACAGGCGTTGCTTACTGAGTGTAAGTGAGCATTCTGAGCGGATTTTCGACTTCGCATGGTCAAGCGCAGCCTTTTTACAACATGCGCCTTGAGCGGCAGATTGGTATCCATTTGCGGCAGTTTAAGTGGTAACAGGAGGAACCTTACCTACCATGTATAAGCAACAGTTTGTCATTATCGGACTGGGTGTTTTTGGCGAAACGATCGCCACCGAGCTGACGCGAATGGGGCACGACGTACTGGGCATTGATACCGACGAGGTCAAAGTCGACCGGTTGGCTGAGCGCATCACGCATGCCGTCATTGGTGATGTCACTGACGAAAGCGTGCTCGATGAATTGAATGTGGGCGACTACGATGTCGGCGTCGTTGCGATCGGACGCAACATTGAGGCCGCTATCCTCGCCACGATGCAGCTTCGTGATCGCGGCGTGAAAAAAGTCTGGGCCAAGGCGCTCACCAACCAGCACCACCGTATTCTCAAGCGCTTGGGCGCAACGCGAGTCATTGGCCCGGAGTTTGAAATGGGGGCGCATGTCGCGCAGGAGCTCCATTACCCGATGGTGAACAATTATATTGGCCTGGGTGAAGAAGAGTTTATCGTTGAGCTGATCGTTTCCGATAACCTTGATGGCTGCCAGATGGATGCGCTCATCGAGAAGGCCGATGCCGAAGTTGAATTAGTACTCCTGAAGCAGGGCAAAACAACGTCAACCAACCCGTCGAGCGATGTGACGCTCCACAAAGGCAATCAGGTCGTGTTGGTGGGCCAACTCGACGAACTCCGGAAATTCGCAGACCACCTATGAAGCTTTGGCCACCCGCCATTCTGCCGCGAACCCGGCGTTCCGGATCAACGGGCCCCCGGCGAATAAGCCCCCCTCGGTTGCTGATTGAGGGCTTTCTGGTACTTATTATTCTGGGTACGTGCCTACTCAAACTTCCCTGGGCCACAATTGCTCCGATTAGCTGGATCGATGCCGCTTTTACCGCGACATCTGCCGTGACGGTGACAGGGCTCGTCGTGGTAGATACCGGTAGCGAGTTCACGCTGTTTGGCCAGCTTGTCATTCTCACACTGATCCAGCTCGGGGGTATCGGGTTAATGACATTTGCGGTGCTCACCGCAGTGGCACTTGGCTTCAAGCTTGGCCTCGGGCATCAGCTCGCCGCAAAGGAAGCGTTCAACCAGATCTCATTCAGCACCACTACCCAGACAGGGGCCTCGATAGCGCTGTTCGCCATAGTCGTAGAGTCCATTGGCTTGATGGTGCTCGCCTGCTTTTTTGTGCCGGAACTGGGCTGGAGCAGTGGCCTCTATCACGCTTTGTTCTACTCGATATCAGCCTTTAATAACGCGGGTTTTGCGTTGTCTGCCGACAGCCTCAGCGCCTATGTCTCCCACGCCGGGGTGTCACTGACGATTACGGCGCTGCTGATTACCGGCGGGCTTGGCTACCTCGTGGTGCAGGAATTGATCCAGAAGCGCAGCCTGAGAGGGCTTTCGGTCTACGCAAAGCTGATACTCAGCACCACCCTGGTGCTTAATATCGTTGCAACTCTGGCGTTTCTCAGTTTCGAATACGGTAACGCGGATACGCTGGGTACTTTGCATTCATTCGGCGATAAATTACTGGCGTCCTGGTTTCAGGCCACAACGCCGCGCACAGCAGGGTTCAATACACTGGATGTTGGCGCATTTACATCGGGCACCTGTGTGTTGTTCCTGCTATTGATGTTTGTTGGCGGCGCGCCGAACTCGACCGCCAGTGGTATCAAAATTTCCACGTTTGTGGTGATGATGGCCGCTACCCGCTCATTCCTGCGCGGCAACCTCAACGTCACGCTTTTCCGTCGCTCGCTTTCCCGAGAAGTTGTGATTAAAGCACTGGCACTGACGACGATTGCAATGGCGACAATCTTTGTCGCTATTCTTGCACTTAGCGTGATTCAGAAAGGCGCGTTTCTGGATATCGCCTTTGAAGTGGTATCGGCTTTTGGCACCGTGGGCCTTTCACGCGGTATCACCGACGATCTCGGTGCCGGGGGCCAGATTATCATCATGGCGGTCATGCTCATTGGACGGGTAGGGCCACTAACCCTGGGCTATATTCTGACGGTCCGCCGCAAGACTCATGTTCGTTATGCTCAGGCGGAGTTCCCTGTAGGTTAATACTGCCGATTTATGGAGCCAGCGCAGGACACTCCAGGGAAAATGGTCTATAAATAAGGCTTTACCACCAAATGTTACGAGTGTTTGCGTCAGTAAAAAACATGGCAAATTCAGAACAAAAACCACGAAAGCGTAATAATCAGCAGCACGGAAAATGATACGAGGCGATTATCAACGCCTTTCAACGCTTGATGTCAGGGACCCATTACCTAATGCATTTCCCATCAGTGTTTATGCATCGCGGGCTTAAACGTATAGCGAAGTCCGGCGGCCGCGCGATGCCCACCTTCCTGATCGCACTGATTGGGTTGCTGGCGTCGAATGGATCCTTTGCTGTTACCGAAAGCACTCCGCCGGAACCCTCTTTTGTCGGTGGCAGCCATTGCGCTGCGTGCCACCAGGCCGAAGCCGAGAATTGGAAAGACTCCCACCACGATCTCGCCATGCAGGTTGCGACGCCAGAGACCGTGGAGGGTAATTTCGACGATGCCACGTTTGACTATGCCGGCACCCGCACAACGTTCAGCCGCACGGGTGACCAGTTTCAGGTCTCGACAGACGGTCCCGACGGCAAGCTTGCCACTTATAAGATCCGCTATACGTTCGGTGTATATCCACTTCAGCAATACCTGATTGAACTTTCCGGTGGTCGCCTGCAGGCGCTGACGATTGCGTGGGATTCGCGACCTGCGAAGCAGGGTGGGCAGCGTTGGTACCATCTATATCCTGATCAGAAAATAACTCATACGGACCCTCTACACTGGACCAAACCCCAGCAAAACTGGAACTCCATGTGCGCAGAATGCCATTCCACCGGCCTGGAGAAGAATTACGATCAGACCACGCGTACCTACGACACGAAGTGGGCGGAAATTGATGTTTCCTGTGAGGCTTGTCACGGGCCAGGGTCGGATCACATTAAATGGGCAAAGCAGGGCGGTGATTCGTCAGAGGAGCTTGGTTCACTCAAGAACTACGGCCTGACTCATCTCTTCAACGAACGAAAGGGCGTTCACTGGCGCCAGAATCAAAAATCAGGCTTGCCTGAGCGCAGCAAGCCCAGAGTGACTGAGACTGAAATTCAGGTCTGCGCAGCCTGCCACTCCCGCCGCGCCCAGCTCAGCGAGGATGATCGCAAAGGTCAGCCGCTTATGGACAGCTACCAACCTGCGCGGTTGGACGCAGGGCTCTATCACGCCGACGGGCAGATAGACGGTGAAGTCTATGTGTATGGCTCGTTTATCCAGAGCGCCATGTACAACGCAGGCGTTACCTGTAGCGATTGCCATAATCCCCATAGCCTCGAACTGAAAGCAGCCGACAATGGCGTGTGCCTTCAGTGCCATACCCCGGAGTACGACAGCCCCAAGCATCATTTCCACGAAACATCAGGCGCAAACAGCGGGTCGCAGTGTGTGGATTGCCATATGCCTGACAAAACCTACATGGGGGTTGATCCCCGCAGAGACCACAGCTTCAGGATCCCGCGACCTCAGCTTTCGGTGGATATTGGTGTGCCCAACGCGTGCACACAATGTCACAGCGACCAGTCTGCAAACTGGGCGGCCAAACAACTGAGAGAATGGTACGGCCATGATCCTGAGGGAAAATATGACTATGCTCACATTCTCAGTTCAGCGCGCCACAATGCCACCGATGCTGGCGCGAGACTGAGCGCACTCTTGGATGACGTTACGCAGCCCGCTATCGTCAGGTCCACCGCTGCCAAGGCATTGTCAGGCTGGCCTAATCCACGAACACTGCAAAGTCTGGCGGCCGCTACCCGCGATAGTGATCCGTTGGTTCGATTGGGTGCTCTGGAAGGCATTGCGCCTTTGCCTGCCTCTATCCGTGTTCAGGTTGCCTTGCCACTTCTAAATGACCCTGTAAAAGCGGTGCGCCTGGAAGCAGCGACTCAGCTTCGCGATATTTCCGCTCAATCGCTGTCGCCAGAGCAAGCCAGGCAGATGCGTAATGTCGCAGACGATTACCGGGCAACGCTGGCTTTCGCTGCCGATACGCCACAGGCACATGTCAGTTTGGGGGGATTCGAAGCGGCGCAGAGACGCCTGGATGCAGCCGAACGCGCCTACAGGAATGCGATTGCAACCGATCCGGATTACGCCCCGGCCTATGCAAATCTTGCGGACTTTTATCGGGCGACAGAGCAGGACGACAAAGGGCTTGTGGTGCTGCAGCAAGGCATCGAACGCCAGCCCAAAGCCGCCGCACTTCACCATGCATTGGGTTTGCTCCACGTCCGTCAAAAGCAGCTCGGCAAAGCGCTGGATGAATTGGCGCTCGCGGTGGAGTATTCGCCTGATGTGAGCCGCTATAGCTATGTCTATGCTGTAGCGCTGAACAGCACCGGGAAAAAGGCTCAAGCTATCGCAGTGACCGAGCAGGCACTACTGCGATCACCCGCAGACCCGGGCCTTAATCAATTGATTGTGCAGCTTCGCCAGTCCCGCTGATTGATGAACGGTATCAGCGAAACCCGTCATTGTTTCAGTTCATCTTGCCGGCGCAGACTGTTTTTATCGATAAATCAATTTTATAGCACCTGACTTAACCAGGAGACCCGTATATGAAAGCTGTTGGCCTGACTCGTTTTCTGCCTATAAGTGATCCGGATAGCCTGATCGATTTGGAGCTGGACACACCAGCACCGAAAGGTCATGACATTCTGGTGGAAGTGAAAGCCATTTCCGTAAACCCGGTTGATACCAAGGTGCGCGCACCAAAGGACGCAGTCCCCGAGCAGCCCAAAGTATTGGGTTGGGATGCTGCTGGTACTGTGACTGCCATAGGCGATCAGGTCACTGGCTATGCCGTTGGTGACTCCGTTTATTATGCCGGCGACGTTACCCGGCAGGGGACCAATAGTCAGTTCCATCTCGTCGACGAGCGCATTGTTGGCACCATGCCGACCTCCCTTGATTTTGCGCAGGCGGCGGCGTTACCGCTCACTGGCATCACCGCTTGGGAAGGGTTGTTTGAGCGTCTGGGCATTAGCAAAGACGGTCAGGATGAGGGTAAATCTCTGCTGATCGTAAATGGTGCCGGTGGTGTAGGTTCTATTGCGATCCAGTTAGCGAAAAAACTGGCGAAGCTTGATGTTATTGCTACAGCGTCGCGGCCGGAAACGAGCGACTGGTGCAAGCAACTGGGCGCCGATACCATCGTCAATCACAGAAAACCTCTAGCGGATGAGCTCAAGGCCGCGGGCTACGAAACTGTCGATTATATTCTGTGTCTCAATGATACTGACGGACATTGGGCGGCCATGACCCAACTGATTCGCCCTCAGGGGATGATCTGCAGTGTCGTCGAGAATCGGGATCCGCTGGCGATGGATACGCTGAAAACAAAGAGCGCCGGTATCGTGTGGGAATTCATGTTCACCCGCGCCATGTTCAAGACTGACGACATGATCGAGCAGCAGCACCTTCTCAACCGAATAGGTGAAATGGTGGATGCCGGTGAACTGGTCACAACCTGCAATAAAGTGGTAAAACCGATCAATGCGGCCAATCTTCGGAAAGTACATGCAGAAATCGAGAAGGGCGGGAGCATTGGTAAAATCGTGTTGAGCGATTGGGAATGATTGCGCTGTTTTAGCCGCTTTGAATAGCAAACGCCCCTGAATAGGGGCGTTTTTTTAGCGCATCGTTTTATTCGCTGCGCTCAGTGGTAACGGCATTGGCCAGGGCGCTGGCACTGCTTTTTCCAACTATCAGTTTGAAAGCTGCTCCCGGCTTCGGTCATTTGCTCCCCGCGGGCGTACTGGTGCTTGAAGCTTAACGGTACGCGCATGGCGGCTAGCTGTTGACGAACCTGATTCTCGAATTCAGGTACCTTGTCTTTCGGTACTTTGGCAAGCGTTGGAATATCTGCGGTCAAAGGATTAACCGGGTGATTGCGAACGTGGAACTCAAAATGCAGGTGAGGGCCGGTGGTCCGCCCGGTATTACCTGAAAGCGCAATTCTCTGACCACGTTTCACAGATTGCCCGCGCTTCACCAGTACTTTGTTCAGGTGCAAATACCGGGTTTTGAAAGTACCGCTGTGGTCGATCACAATGTACCGGCCGGCGTAGGGATGATTGCCCACGCGGGAAACGATGCCGTCGCCGGTGCTCATGATGGGCGTATTCATCGGCGCGGCTGTATCAACACCATTGTGAGGTGCGTGCCGACCGGTTACGGGGTGAAGTCTTGCGGGGTTAAATGAAGACGTTACGCGATAGTGTTTGGCAGTCGGCCAGCGCAGGAATGCGGGCGTCACACTTTCACCGTTTTCGTCATAGTAGTTGCCGTCGCTGAACAGAAAAGCGTTATAGGTTGTCTTGCCACGATGAATGGTGACGGCTTCAATTCGGTCGTTACCGGTTGCTTCAAGCGCCATCATTTCACGGCCAACAAGCACTGAAAACCGGTCTCCGGCACGCAATGATCGACGAAAATTCAGCTTACCCTTAAGCAACTGGCTCACTTCAACGACCTGCGCTTTGCTAAGACCCGCCGCCAGGCCCGAGCCATAAAAACTGCCTTTGATCTCGCCTTCAATCGCTGCCGATTCCCAATGAACGGGACGGGTTTGCTCTTCATGGATGAAGGATCCATCGTCCTGCCGCGTGAAGGTGACCGTTCGTGCCGGATCCACCTGCAGCGACATACTTTTTAGTGCGTTCTGTTCATCAACATCAAAGGTGAGGGAAGTGCCAGGGCGCAGAGTCTCGAGCGACAGATATTCCGCATCGGCTTCCAACAGACGGTGCAGGGTTTTCGCCGGAACGTTGTTGGCGTCAAAAATCTCGCTCAACGTATCACCAGGCTGAATTTCGTAGCTAACCGGTAGCAGTTCAATCGGCTCTTGCGGAGTGGCGACTGACATTTCCGGCTCAGACTTGGCTTCCTGAGTCGCTTTGGCCACATCTTGCTGAAGATGTTCATTGCTATCAGCGGTGGTAGTGGCATTGTCAGATGGCAGCAATACCGCATTGGAAGAAGCGGATAACCATAAACCCGTAACAGCCACAGCGCCTATTACGCTGGCTACAACAAAGTGGCGGGTTTTCTTCGGTACACGGGGCGTCTTTCGCATAAAGCAGAAACATCCTCTTGATCAAACATCGTGGAACTGTGCGTTGAACACCTTCGTGTTAACCGACATAAAAGTTCCACATCTGCTACTCAGGCGATCCATGCGTGAATAAACAAAAAAGGAAAGCCGGGTCACTAACCATTGGACCGGGCGGGCACAACCATTAAACAAGCCAAACATCAGGCCATCCGCACAGGTAAAACCATCAGCAGGGCGGCTAAAAATCCCGAAAGCGATACAAGAAAGTCGCAAAAAACGCACAAAGAAAGCGTCACGCGGGTGTTTGGCGAGCGCATTTTACTGGAAGCAGACGGTTTTTTCACCTTAACTGCTGTACATCAATTCACCAGCTACAAAGCAAATAGCGGCGTTAACCTGCAAAACTTGATGTGCAGGTTAAAGAAAAAGTAAAACACTACTCAACGATACGCATCGACACACAAACGAGGTGCTTCATGACGATCGAATGCAAGCGCGCATATGACGACATCAATAAGAATGACGGTTACCGAGTACTGGTCGACAGGGTCTGGCCGAGAGGGATTAAAAAGGAAGCACTGGAACTGGACGACTGGATAAAAGATCTTGCACCGTCAACAGAGCTCCGAAAATGGTTTGGGCATGATCCCAAACGATGGCAAACGTTCTGCAAACGCTATCGGAAAGAACTGGAGGAGCAACAGGAAACTCTCAAAGCGCTTGTGAAAAACGCAGGCAAAAAGAGAATCACGCTAATCTACAGCGCGAAAGACTGCGAGCATAACAATGCCATCGTCTTGAAAGCAGTGCTGGAGGAGTTATGAGAGCACGTGGCTAAACGGACGCCAGAGGTGTAGGAGTGTTTCTGGTTTCGGACTTACTGCAAGGATGCGTTATGTGAGTTGGTACAGCATTTAACATAATATAGATTATGCGCAGTTGTGGATAATTCAGCGGGTAACGGGGCGTGTCGTTTAGCCGACCAGAAGAAGTGCTGAAAAACCTCCAAAAAAAGTACTGAATTTCCAAGAAATCCACTAAATTTGTCGGTCACCTTGTTAATCTACTGTTTTACATGAATTTGTTCTCAGAGCGTTCTAGAGGCGGTTCGACCAATGAATCAGGGAACTAAATGGCCTATTTTCAACACCTGAGATACTCTGATGCAGAGGAACTTGCAGGAAAATGGTCATGAGCACGAAAGCGTCAATCATCTCTGGAGATTGGTACCACCTGTACTTTCAGGAGTTATTAAGTGCAGAGCCCAAAAATGTTTACTTAGAACTCAACCAGCCTCTCGAATTCTCCTTTTCGAAAGAAACAATAAAGGGGCAAACGGTAGAAAACTTAGTTGTGGAGATTCCCTCCGGAATGATGGATGAAATCGCCATCGCTTGGATCAAGAAACGTAAACTACAAGGTGCTGTTGGCGGCCCCGTTGGTCACGAATGGGGAAACCCCGACTGTCCCTGGGACTAAAGCACTCCTTCTACAAGCCGACCTTTTCCACTAGCCCGAAATTAATGTCTTTTTCAAGCTAGATTCAGCTTTATCTGTTGTTATAGCACACCGCTTGAGGCTCGATCTTTTAGCTATTCTGATTTCCTCTCGAGAAGGGCGACAGCCAAAATTTTCCAACATCCAGAGACGGCGCTTATAGATGAAAGTCCTAATTGTCGAAGACAACGCGGTACTCGCAGAAAAAATCTCTGTTTGGCTTGCGAAGGAAAACTTTACTGTAGATGTTGCCCAAAACGGAAAAGAGGCAAACTTCTTCGTAGAGACAAGCAGTTACCAGGCAATCATTCTGGATATAGGGCTGCCCGATGAGAACGGGCTTTCTTGAGGGTTGGCAGACAAACGTGAAAAATTCCCCAGAAACACCCCCAACCCATTGAATTGCCTAATTTTAGGGTAGATTTTTATTCAGCTTCATCCTCAACACTCGTCCGAGCTTTGGACGCTCCCTGAGAGGCAAGTTCAGCCAGTTTCAAATCAAATAGCTGCTGCCCCACCGGTCGCTTCAGATCCAGTGTGTAGTCCCCGAAACGATTGATATGGCGAGTTCGGTACGGCGATAACGCTTTCAAAACATCCTCTGTGATGGCAATTCCTTCTGCGGCCATGTCGCGCAATACCCGACTGAGGGCTTCGACGTTGTGCAGAATGAGCATATTCGCCACCAGGTGGTTGTACTTCACCACTTTTTGCTGCTCATGCCGGAGGTTGGCGGCAATGATGCCCGAGCCACCAAAGAAGCTCCATTTTGCAAACCCGTTAAACTGCTCGTTCTTGTTGGTTGCGGCGTGAATGGTCTGGCGCAGCTCCACATCGTCGATGTAATTGAGCAGGAAGCCGGTGCGCACGACCTTGCCCAGCTCCCGGAAGGCGAAATACAGTTTGTTCTTGCGACTGTAGGTTCCCAACCGTCTCAGTATGGTTGATGCCGTGATTTTACCCAACTTGATGGACACGGCCACTCGCAACATATCCGGCAGATGCCGCTCAATCCGTGCCCAGTCGATATGGCCGTTGAACAGTTCTTCGATATGCGCGTAGCGGAATCGCCGGTCAGGCCGGTAAAAGTTCAGATCCTTGAGGTTCCGGATACGCGGCATCAGCTTGATCCCTAGTAGATAGGACAGCCCAAAAACGGGATAGCTTTGCGCCTGCGTATCACCGTGCAAGGTATCCGGCTGGATATCGCTCCGGTTCTCAAGTAGCCCGTCGAGGATGTATACCGCCTCGTGAACGCCACAGGGGATGAAATGACTGAACAGCGCGATGTAGGTGTCCGAGACGTGGTAGTAACCGATGCCGCCGTAGCCGCCATAGCGGATGTGGTACTCGCTGAGCAGGTTTTGCTCGTAAAGATTCCATTTGGTGCCATCGGCGGCGGCTCGCCGCCCTGTCCCCCAGTATCCGGGCAATTCGTATTTCTTGTACGCGTTGATGACCTTGACGATAGCGCGGTCCAGCCTGTCTTCGGTCACGTGGTTAAGGTTGAGCCAGGCTATCTGGCGGCGGTTCAGCTGTTTGATAGAGTCGGCGGTCTGGGAGGGCCCCAGATTGCAGCCGTAGCAGAAAAGCGTCGCGATGAAGCGTAACCGGGGGTCTTCAACGCGCCCCTCATAGCCTGACAGTGGCCCGAATTCCCGGTGCAGCCCAAGCCAACGCTCCGCATCCACCAGAACGTCGACGATGCTGCGGGTGCCAAGCCG